>PDWJ01003300.1_pt1 | contig 16863 bp, 19 predicted proteins | sample 1430881 | NCBI WGS metagenome assembly PDWJ01 (sample SAMN01162460, study PRJNA174530) | Oral metagenome, whole genome shotgun sequencing project. | biome: Marine environment; feature: Marine mammal; material: Swab sample of the gingival sulcus; isolation source: swab sample of gingival sulcus...
GCGTTGTCAATGTATCTCAAATAATTACACTTGATAAATCTTTACTGACAGAGAAAGTAAACACATTGCCAGCATCAATAATGCTTCAAATTAACGAAGTTATGAAGTTGGTTCTCTCTTTGTAACCATTCGATATAAAAGAAAATCCGCTAACAAGTCGTTTCACCGGACTCGTTTCACTCGCCGGTGAACTCTGCGATAGGGTTTTAAGAAACGTGGTACATGTTAGGGTTCTTTGCCTGTTATCAGGGCATTTTGGGGTTATCAAGAGAAGTCGCCCATGAACATATATAGTACACACGCGCAGAATGAAAATTGTGGCTACTTTCCGGCTTCCACGACAACTCAGGCAGCATATAAGCTAAAACGGCTTAGAACGCAAATACGGCGCTCTAAGCATATTAGCGTTTTCTAATACAGCCCCCCAAAAAAAGACCGCCAGCACTACAAAACCTTGTCCAGATATACGATCACTAATCGCTATAATTTACCAACTCGGAGTAATCCAGATCACCGAAAACTTTCGTCGCCGTCCCGTCAGTCCCTCTGTAGCATAAGTACATACCGGCAGAGGAATAATTCAAAAACCCATACGCATTGACCTTTGTAAGATTTTGGTATGTTGTCGGCCTATAAACACCAATGCCGCTACGGTAATGTATGTCAGTCAAAGAGTCGTCCCACTGATGGGCACCGCCACCAGAATCAAGGTGACTACTAAAGTTCAAATAATTCCGAGTATCATACCTGTTTAGAAACAGCACAAGAAACATATACACAATCACCCGACCATTAAAACGGCCATAGGCTCTCGAATAAAACAGTTCCTCAGTTTCCGGCAAAGAATAGCGAACATAAGAACCGTAGCCAGTCCACTCAGATCAAGCTCCCCAAGTGTCACGCACACAATGATAGAACCTCATCTTCGATTCGTCAAGACGCTTGTAATGGTCAAGCAAAAACGGACACGAAATTAAGCCACGTTAAAAAACTGCTCTTTCTCATAAGCCATTGGGGATAAGTCCCCCAATGGCGAATGGAGCCGGAGGCTGTTGTAGAAGGTGATGTAATCCAGTATCTCCATTTTCGCTTCATTCCTGGTAATAACTCGACAGGCTGTGAGCCGTTCTGATTTCAAGGAACGAAAAAACCGTTCCGTAGGGGCATTGTCCCAGCCGGTGCCTTTACGGCTCATGCTGGCCTCCATGCCGTAGGTTTCAAGCCGTTGACGGTCATCGTGGCAGGCATACTGACTCCCACGATCTGCATAGTGCACAAGGCCCTTGGAGGGCCTGCGCTGCCAAGAGGCCAGGGCAAGAGCATCCAGGGCAAGCTGCGTTTTCATCCTTTTCTCCGTAGCCCAGCCGACGAGCTGACGGGCGTACCGAGCCATGATTCTCGCCAAGTACAGCCATTCAGACGTAGCGTCTATCGGCCGTTCAGACCTTATTCGGGGTCTCGACATCACAGTCGCGAGTGAGTACGGTAGGCGCGACCGGGTACGACTGCCGACTGTCGGTCGTCAGCTTGAAACGCCTCGAAGTCTTTGCTTTCACCCCCATCGGCCCCATGATTCTACGGACGTTGTATCTGCCGATGTGATGGCCTTCGGCCCTCAACTGTTTCAGACCCCTGCGGGCCCCATAGCTGCCCCTGGACTCATTGAACATAGCTTTGAGACGTCTTTGTCGTGCGGTTTCATCCGGTCGATCCTTTGGGGGGGGGGGTAACTCGATGATGGTACTCATAGAAAGCGTTCCGGCTCACCCGCAGGACCTTGCACAAAAGGGGAGCGGAAGAGGCCTTCATTGGCTGCCGGATCAAATCGACGCTCACTTCGACTCGTTCGCAAAGAAGGCCGCCGCCTTTTTTAAGATGTCACGCTCCATCTGGAGGCGTTTATGTTCTTTTCTGAGCCGTTTGAGTTCTGCCTCCAGCTCAGGGGGCTTTGTTGGGTGTTCAATCCGTGTGCGATACGCGCGAACCCATCGTGAAACCTTGGAATGCTTGAAACCCAACCGGCGGCCGACCTCGCTGGCGCTGTCGCCGGGGTCGGTGACCAGCTTGACGGCATCGGTTGTAAATTCGTCTGTAAAGCCTCTGCGTTGCTTTTTATCCTTCATTGACCACCGCGTTTGCGTAATGGCCGCTGACACATCGACTGTAACTTTGCCACCCAGGCCGGGGCTCGGGGACTCGCCGGAAAGCGTCTTGGCTTCGACGGACGACATCTGGTCCCTTCTCGCCAAGACGCTTTCCAGCGAGTGCGTTGTCAGAGCTAAACATCAGGGTTGAGCATCATGCAATGTTTTGACAGGGGTAAAAACCGAAATCCGTCAAGCTTACAATGAAGCGCTGACGATGCACTCATTGCCATGCCGGATAACTGCAACTCGTTGTTTCATCAATGTTTTTCGACTGCTTAAACATGACGCTTAACTCGGTGTCCGTTTTCTTTAAACCACATTAGTTTATAGCCGGAATACTGACGCGCAGGGTTAAAGCCGCAGTAAGACACAAAAGCATCATCGCCACCCTTTGCCACAAGACCGAAACGTTCCCTTATTCTAAGGCCAATTTCAGCAACAAGAAACAAACTTGCTTTAGGGCCGATTGACGGAATAGTCATAAGACGCTCGACCGCTTCAAGTCCTGTTTGCCCTTCCGCTTCATACTGCGACAACATTGCTGACAATACATTCAGACACGCTTGATATGTCGCCTCGAACTGCTTCAGCATTTCATATTTCCACTTGAAGACTTTCCGCATCTCGTCAGGCAACAATTCAATGCCAGACAACGCATCAACCAGAGCGTGATATTTTGCGATGCGCCTCTGTCCTCGTTCAGTGTTATCATTGATTAATGCAGGATTGTAATACCAAGCAGCACAAGGGCACACAGCCGGGGACGTTTCGCCAGCAACAATCGCATCAAGAATTTCCCGCCCCGATACGCTTAACAGACTTATACGGGCATCTCCACGAGTGATGTTGATGTTACACTGCGTCAAAAGCGCCCCAAGTGAGTTGCTTTCACGAGTGACGTCACCACGCGCACGAACACAAGCACGGCTCGACAGCTTCAGACGTTCCTCCATGTTTGAGCTTAAAAAGGAAGACTTAAAAAGACCTTGTAGTGCAAGAATCGCCATCTTTCGCGCATCCACTTTATCAGTCTTCTTTCCGTATTTGGAAAACTCGGCAGGGTTAATCATGCAGGTTCCCCAGATGCCGCCAAGCGCTTCAAACAACGTCCGGCTGTACGGGCCTGTAGATTCTAAAATGATAAGCTCGATCACTACGCCAAAATGACTCTCAGAGTCTTTCAGGAATGCAACGAGTTCAACAACATCTCGCGGCAACGTCCCAAATTTGCAATAACGTTCTTGAATTTGACCTGTAGTGCTATCGAGGTTAAGAAAGGTAACGTGGTAGGAGTCTCTGTGACAATCAATCCCGACTGAACAAGAGCGGACATGATCGTCAAAAATATTCTCTTCGATTTTATTGAATGGAATTGTGGATTTTCCAAGATATTTTGACATAAAATGATGCAAAGCAAGCGACGTGCCACTTCAGGGAACAGTCCTAGCGCCGTGAAGAATAACGGGTTTTTTCCAAACCGCCAAACACGTCAACGACACCCTAAGATGTTCAGTCCCCTAAAGGGCACACACTGCTTTGCCGTCAACACAGAGGGGAAACGCTCCTAGATAATACTCTCCTATTCGGGCTCAAAGGCACCATGCGCGTGTGCATATAAGCGCCCCAGGCAAAGACTTCTCAACGAGCTCTACACGACAAAAGCCGCATACATGACCGAACTTTCCGGCCCGACTCACAGAAAAAATGTTGCTCAGCGGTTGACAAAACACAATATAATATTACATTGCGAATAAGTTAAACAAAAATTTCTGCGATACGAATATGTCACGAACAGAATTTAACACTTGACTTAACGGAAAAGCCCTGAAAAAGATGAATTGCAACAGTTTGCAGACGGCGAAAAAAAATAAAATAACAACGAAAGAAACAGAGAAATTGACCAAAAGAGATGCTGAAATGCTGACGAAAAAAGAGATAGGCAACAAGATACGCAATTACCGTAAACAAACACTGGGGATAAAATCACAACTGAAAGCAGCGAGAATGATTGGAATTCCACAACCAAGTCTTTCGGCATGGGAATCGGGCAAAAGAGAACCGAACCTCAATGCAATAATCAAGATTTCGCAAACTTACGGAGTGAGCATAGAGGATTTATTCGACCTGCCACTTGCAGGTGTGGGTGCCGCAAAAAAAATCTTCACAAACAGAAAGCATGTGCATAAACGAACATTTTTCAGCAAAAATTAGTAAAAAACAGCTCGAAAATGTGATCAAAAATCTAAATGAAGCCGAAAACGGTAAGCTTCAAATCACGGTACTGATTGAAATTGCCGACGAACAGGGGCAAGAGCCGCAGTCACAGGTTTCTTCCTGACAAAAAACAACACAATTTACATAGGAGAAAGCGCTGCCCTAACAACGGCGTGCTGCCGACGAGCACCCGCCGCTTCGAGAAGGTTTAGATGTCTCATGAAGTGAATTGCCTTCGACACGGGGCGGCTTCTCGCGGCAGACGCCGGGTCGTTAGCAATCTTGAGAATAAAGCACTCTATATAAAATATTGACAAATATATACGATGTAGTATTTAGGAAACGTATGGTAAAATTGTAATTAATTAGCATAACTTGAATATTTATGACATTTCAAAATGGTAAATTATATACTATTCAAAAATTATATCCTGATCACGTACATTGGAAAGGGGTTAAAAAAGCTGTTTCAAGGAGGACAAACGCCAATATTACTCTTGTAGAACTTTATGATGTACGGTGGCGGCGAAAGCCTTTCCCTTGGAGCTATCACAAGGAATTCAAAGCTCATCGTAGGTGGTTTTATCACGGCACCTCTATTGCAAACATTCAAAAGATTCTTCATGAGGGCTTTAAAGTTACACCGGCCATCACATCACACAATGGAAGGATGCTAGGGGATGGTATTTATTCAACATATCATACTCACAAAGGAAAATGGTATGGCGTCGATCAATATGTGATTAGCGTTATGGTCTATACTCCTAAAATACTTGTTATTCAAAAAGGGCAGACCTTTGATAATAGTCAAATACCAACAATCCTGAAGTCATATGATGCGATAGAAGTTCGTAGAGGTTCAACGGTGGTTGATCCTGTGCAAAAACGGACATGTGTAATGAAAAATCATGAAATTTGCGTTTACGATACGCGGCGCACAATTCCTCGATTCATTTTAAAACTTGCATAGGAAGAGAGAAGGTTATGCAATTCAAGTTTATACGGAGGTTTATGGACAAGTCAAATACTCATAGGAGTCAATCAATTGACGAAATTCTTTTTCACCATTTTTGTATGCAGAATCGTATAATTGTTCAAGAGTTTATTTCTCACCCTAAGGATAGTCCTCATGACAGATTATTAGGATGCATGGGGGGGCTTGCTGTCGGCGATGTGTTAGGATGTCCAGTGGAAGGGATGAATCCGCAGCGTATCTACGGAACGTATAAGAAGATTGATCGTTTGATTCGTCCTGGCATCTCCCGGTATTGGCGTTTTCCTGGACTACACTCTGATGATACGCAACAGGCCCTTGTTCTTTTAGGTGCGATCCGCCAAAGTAAAAAGGAAAGTAAAAAGGATGATTATTTTTCTTCTCCTTTTAGCAAGGAACACCTTCGAGATATTGCCGGACATGTTGCTCGAATGTATATTAAAGGAATTGAAGGAATTAGCGGAAAGCATTTTCAACATGCCTTCGGTTGTTGGAGAGGGACAGGAAAAGGCTTCCGTAATGTCGTCAAAAGTTTAGCCGGCGATCAAGATAAGTTTCCCTCATGGGCTTTTGGAAAAGGGATTCATAGTGCAGGCTTAGGGGCTGTCATGCGTATTCCTCCTTTAGGTGTATTGCCAGGACTCGATAAAGCTGAATTGCTTCAATTAGTTGTAGCAATCTCGGTGATAACTCATACTGATGTAACTGCTCTTTTTTGTGCATATGTTATTGCTATTTCCTGTCGCATACTATCGGAGTCTTCACACGAGACATTTAGTTCTAATAGTTTCTTTAATAAACTTTTTAAAGAGATTCAGACGCTTGAACAGGACTTGCGACAGAATGAACTCGTTAAAGAATATTGTCAGAAATCTGATGATATATCACTCACACTGAGATTGCTTAAATTGTTTCCTGAATTACTTAAGAGTAACGATAAAAATGCGATGAGTGATATTTGTGATACTGCCGCTCATGACGGATGGCATCGTTTTGAATTAGCAACGAGCGGCTATGCGCCAACAGGTCTTGTGGCCAGCTTGTTTTTCTTTGCCAAATATGCAAAAGAACCTGAGAAATGCGTTTTTGCATCAATTAATGCAGGTGGAGACACAGACACTATTGCCGCTATTGTTGGAGCGTTATGCGGTTCTCTTCATGGTACCGGGGCATATGAGAAATATCTTCCAAACTTAACAGCTTTGAAGCTGATAGAAAACACGGTACTCTCCACACTTGCCGCCCCATCAGACAATTCATTTGATATTTTTGATATTATTGAATATGAAACATCCTTAACAGAAATTGAGGCTTTATGCCGTCAACAGTTATTGCAATAACATGAACCAAGTATCAGGAGGGATAACATATGGCTGAAGACCAAACGAACATAGAGAAAAAGAAATCTGAAATTGATTTAAAAAACATTAGTGCATTTGAGCATATCCAAGAACTTGGCAAAAGGAGTGATGTTGCAAAGAACTTGTATCGAGTTCTTCAGTCAAAGTCTGGAACTAAAGGTGGTATTCAGATAGATGTTGAAAAACTTTATCAGATTGATGATGTTGAAGGATATAATTCATACAGTGGATCCCTCAAAAATGATGGCGGAGGCGAAATATGGCTTTTTTATGCTTGCCCCACTGATATGGCAGAAAAAATTTTAACGGAGCATCGAGTTCTGCCGTATTCTGATTTTTTCCCAGCAGTACTTGGGCGGAAGGCTATTTACCTCTATGAGAATGCTTCTCAAGCAGCCCGTGTGGCTTTTAAATTCGGTATTGAAAAAGAAGGTTTCCTTTTCAGTTGTCGTTTAAATTTAGGCAAACTTTTCAAAACCAATAAAGGAAATCCTCAAGCTGATAAACCTCCTAAAGATTATGATACAATCTTCGCTCGGAAGGGAACCAACCTTGGTGACGGTGCTATTGGGAGTGATCTGTATGCTGTATATGATTCAAGACGAATTCTTTTGCGCTATGCAATCCATATAAAACAAGCATAATCAATTTCAAGAAAATTATGGCTGCTTATGAAATTCAACAAGCATATAAGCAAAGACTCGCGATTCATCCCCTAAGAAAGCATGATCCTCGGTATAAAAGGATCTATCAAGAGTTAATACATACTGCGGGGGGGACTCCAAGTTGGAAGATCGAGGGAATTTGGATTCTGCGAAATAACCAGAAAAGCGCAGGAGGAAGTGTCAATCGAAGGGGAGATTTTGAGTCGTATAGAAAGAGACTTGGGGGGCGGTCTCTTTGGTTGTTTCATGGAACCCCACCGGGAAATCTTCTCTCAATTTTAACTTCGGTATTGAAACCGTCATTGTCAGGGGCATATGGAGCGGGAATTTATTTTACCCCGAACTCGGCAGTTGCATCTGGCTATGCTTTTAAGTCTGGAAACCGGGGATATATCCTTTCGTGTCGAGTAGCATTGGGAAAGAATTATGCCAAAAATACCGTGAGTCATAGTGGAAACTACGACACGATTGCTAGTGGCGGGAGTACTACTTCACGAGACAAACATGACTCTTGGGTTTTTGTAACCCGTGCTTCACAACAGGTGTATATTCGTTTCATTACATTAATTAGCGTATGAACATACTATAAGACTTGATTACATCAAATGGAAAGTCGTATCCTTGAATTACGTAAAATAGTTGAATTTTTTGAACCTTATTGGAATCAGTATTGGCTTTATGTAAGCTATTACTTTAGGGATTTCTATGTCTATATCGATGATATTCATCCCTTTGTACGTCACCAATATGTTAAAATTGGGTTGGAATTATTGTTTCAAAGTTTTGCTATAATCTTTTTTTCTATAGTTTTATTGTTTACATTAACCGTCTTTGAACGATTGACAAATTGGTTTTTTCTCCTTCTGAATAATGTTCAATTTTACTTTGCGAATCCCCTCATTATTTTCAGCAAACATCATACGACGACTCGACGAAAAATCTATGAATTCTTCCCTTGGATTGGGTGGATATACAGAATGGTTTTTTATATTCTATCTACTCCTGTCAGGCTTACAAATGCCATATATTACAATACGATAGTGCTTAATACAGGAACGCTTCATGGTTTATTAGCTTATATAATCCTTCCCAATCCGAAGCTGCGTGAAAATAATTTTTTTCTTTACGTGTTCTATTGGATATTTACTTATCCATTCCGGTTTTTAGTATTTTTGTTATTTGTCATTATTCGCATATTAGAATCAATTTTGTATATTGGATATGAAACGCTTGTTCCTACTTTGACAATGTACCATGGTACTTCTTTAGAGGCCGCAAAAGATATTTTTTCTAAAAGAAGGTGGATGGTGGGTGGTGGTAACTTTGCTGGAGATGGAATTTATTTTGCGATGGCCAAGCGAACGGCGAAACACTATGCAAGGTATCATAATCACCAGCCTGTGATTCGAGTAAGAGTGACAATTTATCCTTCTGCGCTTGTGTCAGATATGCCGACAGATATTGCAAAATCTGTCGGGAGAGCTGGGACAAGAATAGCAAAGTGGTGTCTTGATCACGCTAAAGCGACAGCTATTCATTGGCGAACTGATGGAAAGTGGTGGGAATTCTGTCTGGTATATCCTCAGTCAAATGTCTATCAAACACCTTGGAGCCGAGTTCGTCTATTAGATATCCGCAAAGAATCATTGTTCTTTAAGGGGCGTTTTGGGCTTGAACAGAGGAGACTGACATTAACGCCGCTCACATTTCTATTATCTTTAACCGGATGGGTCTTTATTAGTATTACTGGATTTTTTTATTTCAATTTTTCATCTACTATTAATCCTTTTGCTATAGAAGTCTATTTCCAAATAGTGGGTTGGTGGCTTTATTGCTATAATTTTGTACTGCAATTCTTTTCTTAGGACTAAGTGTAACGATAACTTTTTGTGCTGGGAGAGAGACAGAATCACATCAGACAAGACGAGGACGGCCACGCACGACACGGCAACGGTGTGCTAACGACTGCTTTCAGACGCCCAAACCCGCCCCTTCCTCAACGTCTCCGACCCTGAAGCTTGGAAAAGCCCTCAAACACGCACATGTGCCCAATCTATCGCGGCGGGTTTGGGTCGTTCTGCAAACAGTTGTTAGCACAATTTGTGTATATCATGGTCGCCGTAAGTTCTGAAAATATAACATGTTACTTTTGAGGTAAAATTTTGTTGTGGGTTGAGTTTGATGTCACAACGCCGTTGAGTCTTCCGGCTCCACAGGCTGAAACTCCGGCAGCGCAAGCCGGTCCGGCCGAAGTATCACAGGCGGCCCCATCCCCTGCGGCGGTGCCGGAACCGTCAACGCTTGGCCTCATCGGTGTTGGATTGGGTCTTGTGGACGTGTTCCGCCTGAGAAAGCAGGTGTCTGCCCGTCGTTAATTCCCGAAAACGTCAGTGGGTCGTTCTTTTTTATGGTTACGCTCGTGTAAGGAGAATGTGTTATGAAGCATCTGTCGTCTTATCGTCCTGTTGTCATCGCGTTTCTATGTCTTAGTCTGAGTGTTGGGCTTCTTGTGGGCCTGGGCACCATCAGTTCTGCCCAATCTTCCTGTTCGCTGCTCGGTGATGTGGACGGCAGTGGCCGGGTGACGCTGCTCGATGTCTGGCGCGTCCTGTGACCATCAACACGACCTGCGCGGATGTGGATTGCTCCGGAGATCTCGATCTCACCGATGCCGTGATGCTGCTCTATCATGTCTTCGGCCTGATCGACGATTTCCCTTGTTTTGTGGTGTCAACTCCCACGCCGACACCGTCTCCCATGCCGACTGCGACGCCGACGATGACGCCGATTCCGGCCCCGGTTGCCGATTTTGTGGCCGCGCCCACACGCGGCTATGCGCCCTTAACCATTGACTTGACCAATACCAGCCAGGGACAGGTCACGGCCTCAACCTGGGACTTTGGCGACGGACAGACCAACAGCGACCCCGCCCCGACGCACGTCTATGAGACGCCCGGCACGTACTCCGTGAGCCTGACCGCCGATGGTCCAGGCGGTTCGGATACTCTGACGCAAACCGATCTCATTGAGGTGCTGCAAGAAAATCAGCCGCCCATTATCACCATCACATCTCCCGCTGAAAACGCCGTGGTTCCCACTGGCGATGTGGTTGTCACTGGCACCATCACGGACGACGGCACGATCACAAGTCTGCTGGTTAATGCCATTACGGCCACCATCTCGTTGACTGATGGCACAGGCTTGATTGCGGTGATGGCTGAGGACGATGCCGGAGCCACGGCGTTCGCCGGACAATTGGTGCAGGTCGACGGCGAAGGGCCGATGATTGGTATCCAGGCCCCGGAACGCGGCCAATCCGTGTATACCCTGACCCCGGCTATCGAGATTACCTACAGCGATTTTGCCTCGGACGTGGACCTGACGACCTTGCAGGTCACGCTGACCGACGAACACGGCGTGGTGACGGGTGTCACAGGCGATCTTACAGTCGAACCCGTCGGAGCCACCGGCACCGTGAGCGCCCCGCTTACGGATGATACGCGCTATACGCTGAGCGTGTCCCTCGGCGATACCCTCGGCAATGTCTCCCAAAGCCTTAGCGCCTTCTACGTCCCCATCGATCCGGCCACGCTGACCCCGCCTGTTGAGCCGGAAAACGCGGGATGGGTGACCGGTTCGACGAAGTGCACCGAGCATCTTCAGGGCTGCGATCCCCTGCCCGGCGCATACGTGACCTTGACCAAAGCCGGAAGCGGATTCCCCGGCACGGGACCGGGCGACACCATTGCCGGAACCATCATTACCGAGCCGGATGGGTTTTTCGCGTTCCCGGTCGAGGAGACGAATACCTATTGGGTCCGCGTCGAACACGATGCGTACACCTACGCTCAACGTGAGGTTGAAATCGTACGGGACCATACCACCGGCACGAACGACATCTATCTGACACCATTGGATTCAGCCGTCACATTCTGCGACGACACCGGATGCCACCACGACAGCGCGGACGGCATGATGCAGGTGGACATTCCAGCCGGGGCCATTGCCTCCGGAGACCTCGTCGAAGTCCGGGCCACGAATTTCCGCAACGTCGAATTTTTGCCGTCTGGCAGCTTACCGCCCGGAACAGAGGAAACCTACGCCTTTAATCTCGGAGGGGATTCCGAAGCAACATTTTTGCAGCCCGTGACCGTCAGGCTGCGCAATTATCGCGGGTTCACTCCCGGCGAAGACATTCCGCTTGGGTATTGGAATCAGGAACGACAGGCATGGGAACATGAGGGGTTTGGCATCGTGGACGCGACTGGCGAATGGGTGGAGATGACCGTGACGCACTTTTCCAACTACGACTGTAACTTCACGGTCGCGGTGCCTGAACCACATCCCGATCAAGAACCGCCGTCTCTCTCAAGCGAAGGGACCGGCCCGCCCCTGTGTCCGTTCGATCCGGAAAGCGCTGAAGACGATCTGTGTTCTATCGATTACAAATCCGGGACGTTTCAGGAAGAGTATGCTTTGCCGGGCGTTCCGGTCCAGGGCAAGCGCATCGCTCCCAGATTGCTGTACAGCAGTCGGCGGGCCAATCCTTCTGACGTGATCGACCTGGAATTTACCGTGCAGCCGCAGTCTGCATATCAGGGCAATACAGCATTCGAAGTGTTTATTGAAGGCCAGAAATCCGGAAATTTGACATTGCAAACGCCCACCGGCACGGCGTTTCGGTATCGGTATCTGTGGGATGGCCGCGATGGGCAGGGGCGAGCCTTGCCTCCCGGCGTGTATCCGTATCGCGCCAGAATCAGTCTGCCGGTTCAGGCGCAATATTACCGGGCCTACCGGTTTGGCGGGCGGCTGAATCCCGCCAATCGCCTGCTCAAATACATCATCACTGCCTGAAGTGGTTGGAAAAGGCGCAGCCTTATTCGATCCATACGATGTTGAAAGCATCGCAAGCTGCATAAGGCAATTATTATCCGATCCACAGCTTCGCCAGCAATTCCGAGAACGAGGCTTAGCAAGAGCGGCACAATTTTCATGGAAAAAATGCGCCTGTGAAACGCTCAAAGTGCTGGAACAGAGCTGAGAATCAGGAATTACGAATTATATGAAAGTGCTATCAATCGTTATTGTTAATTGGAATACAAAAGAATTACTTCGTAAATGTTTAGCTTCATTTATGCGCCATACCGGTAAAAGTGAAGATTATAAACATTTTTATGAAATTTTTGTGGTAGATAATGGCTCGACTGATGGAAGCCCTGAAATGGTGAGCCGCCTCTTCCCTTGGGCGCAGCTTATCTGCAATAAGGAGAATGCAGGATTTTCCAAAGCTAATAATCAGGCGATACAACAAGCATCAGGCCGATATATCTGCTTGTTAAACAGCGACACAGAATTTTTAGAGCCGGCCTTGCCAGAGATGATCGCTTTCATGGATAGACACCCGAAAGTAGGAATTTGCGGCCCAAGATTGCTCAACTCCGATGGCAGCCGCCAGTATTCCTGGGATCTGTTTCCCAGAAAACCACTGGCAATCATCCGCGACAAGTGTTTGGATACATTTTTCCGATCCCATCGAACAGGCTCGAAAGATAGGATCAGTTCATGGAATTTTAATTTGAATTTTGCTGTCGATTATCTCATTGGCGCTGTTTTGCTGATCAGGCGCGAAACGCTGAATCAAATCGGAATGCTGGATGAACAATTTTTTATGTATGCCGAAGATATCGACTGGTGTTACCGGGCTGCTTTAGGCGGATGGCAAACTTATTATCTGGGGACAGTCCGAGTCTATCATCATAACCGGGGGAGCAGTGAGAAATCGGAAAAACAGGCAGAGCAATTACAAATTTTGCGCCAAAAAAGCTTGCTCAAATTTTATCATAAACATTATGGATGGTGGAATAGTTTGCTCATGGGCGCTCTATTTTTCATCCGGCAAAAAGCTGTTAAAGGAAAATAATGCAAATACGAAAACCTCTTTCATCAATCTCTGTTGCCCTCACTCTTATCGCAATCGCTTTCGCGTGTTTTCAGTTTTATTATTATTCGAATTTCATTGTTGATGACGCCTATATTTCTTTTCGATACGCAGAGCACTTTGCAAATGGAAATGGTCTGGTGTTCAATAAAAATGAATTTGTTGAAGGTTACACCAATTTCCTTTGGGTGCTTCTTCTGGGATGCCTCAAAAAAATCGGGATCGATGTCCGCTTAAGCTCTTTGCTGTTAGGGACAATTTTTAGTATCAGTACGCTTTTATCAAGCGCTTTCCTTTCGCGTTTGATAACAATAAAGTATAGAATGAGTTATCCCCAACGATTCCTGCCCCCTTATTTGACAACGTTTGGAGTACTGGCTGTTGCCACAAGTCCTTCTTTCGGTATCTGGACGGTTGCCGGACTTGAAACGTCACTATTTATGTGTTTGCTCACTATTTCAATCTACTTACATCTCTATGAAAAGACCCGCACATACTCCTTTCCTTTATCAGCGTTATGCTTTGGTATGTTAACGCTTACCCGTCCGGAAGGCTTATTGTATTTTGGATTGACCATCTCTTACAACCTTTTTCATCGATTATATAACCACGAATCCAGAGCAGAAAGAAGCTGGAAAACATTACTGGTTTTCCTTATTCCGGTAGTTCCACACGTCTTATGGCGTTGGCTCTATTATGAAAGTCTTTTGCCGAATACCTATTATATGAAAGTGGGAAGAGAGTTTCAGCTTTCAGGAATCAAATATGCGTATGAATTCTTTCTTACATACGGAGGAGTAAGTATATTTCTAGTGAGTTGTTTTTTTCTTATTATATATCGTATTCGGGATTATTGGGTCGGATATTTCCTGCTGTTTTTCGGAGTCAGCACTTTTTATTTTGCCTATGTTGGCGGCGACTGGATGCCGCAATTTCGTTTTTTTGTACCTTTGCTGCCTATCTACTTTTTAATCCTGCAAGAAGGCATTCGGGAAATATTTCTTCAATTCTTTCAAAAACATTTATGGAAAGCCATTATCGGGATAATCTGTATAACAGCAATGATACTTTTGAACAATTTCTATCATTTATATAAAATACAACGAATAGATTCACGCTTTGATGGTCATATTGAAATCGGAAAATTTTTGCAGAAACATGCTAGCCCAGATGACAGCTTAGCAGCAATTGATATTGGAGCAATGGCTTATTTTTCAAGATTGCGCACAATTGATTATTTTGGCCTGGTTGATAAACACATTGCACGACTTGAACCACAAACCTACACATTTGAGCCGGGATTTTGGGGGCATAAATCAATAAAAATAAAATCTGATACAGAATATGTTTTATCACAAAAGCCAACGTTTATTGAATTAAATACAAAAAATAACCCTGCAACTATGGAACAAACGCTTCCGTCGGACCCTTATTCCGAATTAATGTTAAGAAGCTCGAAATTTCGCAGAAACTATCGTCCACTTTACTATGCCGGCGGCACAACGCTTTTTATCAGAAAGGAAAAAGAGAAGAATTAAAAGTTTATGAATGTCAAAATTATTACCAGAAGTTTTGTGAGAGAAATCAATTATCTGCTTCGTTATGCGCAAGATAAAGGAGAACCTATAAATTTTTCTGTAATTGTGCCCCATTCTACCTCTAAGGAAGAATTGCCGTCTGTAAACGTTTCCCGTCGGAAGATATATTTTAAAAACCGCATGCGGGCAACATATTATGCCCCATCTATCTTTTTTGATATTCTGAAGTTTCAACCGGATATTCTGCATATTTTCGAAGAGTTCAGCGGTTTAATAGCTTTCCAATCATTACTATTAAACAGAATCGCAGGACGAAAAAGCAAGGTTTTACTGTACTCTGCTGAAAATCTTCATCACAATATACATACCTTTTTCGTCTGCCGATGGGCTATGTTATGAAGCACTCAGATGCTGCTCTAGTATGCAGTCAGGGAGTCGTGCCGGTTTTACAAGCAGAGGGCTACGCCAAACCGATTGAAGTGTTTCCCTTGGGGGTTGATCTTTCGCAATTTTATAAGTTTTCCGTTGACTCTCTCAAAAAGCAATTGAAACTTGACGGAAAATTTGTGCTAGGGTATATTGGCCGTCTCTTGAAAATTAAAGGTGTATTCCTGCTAGTACCATGTAACATATACTATTTCGTATTTATCATAAATCGTGTATAATTAGCCAACCACATCAGGGAGGCTATTATGACAAAACGATACAGAGTTACATTAACCCCGGAGGAGCGCGACGAATTAAAAGCACTCACACCCAGAGCCTTGTTGCTTTGCGATGCATCGGAAGGTGGCCCGGCAGGGAACGTTGCGGATGTCGCAGAAGCTCTTGGCATCACAAGCAGGACTATCGAACATTTAAAGAAGAGCTTTGTTGAACAAGGTCTTGAAGCAGCACTCGTTCGAAAGCCAAGAACAAGGCCACCACGAGATAGTATTTTTGATGGGAAGTTTGAAGCACAATTAGTCGCTTTGGCCTGCTCAGAAGCACCGGAAGGTTCCCGTCGATGGACAGTCAGGTTGTGAGCTGAAAAAGTTGTTGAGCTTGAATAGACAAAGTCTGTTTCTCATATGACTGTCCAACGAATATTAAAAAAAACGAATGTAACCCTCACCTCAAAAAGTACTGGAAGATACCACCAAAACAAAATGCAGCATTTGTAGCTGCAATGGAGGATTTGCTTGAGGTTTATCATCTGCCATATAATATATATTCGCAATGGTGTTGCGCAGATTTTTATGGAAGTTCAGCCATTGGCAGGGAAGAGGCACGTGGCGGTAACTGAGCGTCGAACCAAAAAGGATTGGGCAATACAAATGAAGGAAATGCTTGATGTTCGCTACCCTCTCGCTAAAAAGGTTCGACTTGTTTTGGACAACCTGAATACTCATGACGTCAGTTCATTCTATGAAACTTTTGAGCCTGCTGAAGCAAGAAGATTGATAGAACGACTGGATATTCATTACACTCCTAAACATGGAAGTTGGCTCAATATGGCTGAAATAGAACTGAGTGTCCTCAAAGGACAGTGCCTTGATCGCCGAATTGCCGACATAGAAACGTTACAGTCGGAGGTAAATGTCTGGGAAGCGGCAAGAAATAATACTGCTAATCAAATTGACTGGCAGTTCAAGACCGAAGATGCACGGATAAAGCTCAAGAAACTTTATCCGAACTTATAAGAGTTACATGGTACTAGTTGTTTTCCGGTACTCCCGAGGGCGCTGAAGCTTCTGCCTTGCTCTTTAGCCTGATTGAAACAGCCAAGGCTAACAAAATCGAACCATACGCCTACCTCAGAAGTGGTCCCGCTTTTTGGACCACCAATTTAAGTTTTTAGGCTAATTCCATAGCTCCAGTGTGGGCGTTCAGTTCCCTCCCCCTGCAGGGGAAGGGAACTGAATTTTTTTTCAAGCCGCCTTTTTCTCATTTTCGTAATACAGCTCTTCAGGGGTAGCATCTGAAAGAGATGAATGGGGACGCTGGGTATTATAACGTAAAAC
>PDWJ01002978.1_pt1 | contig 16861 bp, 15 predicted proteins | sample 1430881 | NCBI WGS metagenome assembly PDWJ01 (sample SAMN01162460, study PRJNA174530) | Oral metagenome, whole genome shotgun sequencing project. | biome: Marine environment; feature: Marine mammal; material: Swab sample of the gingival sulcus; isolation source: swab sample of gingival sulcus...
ATATTAAAGAATACCCGCCAAGCATAAATACTGCAAATATTCTTGCAGAAAACGGAAGAAAAGTAAGAGTTTTGAATATGTTTGAACGCTATTCTGAGATAGAAATACATTCAAATGTGCATATTCAATATATCGGGAAATTAAAACCCGGAATTCGCAATATAATAAATTTTTTTCGCTCTTTTTTTATGCTTTTTTTTCAAACCATAAAATATAAACCTGAGTGGATTTTAAGTTATGACGGAATGTCTGTATTGCCGGCTTTTATTGTTTCAAAATTGACAAAAGCCAAATGGGTATATCATCAACATGACTATTGGGAAAAGCCGAAAGGTTGGTTACGTTTCCCTTACGCATGCGAGCAAAAATTAACAAAATATGCCCATATTATTAGTTTTCCGCAGGTGGACAGAGCCAAACTTTTCAAAAAGGAGAATAAAATTAAAAAAAATATTGAAATAGTTTTTAACGGACCTCGATTGGATTGGGCAAAAAATAAATCGGAGGATAATTTTATCAAAGAGATAAAAGACGAAAATCCAAATCAAAAAATCATCATATACCAAGGCGGGTGGGCAAAGTGTTTTGCCATACAAAATATTATTGCAGCTTTAAAATTTATTCCCGACCTTAGTTTTGTTATTTTAGGAAAACCATTGGAGCCGGGTATATTGAATTTTTATAAAAAAATAGCTGAAGAAAATAAGGTAGGTAATCGTGTGTTTTATGTCGAACAAGTACCTTATTTTAAACTGCCTGATTACACTGCTTTTGCCGATATTGGAGCAACCAAGTTCTCTTTTGATGAAAATGAAGCTGTAAATGATTTATTGTTAGCCGGAGCATCGAATAAAATTGCCGAATATTGTGCTTGCGGATTGCCTGTTTTAGCTCCTGCAACTGCTGTCAACAATGATTTTATAGAAAAAGAAGGACGAGGATTGACTTGCAAGCCGTCAGACCTCCATGATATCGCACAAAAAATTGAATTATTATTGAAAAATAAAAATAAATTTGCTGAAAATAATTTGTCTGATTTTAAAAACAGACTCAATTATGATTCACAATTTGAAAAAATATTAAAAAAATTGAATTCCAATGTTTGAGAATATCAAACTTTTGCACGTTTGCAAGCAGGATAAAGCGACTTCTTTGCAAAGAAGAATGGCTTTTTATGAGATTGGTTTACAAAAAGACACGGTTTTTTCGTATTTGCTAAATAAAAAATTGCCTCTATACAAAAAACTGTGGAACAAAATCATCTTTAAACTGAACTTTTATCCGGAGTATAATAATGAAAATAAACAAATTATAAAGTGTGTTCTAAAAACTGATTACGATATAATTTTTATTGAAAAGGGGCTTTCCATAAAAGCAAAAACCTTACAAAGAGTAAAGTCTATTCTTCCTAAATGTAAGATTATTTCATATACGCTTGACGATATGATGAATCCAAATAATAATTCGATTCAGTATAAAAAAGCGATACAGTTTTATGATTTTAATTTTACGAATAAAAAATATAATGTTCAAGAATTAGAAGAACTTGGAGCTAAAAATGTGTACTATTTTAAAAATTCGTATTGTTCAAAAGTTCACAGACCGATAAGTTTGACCGATGAAGAAAAAAAATACTACGGCTCTGATGTTTCGTTTATAGGAACTTATGAAGAACAACGCAAAGAAGCCTTGAAATTTTTAGCCGATGCCGGTATACGAATAAAAGTCTGGGGCTGGGGCAAAAAGTATGAATTTATATATAAAAATATTGAATTTATGTCGAAGCATGTTTATGGCGATGAATACCCAAAAGTTGTTTGTGCCTCTAAGATAAATCTATGCTTTTTGCGAAAAGCCAACAGAGATACTGAAACGACACGTTCGGTGGAGTTGCCGGCTTGTGGCGGGTTTATGTTGGCTGAAAGAACAAAAGAACACGCCGAGTTGTTTGTTGAAAAAAATGAAGCCGAGTTTTTTGATTCTAATGAAGAATTATTACAAAAAGTCAAATATTATTTAGAAAATGAACCTGAACGAAAAAAAATAGCGCAAAACGGCTACAATAAATGTATTACTGCTAAGTATAATTACAAAAATCAGTTGTTGAAAATAATTTCTATCGTGACCAATGAAAAATAAACTTGCAATCATAACAACACACCCGATCCAGTATAATGCACCTTTGTTCAAACTTATAACTGAGCGTCAGAAAATTGAAATAAAGGTTTTTTATACTTGGGAGCAATCGAAAGAGAAAGTGTGGGACAAAAAATTTGGTCGTGAAATAAAATGGGACATTCCCCTGCTTGAAGGATACCATTATGAATTTGTAAAAAACATCTCCAAAAATCCCGGATCCGGAACATTCTCCGGAGTAAAAAACCCAAGCCTTATTTCAAAAATAGAGGCTTGGCAGCCCGATGCCATTTTAATTTTCGGCTGGCATCATCAATCCCATTTTAAAGCCATGCGTTATTTTAAAGGAAAAATACGCATATATTTCAGAGGAGACTCAACTTTAATTGATGAAAAACCGGGAATTAAAACAATCTTACGAAGAATTTCTTTAAAATATATTTATAGATATATCGACTATGCTTTTTATGTCGGGAAAAACAATAAAGCATATTATTTAAAGCATGGGTTAAAAGAAAAATGTCTAATTTTTGCGCCACATGCTATTGATAATAATCGTTTTTTTGATAAAACAAAGGCATATCAAGAAAAGGCAAAAAGCATGCGACAAAAATTGGGCTTTTCTGTGCAAGACAAAGTTATTGTTTTTGCAGGAAAATTTGAAAACAAAAAACAACCTATGCTCTTAATTGATGCCGCAAAACAATTGCCGGAATTAAAGTTTTTATTTATAGGTAATGGAGAGCAGGAAGAGAGTTTAAAAAAGAAAGCCGGGAAGAATTGTTTTTTTCTTCCTTTTCAAAATCAAAGTTTAATGCCGGTAATATATCGTTTAGGTGAAATCTTTGTTTTACCATCTCAAGGTCCGGAAGAAACATGGGGGCTTGTTATAAATGAAGCCATGGCTTGCGGAAAACCCATTTTAACAACCAACAAAGTCGGGTGTGCCATTGATTTGGTAAAGCCCGGAGTAAACGGTTATATTTTTGAGGCAGGAAATTTGCTTGACTTGATAAAAAAAATTCAAATAGCACTTCCGAAAGCTGCAGAGTTCGGAAATGCTTCTTTGGATATTATTGCCAAATGGTCTTACATTAATATAGCAAAAACGATAGAAAAACATATGATACAAAATGAAACGCCCGGGACTAAAACTTTTAAACACACAACGGAATGATTATTTTGTTCGACTTAATAAAATAAGTTAATAAAGATCATTTCGGCATCCTAAGTGCCTTCTGAAAATTATAAATGCAAACACATGAAATATCGCTATCCTCCATATATTGTAGCCTCCCTTATAATTGTGCTTTTTTGCAGCTTATTCATTAACCCGGCATACTCTTTTAATGTGTATTTTTGGTCTCTTTTCAGTCTTGTATTTGTACTTTCTATAGGCTTAAGAGTTATTGTGTTGCATCGAATTGAAGATATATTATTTATTATAGTATTATTTTTAACATGGCTTAATTTTTTAGAACCGTATCTTCAATCTGAAAAAGTATTTCATTTATATCGAACTATTCCTGAGCAATATCTGGAGTCAATGTCTTTTTTTGCTGCGATGAGTATTATTGCTCTTCTTATCGGGTATTATTTTAGCTTTAAAAAAAAGAAAGTAAAACCTTTTTTTAAGGAAGACTTAAAATTTTCATCCAATACATTAAGCAATATTTTATTGCTATTAATTGTGATTTATGCAGTATATCGTTTTTTTAAAATATTTTATCCGGAACTTATTGCCCCTTTCATTGGAGTTTTATCTCTATTAGACTATTTTACGGGCTTAATTTCTGCAGCCCTAACTTTAATATTATTAAGAAAAAAAGGAAATATTATCATTATTATTGTGGCAATTGTTTTTTTAATAATTCAATTTTTAATTGCTCTTGCTCAAACACTTTTTGTATATGTTGCCTTGATAGTCGTAACTCCTCTTTTAATATATTATTTTGAGAGAAACAAAGTCCCTCTTATTGTGATTTTAATTACAGCCATCCTAATTAGCCCTTTGTATATGGTTAGGCACTATTACAGGAAAGATGCAGTTGCATGGTGGTATGAAGGATCCAAGGCATCTTCTTCATTTTTAATAGAGCAAGGTACAAAAATATTGGAAGAAACTTACCTTGACGGAGATATATTTGATGTTTCGGACAAAATCGTTGATGCAGATAAGCATGCCAAAAGTCGTCTTGAAAGTATATCCTATCTGGGACAATGTGTGTATCAGCATAAAATAAAAAATAGACCGTATTTATTAGGAGAAACTTTTTGGTGGTTGCCTTTAGTCCCTATTCCAAGAGCGATTTTTCCATTTAAACCGGAAAATCTCATGAGTACAAAAATGGCTGAAGAATATGGACTGAAAGGTCATACGAAAGGCTCTATGAATTGGCCTATGTTAGCTGAACATTATGTAAACTTTGGTTTCTTGGGAATGGTTATTATGAGTTTCTTTCAAGGTCTTGCCTATCGATTTATATATTCTAAAATTGCTTATGGTAAAGGAGACTTAAACTTAATTGCCCTATTCTCTATGTTGCTGCCCATTACTCGCATTGAAGGTAATATTACTTTAGTTTTTGGGCAAGTTATGCAATTTATGATTATTTGGTATATCTTGAGTATAACAATTTTAAAGAAATTTAGGTATAAAAAATATGAATAATTGATAAACAACTGTTCGTTGATATACAGACGATTATTGTTAGTTTACAATAGGCTCTTAGCAGCTTATTTTAGATGATACGCCTACGACCTTTAAAAATTAAAATATAAACAGATGAAACGCCCATGACTAAAATATATATACACAAGGAATGATTATTTTTCCGATTTAATAAAATTAAATGTAATAAAGCTCATTCGGGCGTTCCTATATGACCTTTGAAAATTATAAATAAAAACAGATGAAAAAAATACTTTGGATTGACATTGCAAAAGGCATTGGTATTCTTTCTGTTGTAGCGGGGCATGTTTATATTGGAGACATAAAAAATATAATATTCTTGTTTCACATGCCTTTGTTTTTTTTTATATCCGGGTTCCTTTTTAAACCGCATCCAAACATAAAACAATATTTCAGAAATAAGAGCATTCACCTTTTAATACCTTACGTTGCATATCTATTCCCGATATATTTTCTATTTAATCTGAATGATTTTAGTTTTATCGATTCAAAAGATTTGTTATTATTTATAACTAAACCTATTATCGGCGGCAGGTTATTGATTAAGGAACTTGGCGTTTTTTGGTTTATTCCTGTTTTGTTTGCAAGCGAGCAAATTATAAACATCTTGTTTGTTAAAATAAAAAAAAGATTTATTCCTTATTTTATTCTGTTATTCCTGCTTTTAAGTTATACAAACTCTCTTTTTTTAAAAGATTTTTGGTTACCCCTTAACATAAATGTTGTTGTTGCTGCAATACCCATATTTTATATTGCTCATACAATAAAAAACAGAACTAAAAATATACATAGTATTTTTTTTAGTCTTTATGGGAATATTAGTCATTTCCGGAACTCTTATTTACCCTCAAAATTCATTTGACATGAAATATGCTGAATACGGAATCCCTATCATAACACTTGTATCCGCAATTATAATAATATTAATTATAAAAAAGCTTTCTATAGTATTTTCCGGAGTTCCTGTTTTGTGTTCAATCTTGTCGAAACTTGGGAACGCTTCGCTGGTAATTATATTTATACATTTACCGCTTAAATATTTTATCGAAAAGTATGTTTATATTAACCCCTCAATAATGTTTGTGGGACTATCTATTATTTCATATTTGTTTTATGTAATTTTTTCAAAAAATATATATACGCGCGTTTTGTTCTTGGGTTCAAGAAAAGATTTTGATATTATTTATAATAAATTTACAATCAAAAAAAATAATAAACAAGACATTTCCAAACCATGAAACTACACTATTTTTTCCGCAAAGCCTCCCCTGTTTTTCACAGTATTGAAGAGCAGTTTTATGCCATACAAAGAGAGCTTCCAAAAAGTGTCGAGTATAAAAATATATATGCCCGACATCACAGCAAAGGAATTATAAAACGAATGTTGATAACAATTCAAACAGCCTTTAATCAGGTGGATATAAACCACATAACCGGCGATATACACTTTGTGGCTCTATTGTTGAAAAAGAAAAAAACAATACTAACCGTTCACGACATAGGTTCGGTGTTAAAAGGAAGCGGCATTAAATTTAAAATATTAAAATATGTTTGGTTTTCGATGCCTTTCAAGCGTGTTCAATATATAACGGTAATATCGGAGTTTACCAAAAAAGAAATTCTTCAAAAGTTTAAAATAGCACCGCAAAAAATAGTTGTCATCCCCGATTGCGTTTCTGCTCAAATCAAATATTCCGACTATGAGTTTAATGTAAAATGCCCCAATATTTTACAAATAGGAACAAAAGACAACAAAAATCTGAAACATCTTGTGCCGGCACTCAAAAATATATCCTGCAAACTTACCATTGTCGGGAAACTCAGTGCCGAGCATATAAAGCTGCTAAAAGCAAATAATATCGACTATGAAAACTTTATGGATTTGAGCTTTGAAGAAATCATTAAACTGTATCAAAAATCCGATTTGCTGACATTTGCATCAACATACGAAGGATTTGGAGTGCCTATTTTAGAAGCACAAGCAAGCGGAAGACCCGTTATAACAAGCAATATGTCTCCCATGAAAGAAGTAGCGGGGGAAGCTGCATTATTTGTGAACCCCTATTCGGAAGAAGAAATTACACAAGCCGTGAATATGCTTATGAAAGATAAAGCCTTACGCGAGAAACTCATACAAGAAGGGCTTAAAAATGTAAAAAAATACTCGGCAAAATCCGTTGCGGAGCAATACTTTCAGCTGTATTCAAAAGTACTTCTTCCCGCGATTGAACTTGGTGAATAATACGGCTTAAAAAAGCAAATTCTCATTTGTGCTTTGCTCATAGCCGGCATCAATGTTTAAAGGTGTTTGTTTTGAGGCTTCTACGGCTAAAAAATCGCAACGTTCATTTTCCGGAATATTGCTGTGTCCCTTTACCCAAACAAACCGAACTGTATGTTTTCTGAAAACAATTAAAAAGCGTTTCCACAAATCCGGGTTTTTAACTTTCTTATAGTCTTTTCGCTCCCACCCGTATATCCAACCTTTCTCCACGGCATCAACAACATACTTGGAATCGGAAAAAATCTTTACCGTACTGCCTGCGATTTTTAGAGCTTCTAAGGCAACAATCACCGCAAGCAGCTCCATTCTGTTATTGGTCGTAAGTCGAAAACCTGCCGACAATTCTTTCCGATGTTTGCCGGACATTAAGACGGCGCCGTAACCCCCCGGACCGGGATTTCCTCTTGATGCACCGTCTGTATATATAACTATTTCCATCTGTTATGCGAAAATATAATTGTTTTTATTACAAATTTATAAATAAAAAGATTAAAACATCCGGTTTTTTTCGGATTAATTTTTATTTTTGCGACCTGTTTCATAATTTTAGACTGAATCATGTCCAATATAATAAAAATTAAACGCGGTTTAGACATAAGCCTTGCAGGTGCTCCGGAAAAAGAAACAAAAGATGTACACATTTCCGATTCCATAGGTATAAGCCCTGAAGATTTTCCCGGTCTTACGCCGAAAATTGCAGCAAAAGTTGATACAAAAGTAAAAGCCGGAACGGTTCTTTTTTATGACAAATACAATCCGGAAATTGTGTTTACATCTCCGGTTAGTGGCAGAGTAGCGGCTATTAATCGAGGTGAAAGAAGGCGCATCCTTGAATTTGTCGTGGAACCGGATGGAAAAAATGAAGCAGAAGCATTCATAAAAGACAAACCGGAAAATCTGAGCAAAGAGCAAATTAAAGAGAATTTACTGAAAAGTGGTTGTTGGCCCTTTATTCGCCAAAGACCTTTTAACATTATTGCCAATCCCAATATTGCTCCGCGCGACATCTTTGTTACAAGTTTTGACTCGGCTCCTTTGGCTGCTGACTTCAATTTCATGGTGAAAGATTGTTTTGCGGCATTTCAAACAGGAATTAATGCTTTAAACAAATTAACCGAAGGAAAAGTCTATTTGGGAATTAAAGCCGGCGGAGTTACAAACCCTTTTGCCAATACCGCAAATGTTGAAAAATATGAATTTCACGGTCCGCATCCTGCCGGAAATGTAGGTGTGCAAATAAACAAGATAAAACCTGTTAATAAAGGTGAAGTCGTTTGGACACTGAGTGCTGCCGATGTCATTATTATCGGACGCTTGTTTGAAGTCGGTATTTACAATCCGATGCGGCTGGTTGCTTTAGCCGGTTCGGAAGTTAAAAACCCGAAATATTTTGAAACCATACTTGGCACCAAAATCTCCGACATCATTAAAAATCAAATAAAAGATACGGAAATCAACAAACGCATCATATCCGGAAATGTGCTTAACGGAAAAAAAGTTTCCGAAAACAACTATCTCGGTTTTTATGATACCGGCATTACGGTAATTCCCGAAGGCGACAAACCGGAATTTTTCGGCTGGGCAAAACCCGGTTTTGGAAAATTCAGCCTTTCTCGCACATTTACGAGTTGGTTGAATCCCCGAAAAGAACGAACCCTTGATGCAAACTTACACGGCGGAGAACGTCCTTTCATTGTTTCCGGTGAGTTGGAAAAAGTTTTCCCCATGGATATTTTTCCTGTGCATTTGATTAAAGCAATAATCATTAGAGACCTCGACCTCATGGAAGAGCTTGGCATATATGAAGTCGCAGAAGAAGATTTTGCATTGTGTGAAGTGGTGAATACCTCAAAAATTGAAATACAAAAAATCGTTCGAGAAGGATTTGATTTTGCAATTAAAGAACTTGGTTAATCGCTTATACCAAGTACAAAATATTTTACAGTAAAACGTAATACTGAATATGAAAAGTTTAGAAAAATTTATTGGAAAAATAAAACCAAACTTTGAAAAAGGCGGCAAATACGAAAAGTGGGGGTCTGTCTTTGAAAGTTTCGAGACCTTTTTATTTACTCCGGCAACAACGGCTCCGCGAAGAGGGGCACACATTCGTGATGCCATAGACAGCAAACGCCTTATGAGTGTGGTGGTCATATCGCTAATTCCGGCTTTGCTTTTCGGAATGTGGAACACGGGCTATCAACACTTCCTTTCACAGGGAATTGATGCCGGATTTTGGCAAGAATTTGGCTTCGGATTTGTAAAAGTTATTCCCATTATTTTAGTCTCCTATATTGCCGGCTTAGGCACGGAATTTATCTTTGTTTTTATCAAACAAAAAGAAATTGAAGAAGGTTTTTTAGTCTCCGGACTTTTAATTCCGCTCATTGTTCCCGTTGACATTCCTTTGTGGATGGTAGCCGTTGCAACGAGTCTTGCTGCTCTCTTGGGCAAAGAAGTATTCGGAGGCACCGGAATGAATATTTTTAACCCGGCATTGGTAGCCAGAGCTTTCTTGTTTTTCGGATATGCAAAAAAAATGTCCGGAGACAAAGTATGGATTGCCGGCTTAGAACAAGGAGAAAGTGTTGTTGACGGATTTTCCGGAGCAACTCCTTTGGCGCAGTTTGCGGCAACAACAAAAGAACAAGTGGTAAGCAACGGAGGCTTTAAACTCTTTAACGGATTACAAGATAATTTGACTTCTGTCTATGACCTGTTTATGGGCTGGGTGCCCGGTTCTGTTGGCGAAACATCTACGCTTATGATATTGATTGGAGCCTGTATCTTAATTTTTACCGGTGTGGCAAGTTGGAAAATCATGCTTTCGGGAGTTTTGGGAGCATCGGCAATAGGAATCTTGTTGAATATGCTGCCTACCGGGCTAAATCCTTATTTTGAATTGCCTTTTTACTATCATCTTGTTTCCGGCGGACTTGCTTTCGGTATTGTTTTTATGGCAACCGACCCCGTAACATCGGCTCAAACCGAAAAAGGAAAATGGATATACGGCTTCCTTATCGGAGTGCTTATTATTATTATTCGTGTGTTTAACCCGGGCTATCCCGAAGGCACCATGTTGGCAATATTGCTTATGAATGCCTTTGCGCCGCTTATCGACTATATCATTGTGCAAGGAAATGTAAAAAAACGTTTAAAACGAATTAAAGTTGAAGCATAATTATCTATTAAAGTTCTAAAAATTTGAATGGTAAATGTTGAACGGCACAGCCCTCATGTAAGTAATGATAAATTATGAAAACAAAGTAATAAGAAAAAATAACTCACAATTCATAATTAAATAAATTGACCTTTGAAAATTATAAAAATAGACATATGAAATTAGATACAAACAGCAATTTATATACTTTTATATATGCTTCGATTTTAGTCATCGTTGTTGCTGCGGCTTTGGCTTTCACGGCGGTTAAATTAAAACCTTTGCAAGAAAAAAACATTCGAGTGGAAAAAATGCAAAATATTTTAAAGTCAATCAATATTGCCGCAAATGCCGACAATGCCGAAGAACTTTATAAAAAGCATATCACAAACTCCTTTACCGTAAATCACAAAGGCGAACTTGTTAAAGGCATTGATGCTTTCGACATTAACTTAAAGCTTCAATACAAAGAAAAAACGGAAAAAAGAGTATTGCCCGTTTTCGAAGCCCTTGCCCAAGACGGAAGCAAAAAAATTATTTTACCGCTGAGAGGAAAAGGACTTTGGGGTCCCATTTGGGGCTTCTTTGCCTTAAACGATGATTATAACACTATTTTCGGTGCTGTTTTTGACCACAAAGGCGAAACTCCCGGATTGGGTGCCGAAATCTCAAAAGAAAGTTTTCAAAAGCAATTTACGAACAAAACCCTCTTTGAAGGCGAGCAACTTTTATCCATTACCGTTTACAAGGGCGGGGAAGGAAGCGCCGAAAAAGCCGGCGATACAAAACACGGTGTTGACGGAATTTCCGGAGGAACAATTACATCCAAAGGTTTGGAGAATATGATTAAAACGGATTGGTTCTTTGATTATAAAAATTACTTACAAAAAAACAGAACCGACAAATAATTTTTGAAAAAACATAAGATTGATACAATGGGAAAAAATTCAAAACTCATAACAAATCCGATTAACCTTAACAACCCGATTACCGTACAAGTACTCGGAATATGTTCGGCACTTGCCGTTACGGTTAAATTGATGCCGGCAGTTGTAATGTCTATTTCCGTTATTGCGGTAATGTCATTTTCAAATGTTATTATTTCGCTGCTTCGCAACACAATCCCGTCAAGGATACGCATTATTGTTCAGCTGGTTGTTATTGCCGCACTGGTTATTATTGTTGACCAAATACTGCAAGCCTATGTATATGACATCAGCAAGCAACTTTCTGTTTTTGTCGGTCTAATCATCACCAACTGTATCATAATGGGGCGTTTGGAAGCCTTTGCACTTGGCAATAAACCTTTCCCGGCTTTGTTGGATGGTTTGGGAAACGGTGCCGGATATGCCATTATATTAATTATTGTGTCGGCAATTAGAGAATTTTTCGGTTCGGGTTCGCTTGCCGGCTTTAAAATTATTCCGGATAGCTTTTACGAAGCCGGTTATTCCGACAACGGATTGATTATACTTCCGCCGATGGCTTTAATTATTGTGGGAGTAATTATTTGGGTACAAAGAAGCAAAACCCGAGAATTGATTGAAGAATAAAAACAACAGAAAATTCATAAACCATGCAAGAATATATAAACATTTTCATCAAATCCATATTTATTGAGAATATGATTTTTGCCTATTTCTTGGGCATGTGTTCATATCTCGCTGTTTCAAAAACGGTTAAAACCGCAACCGGGCTTGGTTTGGCAGTGATCTTTGTACTCGGAATTACCGTTCCGGTAAACTGGCTGCTCGAAAACTATATTCTGAAAAAAGGAGCTTTAATGTGGTTGCTCGGCGACACCGCCGCAAACATTGATTTAAGCTTTCTTAGTTTCATTATGTTTATTGCCGTCATTGCTTCAATGGTGCAATTGGTAGAAATGATTGTCGAAAAATTTGCCCCCACGCTCTATAACTCTCTCGGAATTTTCTTGCCGCTTATTGCCGTTAACTGTGCAATCTTGGGAGGTGCCCTGTTTATGCAAGAAAGAGAATATGCCTCCATTGGTGAAGCTACCGTTTTTGGTTTGGGTTCGGGCATCGGCTGGCTGATTGCCATTGTCGGAATAGCCGCAATCAGAGAAAAAATCCGTTACTCAGACGTTCCCGCACCGCTTAGAGGCATTGGAATAACATTTATTGCAACCGGTTTAATGGGAATTGCATTTATGACTTTCATGGGAATTTAATCATTAAAAAGTATAAAACAAATTTAGTTCGATATGTTTATCTTAGACGTTCAACAACCGATATTTCAAATTATTACAATCAGTGTCGCCGTATTTTTAATCATAATACTGTTACTGGTAATTGTTTTACTTGTTGCAAAAGCAAAACTTCTGCCTTCCGGCGAAGTTAATCTCAACATTAACGACGATGAAGAACACCAACTGACGGTTTCGCCCGGAAGTACCTTGTTATCAACACTGCAAAACAACAAAATTTTATTGCCTTCGGCTTGCGGTGGCGGCGGAAGCTGCGGAATGTGCGAATGCGAAGTTCTTGAAGGCGGCGGAGAAATTCTGCCGACCGAAAAACCCTTTTTCTCCAGAAAAGAAATAAAAGAACACAAGCGTTTGGCTTGTCAGGTAAAAGTGAAAGAAGACATGAAAATTGAAATTCCCAAAAGCATTATGGGAATTAAAAAATGGGAATGTACGGTTGTTTCCAATAAAAATGTCGCAACTTTTATCAAAGAATTTGTAGTTAAACTCCCCGAAGGCGAAACCCTTGATTTTCGCTCCGGCGGTTACATTCAAATAGACGTGCCGAAAATTACGGTGGATTTTAAAGATTTCGATGTTCAAAAAGAATACCACGAAGACTGGGATAAATTCAACATGTGGAATTTGCAAATGAAAAACTCGGAAGAAACATTTCGAGCTTATTCCATGGCAAATCATCCGGCAGAAGGAAATATCGTTATGTTGAACATCCGTATTGCCACACCGCCTTGGGACAGAGGCAAAGGGGCTTTCATGAATGTTAATCCGGGTATTTGCTCCTCATACATATTTTCGCGCAAACCGGGCGATAAAGTTATGATATCAGGACCTTACGGAGAGTTCTTTATTAAAGATACCGACAGCGAAATGATGTTTATCGGCGGCGGTGCCGGCATGGCGCCCATGCGTTCGCATATTTTTGACCAGTTCAAAACGAAAAAAACAAAACGAAAAGCAACATTCTGGTACGGTGCTCGTTCTTTGCGCGAGGTTTTTTATGAAAATGACTTCAACGAAATTCAAGCAGAAAACGATAATTTTGAATGGCATTTGGCACTTTCAGAACCTATGGAGAGTGATAATTGGACAGGTCCGACCGGCTTTATCCACCAAGTGATTTACGACCAATACTTAAAAGATCATGAAGCACCGGAAGATATTGAATATTACCTTTGCGGACCACCAATGATGAATGCTGCCGTTGAAAAAATGCTTTTTGACCTTGGCGTATCTCGCGAAAATATTATGTTTGACGACTTTGGCGGCTAATTAATACCGGCAAGAAAATAGCTAATTTTTTCCAAGTCTCCGGTAAAAGCAAATGATAAAGGAAGGGCTTGCAATATTTTGAAAATCAGGGGTCTGTTTTTGTCGGCTCTTCTGAAATGAGCGTAAGAAAGTTGATTAGAGTGCCTTATGTAGCCTTTTGAAAGTTATAAATAGAAGCATATGAAAACAGAAATTAGAGAACATGAGGAAATTAAATTAACTTTAAGAAAGCATTGGTTTGCTTTAGTAAAACCATTTTGTTTATCAATAATTTTATTGCTCATTGCCCTGTTAGGTCAAATATCGGACTACGGAAATTATTTTTTAATTGGTGGGGGATTGACAATACTTTGGTTAATTTATAAGATTATCGAACGAAAAAAGGATATCTGGATAGTGACTAATTTCAGAGTCATTAATGAATATGGAGTTTTCTCTTTTAATTCAAAAGAAAGTCCTATGGATAAAATAAACAATGTTTCATATCATCAGTCATTAATTGGGCGTATTTTTAGTTTTGGTATTGTCGAAATTCAAACTGCAGCAAAAATGGGGGTAACTGCTAGTACCCACCGTATAGTCCGGGTTGATTTACACTCCGGATTATTGGCTACAAAAAATAAACACATGAAAAAGCAGCTTTTGATAATAGGTTTACTTTTAATCAATTTAGCCTCTTTCGGGCAAAATAAAAAGATGCAGTTTCTCGGCATAAATATTTTACAACTGCCGGCATCAACAATTAATGTTAATTATTCTCTTGATTATAAGCCTTTTGTCTCTACGCTTGCCGATATTGGATATACTTTCGGACATAATGTGAACATTGATGTGGTTGGTTTTTTCTTAACACCGCATATTGATTTATACGATGGATATTCCGGCACCAAGCATACCGGCGGATATTTGAAAATAGGTACTTATCTGAACCTGCGTAGAAATTTTGAAAAAAACAACTTCTTTCATCTGGGGCTGTTTTTCAACAGTGCAGCCGTTCACGAAACCACATTATACACGCCTATAGAGCTTAGCCTGCCTCTTGCAACTCCCCAACCACTTGAACATACGGTATATTTATTTGGCATAAGCACTTCTGTCGGCTATGAATTTAAGATAGCAAACCGTTTAAAATCCCATATTGATTTTCAGTTGTCATTTCCCGGAAATAATTATACCCAACTGTATGGTTACAGAAACTTTATTCCCGGTATGGGCTTTAAAGACCTAAATCGAAAATGGTTCCCAATGCTAATCTTAAACCTGAAATACAGGCTATAAAACAATAAAAAACATTCCGCATTGACAATGTAATATGTTGGTAGTGAGGGGGTATTGTAGGTGGCTTGGTGCCGTAATTTTTTGAATAGTACCTTTTTTTAAAGAGAGGCAATAATTATGAGGTATGCTAATTATTTTAATTTCTTTTAGTTACCTTACTCTGCATTTCGAGACCTTTTGAAAAAGTAAAATCAAATAGCTAACTTTTTTTGAACGGCGCAGCCCTCACATTAATTAAGTTGGAAGCCGGAAGTTGGACGAAAATTGAAAACTGAAAATTGTTAAAAACCTTATTGTCGGTTCAAACCTTAGTAGAAATAAATATTTAAAAGAAAATCAAGATTATTACCTTATTAATACATAGGTAATTCTTAACGGCAAAGGATGCAAAATTTAGCAAAAAGCGCAATAGCAAATTCCCTCTTGGAGAAGAGGGTGTAGGGAGATTGATTTTTTGTAGAACTTAAAAAAATAATTAAAATGACTTGCAAAGCAAAGATTATAAGTTTTTCAAAGGAACTATACGTAAGGGGATTTGAATCACTTATAGTCCTTTTGTATAGGTGATGTTATTTATTTTCAAAATTATATGTTAAAAGTTTAGCTTTCTCTTTTGATGATATTGATTTAATTAAATTTTTAATTTGCATTATTTGTCCAGTTAGATTTAAATCTATTGATTTTTTAAGGGCTACGGTTAATAGTCGCATTGCCTCTTTCTCATTTCCTATTTCAATATTGTATTGACCAATATTTTTCATAAAGGATACTTTTGATATATAAGGTAACCTATGGCTTATATTAGTAAATGAGTCTATAAAAATTGAATAATATTGAATGCTTTTATCATACATCTTATTATTAAGATAAAACTCAAAAAGTCTTTTAAGCGAACTGTAAAATTCTATTTTATCTTTACTGTAAATGTCAATAGCTTCATTAAGTAGCTTTTTATGACTTAATTTTGTCTGATGAATTATTTGTTCTTGTCTGTTAAGTTTTATTAAGGTTTTTCCTTTCTCTTCAAGTTTACGTAATTCTTTTTTTGAATTTCTAATTGAATAAATTGCTTCATCCTTTTTATTTAAGACTTTTAAAAGTACAGCTCTAATTAAATGTGAAGATATAAGTGCATTAGCCCCTTTATCATTAAGTTTTAATAATGATAAAATATCAATGGTTTTATTTATGTGATAAAGTGAACTGTTTAAATCTAATTTAGATGTTGCGTGGTCTAGTAACAGCTGAGAGTTAAATTTATGTATTAATGCTAGGTAATAAGACAATTTGTTAAATTTATTATTTTCTGCTTTTTCTATAAAATAACCAAGACTTGTAATTATTGAATGTGCATTTCCAAATTTTTTATGTTCATGCCTTTTTGCATAATAGAATTCCTTGGAAACTTTATTAAGTTCTTCAATATTTCCATTAAAAACTATTTTTAATATATCTTGGTTTAGTATCAAACTTTTATTTTATTACAAATTTATTATATCCATTATCAGATAAAAGTTCAAATGAATTCCATACATTTAAAGGAATTTCTTCTTCTATCTGGAAACCCATTTCTCCATAAACCTTAATTCTTTGAAGGTCTCCAACCATTACATTTATGAATCTTTCTTTATCATCAATATTGTTTAGATATTCTATATAGGATGATTTTTCTGCAATTGATGACCATTTAACCTCACTCCATTGTTTTGAAGCTGTATTAAAAGCTCTTTTTGTCATATAGGGTTTTGTAATCAAGACTCCCGATTCTTTTTTTAAATTATTATCGGTTATTATTTTTTTAGCATTTAAAATGTT
>PDWJ01002979.1_pt1 | contig 16860 bp, 13 predicted proteins | sample 1430881 | NCBI WGS metagenome assembly PDWJ01 (sample SAMN01162460, study PRJNA174530) | Oral metagenome, whole genome shotgun sequencing project. | biome: Marine environment; feature: Marine mammal; material: Swab sample of the gingival sulcus; isolation source: swab sample of gingival sulcus...
AATGGGGGTATATGGTTTACGGGTTTCCTGCCTCAACACTCAGTCCTCAACACTCAGTCCTCAACACTCAGTCCTCAGCACTCAGTCCTCAGCACTCAGTCCTCAGCACTAAATCCTCTATGCTTTGCGGGTTTCCCGCCTCAGCCGGGCTTTTGCAAATCGGTCAGTTCGTCCTTGATTTCATCCATGACGTCGTAGAGCCAGAGAACGTCTTCGATGGTCAGGCGGCCGGCCTTGACCGGGGCCCGGTCGCTGCCGTCCCTTTTTTTGAGAATCCGCGGACCGATCTGCATCTTGGCTTCTCCCTGATCGTAGCGGTTGATGGTGATCACCAGACCGGTTTCCGGGCACTTCCATTTTTTGATTATTTTATCCTTATTGGGATCGAAAGGCATGGCACCTCCTTTGGTATGCTTTATCTGGGTCCTGAACCCGACGATGTCGATATCTGTGAAAAGTCCGCAATCCGGCCGAAAATCGCCGATATGGAAGCAAGCAGGGCCAGTCGGTTGGCGCGTACGGCCGCATCCTCGGCCATGACCATGACATCGTTGAAAAAAGCATCCACCGGATCGCGCAGACCGGCAATGGCGTCCAGGGCGCTGTCAAGGTCGCCCTGCGCCATGAAATCGTTCACCTTGCCGGCCACGGCCTGACTGGCCGCGTGAAGGGCATTTTCCGAAGCGTGGTCAAAAAGATCCGCATCGACGGTTGCGTCCCTGGCCGGATCCGTTTTTTTAAGGATGTTTTCCACGCGCTTGAAGGCTGCGGCCAGTGGATCGAATTCCGCCTGGCCTTTGAGCTTTTGCAGGGCGGCGGCCCGGTTCTCCACGTCCGGGATCTGTTCAGCGGAGACACTGGTCACGGCGGCGATGATGTCTTTGGACAGTCCCTCGTCAGCCAAAAGGCGGGAGAGACGGTTGGTGAGAAAGGTCAGGACCGCAGAGGCGGTTTTTTCCGCCGGTTCGGTGCTCTTGTCGGCGAACAGGGACACGCCTTTGTTTACGATATCCGCCAGTGATACCTTGATCCTGCGGCTGCGCATGATTTGCAGGATACCGATTCCCTGGCGTCTGAGCGCGTACGGGTCGGCCGCGCCCGTGGGAATCAGGCCGACGGAGAAGCATCCGCATATGGAGTCGATTTTTTCGGCAATGGAGAGCAGGGCGCCAGTTTCGGTTTCCGGCAGGCTGCCACCGCTGCGGGTGGGGCGGTAGTGCTCTTCGATGGCAGCCGCAACATCTGGATCTTCGCCCGCAATGCCGGCATAGATGCGGCCCATGATCCCCTGGAGTTTGGCGAATTCGCCAACCACCTGGCTGACCAGATCGGCCTTGCACAGATGGGCTGCACGGATCGTTTTTTCCTTTTCAGCCGGATTGATCTGATCCGCAAGCCAGCCGGCCAGTATCTTTACCCGCGTGGCTTTCTCATACATGCTGCCCAGCCTGGCCTGGAACAAAACGCCCTTGAGCTTTTCCACCCACGCCTCCATGGGCACCTTGACATCGGCATTGTAAAAATAGCGGGCGTCGGAGAGCCGCGCACGCAGCACCCGTTCGTGGCCGGTGGCCACCAGGTCCATGTTTCGGGTGCGGGTATTGTTGACGGCCACGAAGCCGGGCATGAGCTTGCCGGCATCGTCGACCACGGCGAAGTATTTCTGATGTTCGCGCATGGCCGTGATGAGAATTTGCCTGGGAACTTCCAGAAACATGTCGTCAAACTTGCCGGCTGTGGCAAAAGGCGCTTCGACCAAATTGGTGACGATGTCCAGCAAGGCTTCGTCGGCCAGGATCTTTCCACCGATGGAGGCGGCGGCATCGGCCACCGATGCAGCGGTCATCTGCCGGCGTTTGTCGATATCGACCACGACGTTGACCGCGGCCATGGCACTTTCATAGGCCGCCGGGGATTCGATGTCTACCCTGGCGGGGTTCATGAACATGTGCCCCAGGGCCTTACGGCTGCTTTTGATACGGTCACCCAGGGTAAATGGGATCACTTTTTCCCCGTACAGGGCCACGATGCTCTGGATGGGACGGGCGAACTGGATGGAGAGATCGGACCAGCGCATGCTTTTGGGGAAAGGGATGGCCAGAACCACTTCGGGCAGAATGGTTTTCAGCAAAGTGGTGACGGACTTGCCGCGTACGGTTTTGCGGGCGCTCAAATAGCGCCCCTTTTCGGTCTCGACGATTTTAAGCTGTTTGACGGATACCCCCGCCTTTTCGGCAAATTTCACGGCTGGTATGGTGGGTTTGCCGTTCTCGTCAAAGGCGATTTTTTGCGGCGGTCCCGTGAGGCTTTCGGTCACGGTTTCCTGTTTGGACGCCACCTGATCCACGGTCACCGTCAGGCGCCGGGGGGTACCGAAGGTGCGGGCCGGTCCATGGCCGATACGCGCACCGTCCAGCCGTTTCAACAGATTGTCGGCCAACGCGTCCAGTGCCGGCTGAATGTAGCCTGCAGGGAGCTCCTCGGCGCCGATTTCGAGAAGTAGAGTCTCCATATTCACCTCGTTCGAATTAGATAGGTCTGTTTTTTAACTTTGAAACTGCTCACTTTTGAATCAACGGAAATCCCATTTCCTCCCGCTGCTTCACGTACGCCATGCCGCAGGCCCGGGCCATGTTACGGATACGTCCGATGTAGCCGGTACGTTCGGTGACGCTGATGGCGCCCCGGGCATCCAGCAGATTGAAGGTATGGCTGCATTTGAGCGTGAATTCATAGGCCGGCAACACCAGGCCGTCGGCAATGATTCGCTGGGCTTCCGCCTCATAGCTGTTGAACAGACCCAACAGCATGTCGACATCGGCTTTTTCGAAATTGTAAGTGGATTGCTCCACCTCCTGCTGGTGGTGCACCTGGCCGTAGGAAACCGTATCGTTCCACTTGAGATCGTATACATTGTCCACCCCCTGGAGATACATGGCAATCCGCTCCAGGCCATAGGTCAGTTCCACGGGAATGGGCGACAGTTCCAGGCTGCAGGCCTGTTGAAAATAGGTGAACTGGGTGCACTCCATGCCATCCAGCCACACCTCCCATCCCAGCCCCGAGGCGCCCAGGGTAGGGGATTCCCAGTCATCTTCGACAAAGCGGATATCATGCTCCAGCGGATCCACGCCCAGGGCCTTCATGCTTTGCAGGTACAATTGCTGAACATTGGTGGGTGATGGCTTGAGCAGTACCTGGTATTGATAGTAGTGTTGCAGGCGATTGGGGTTGTCACCATAACGGCCGTCAGTGGGTCTCCGCGACGGCTGAACGTAGGCCACGTTCCAGGGTTCGGGCCCCAGGGCCTTCAAGGTGGTGTGGTGGTGAAAGGTGCCGGCACCCACTTCCAGGTCATAGGGTTGAACCACGACGCAGCCCTTACGCGCCCAGAACCTGTCCAAGGTCAGAATCACATCCTGAAAATTCATGCGGTTTTCCTCGATTGCCTGTATCCTAGGCCAAATGGTTGATAACGTTTATGATTGTTTGGAATGCCCGGATCATCGTTCTGATCCGGTGACCGTGATACCTACCATTATCGCCAGGGTTTAACAAGAGGGGGGGATACTGCCCAGGGTAAATTTGTTCTATCAGCTTCCCTTACGGCGGCAGGTGTTTTCCGTTCCATCGCGAACGCCGGGCCAAAAAGGGCCGGTTGGCTTTATATCAAAAACGCCAGGGATTTTTTGGAAGCGTGAGACCGCCGAAATGATGCTATTTTTGCTGCAAAGGGCCTCCAAAAAAAACAGGAAAATCAGTCTCGAAACCTTTGGATACCGAAATTTAGTGCCTCAGTGCCTCAGTGCCTCAGTGCCTCAGTGCCTCAGCACTCAGCACTTAGCACTCAGCACTTAGCACTCAGCACTCAGCACCCAGTCCTCAGCACTAAGCACTAAGTCTTCTATGGGTTGCGGGTTTCCTGCCTTAGATTGTGGTTCGCTTCGCTCTCACAATCTAACCCCAATAGGTTGTAATTGCTTAATTTAAATGGATTTTTGGCTATTCATGGCATGCCATAAATCCCAATCTTGCTGCAAACCAAGCCAAAAATCTGCCGGCATCCCTAGGACTTGGGATAATCGTAAAGCGGTATCTGGTGTTACAGCCCTGGGTCCTTTATGATTTCATTAAGACGCGGATAAGAGACCCTCAATCTTTGTGCCAGCTCAGTTTGGGTTATATTAAGAGGTTTGATGAATTCTTCGAACAGCATTTCACCTGGATGCGTTGGTGGACGATTTTCAGGAAACCTTCTTGAAAACTTATTGTTAGGGGCAGTCTGTGATTTCAACTTCATTTGCATGTCCCTCCAGCCACACAAAACAAATGCGGTATTGTTGATTTATTCTATTACTGTAATGCAACGATCCTGTTGATTCTGCAAGCTATCCAACCCCATCATCATCCACCCGGCAATTCAGAAGCCCGGCCGTCGGCCGCCGGGCCAGGCGTTTTTGCCAGGCCGGTGTCAGAGCGGCGATATTGTCGGGTTCGCCCAGAGCCCACATACAGCCCCCTCCTCCGGCGCCGGTGAAACGGGCCCCGCAGCCGTGTTTCACAGCGGCAGCGGCCAGTTCGTCACCCATGTCATCGAGTACCTGGGGGGTCAGGGATTTGCGGATGGCAGTTTCCTGGTTCATGGCGTTTACGACCGTGGGCATGTCCAGGTCACCGATGGCCCTTGCGAAGGTCCAGGTCAGATCGATGATTTCATGCCAGGCCGGTCGATGCTCGGCCGATGTGAACTGGCGTATCCAGGTGCCGTTGACATCGGCGGAAACATGCTCAACTCCCAGGTATGCCACCAGCAGTCGCCGATTCAGACGGTCGGTCTGGCTGGCTGCCATCAATGGTTTGCGGATAAAAGGCCGTTCTCCGGGGGCCGCCGGCCAGGTCCAGGCGTTGACGCCGCCAAAGGCAGCGGCCAGTTGATCCTGCATGCCGCAGGGAACACCGGCCACACCCTGTTCGACGGCATGGGCCAAAAGAGCTGTTTTTTCAGGGGACAACGCTGTCTGGCCCTGAAGAACCCCGACCCTGGAGAAAGCCGCGATCAATGCCACCGCTGCCACGGAGGAGCCGCCCAGTCCGCTTCTGGGGGGCGATGCGGATTGGATCTTGATATGCACGCCACTGACACCGAAGGTATCGGCAACGGCGAACATGAGTCCCAGCGGATGGTCGTAAGGGGCCTTGCCTGCCGCGAATTGTGCGTCTTCAAAGCCTGCGGAGGATATGCGGATGCGGTCTTCACCACCCGGTTCCAGATGGACGGTGGTGCGCATGTCCAGGGCCAGGTTGACGGTGGCAGGGGTCAGGTGCCTCAGTGGATAGTGAAAACTGCTGATGTCCAGGGTGCCCCCGAAATCGATGCGGCAGGGGGCCGAGGTGGTGATGGGGTGGCATGTCAGTTGTTCGTTTATGTTGCCGAGTACCATTTGGATTTATATTCCTGTTTGAAATGCGTTAAAAATTGTCATGCATCGTTTTTCGAATACGCCGCAACACTTTCAAACTCTTCGGTGTCCTTCCAATATGAAACGGCACGAAGGCTTCCAGAAACGCCAGCCCCTCGGCAAGCGCCGATGGTGTAAAACGGACGCGGGCCGCCCGTTCCAGATCCTCCCGGTCTGTCCAGATAAGTTGTTTGAGCGTGCCTTTGGAGATTGTCAACCGTTTGTTGCCGTATGGATGGCAAGAGGGGCAGGCGATGCCGCCTTTGGATGGTTCGGAAATCACGGCGGCATCACGGATCTGGTCCAGGCAGGTTTTACAGGCGTGGCAGTGGTCGAAGTTGGGCCGGAAGCCGGCCAGGGATAAAAAACGCATTTGAAACAAAATGCTGAGCACCTCCACGGGGGTGCTGGAGCGGTCCAGTTGCGTCAGGACATGCAGAATCAGCCGATACATCGGCTCCTGGGGTTCTTTTTCCGCCAGCCACAAGGTGAGCAATTGTACCCAATAGCTGGCATAAGCGGTTTTGATGATGTTTTCGCGGATATGGAAAAAAGGCTCCTCCAGGGAGGCTTCCTGCAGCACCGGCATGCCCTTGCCGCGTCCTTTGGCCAGGACCACCTCGATTTTGGAAAACGGCTCCAGCACACCGGGAAAGCGCCTGGTGCTTTTCTTGGCCGATTTGGCGATGGCCGTCACCACACCCTGATCCAGGGTAAACAGGGTCACGATCAGATCGTAATCGCCATAGGCGATGCGGCGCAGCACAATGGCCGGTGTGTTCAGGCTGGCCATGGTGTCAGATGCCGAGGAACCGGGTGGCGATGGAGAAGTAAAAATAGACGCTGATGATATCGATGGCGGTGGTCACGAAGGGGCCCGTGGCAATTGCCGGATCGATGTTCAGACGGGCCAGCAGCATGGGCACGAAGGACCCGACCAGTGCAGCCACGGACATGGAGCAGACCACCGCCAGGCATACGGCGACGGCCAGCATGATCGTATTGTACTGAATCTGGGCCACCGAGGCGATCAGGAGGCCATAAACCAGGCCCAGAATGAAACCGATGGTCAATTCCTTGCCCACCACCGACCAGATGTCACGGATGTTGAGGCGTCCGGTGGCCAGGCCGCGCACCACGATGGTGGAGGACTGGGTCCCGATGTTGCCGCCCATGCCCATGATCACCGGGATAAAAGCCGCCAGATAGGTAACCTGGCTCAGGCTGGCTTCGAAGCGGCCGATCACATAAAAGGCGAATATGCCGCCCAGACAACTGGCGAACAGCCACGGCAGGCGGATGCGGGTACTTTTCATGACGCTTTTGGTCTCGACGAACTCTTCGCCCACACCGGCCATTTTGAGCATGTCCTCGGTGGCCTCTTCCCGAAAGATGTCGATGACATCGTCAACGGTGACGATACCCACCAGGCGGTTGCCGTCGTCCACCACGGGAACGGCCAGGATGTCGTAGCGGGCCACCAGTTTGGCCACCTCTTCCTGGTCTATGTGGGTCAGAACGGAGATGACCTCGGTGGTCATGAACTTTTTCAATGGTGTGTCCGGTTTGACCACCACCAATTGACGCAACGAACAAACGCCCACCAGGTTCCCGTATTCGTCAACCGCATACAGATAGAACGGCATTTCCACGTCGGCGAACTCTTTTTGGATCTGTTCGATGGCCTCCCTGGCGGTGATTTGCTGATTGAGGGCGATGAAGTCCGGGTTCATGATGCCGCCGGCCGTATCGTCTTCGAAACGCATGAGATCCTCAACCTCGTCGGACCCTTCCTTTTCCATGCGTTTGAGCAGGCTTCCGGCGGTTTCTTCGGGAAGCTGGTTCAGCAGGTCGGCCACATCGTCGTTGGGCATGACTTCCAGGATGGCCACCACATCATCGGGGTCCATGCCGTCAACCAACTCGACGAACAAATCCTCGTCCAGTTCGCTGAACAGGGTTCCTTTCTGCTCATTGTCATCGATCATGTCGAAGAGCAGGTGCTGGTCCTGAAGGGGCAGGTCCCTGAAAAGAATGGACAGGTCGGCACCGTGGGTTTTGTTGACGATTTTATGCAGGCGGCTGCTGGCACCACGACGCAACAGCCGTTTAACACTGACGGTCAGTAGTTTTTGTCGATCATGATGCATGTTATTCGGTCATTTCATCCTGAAAATTGACAAACTCGTAAAAAGCTTTTCCCGCCTCAGGGTATCTTAAGGCTCACCACCTGGCCGCGTTTGCCGAAAATTTTCACCGGGCGTTCATCCAGATAGATGTCCAGCCCCGAGGCGTTTCCGATCATCAGGTTGAAACTGTCGGCCCCTTCCAGTTCCAGACGATCTTCCGGTTTCAGGTCGTATGAACGGACGTTTTGCCCATCCACGATGACTTTCAGCCAGGTTTTCTCCACAGCGACGATTCGCAGCTTCAGTTTTTCACCGGATTGTTCCCCTTTCACATCAATATCGGCTGGGGGAAGGATTATGGCTGTGGTTTCCGAGGCGTCCTGGCGGTCGGTCATTTCCGGCGGTCCGGCCGACTCCGGGTGCCGGAAAAAGTCCGTATAGCGCAGCAACAGCAAAACGGCGGCGATCAGCCCCAGGGTCAGCAAAAATCGCTGAAGGGCCCTGACCTTTTCCTGGCGTTTACGCAATTGCCGCTCGGTGCTGGCCTGGATGGCCAGATCCGCCATGTAACATTGAACGGCCACATCCGGGTCTGCTCCCACGGCATCGGCATAGGTCCGTAAAAAACTTTTGACGTAGGCCCTGGGAGGAAGCTCCTCGTGGGCGCTCTCCTCTATGGCCCTGAGACAATGCACGGCGATTTTGGTCTGGTGCGAGATGGCCTCCACCGTCATCTCGCGTTTCATCCGGAAAGATTTCAGATAGCTTCCGAAAGATTCCTGATGGGTATCTGCTTCCATGTCTAATTGACGATTTTGATGTGAGACTGGGCGCGCAGGTCTTCCAGCCAGGAAAGAAATTTTTCGTCTACGGTCTCAGAAAACAGCTTCTGGTGGATTTCCGCCCGTACACTGTCCAGCGATTTACCTTGGGATCGATATATGTTTTCCACAAAAAAGAGCTGGAACCCCTGATCGGTTTCCAGCACCTCAGTTGTCTGTCCAGCGGTCAGGCCTTCCAGGGCCCCCTGGATCTGCGGGGAAAACGTTTCCTTTTCGAATTCCCCGATGTCACCGCCGTCGGCCGCAGCCGGGCTCTGGCTGTATTCACGGGCCAGATCGGCAAAGGCCTCACCCGATTCGACCCGTTGTCTGATTTGCTGCATGCGTTCGCGCAGTGCCTGTTTTTCATCGGCCGAGGCATAGGCGGGAGGCCGTATCAGGATGTTTCTGAGATGATAGCGCAGTTTTCCGCCGTAGTCCGCCTGATGGTTATCGTAGTAAGCCTGAATATCCTCTTCGGTGACGACGATTTTGGATTTGACCTGATGGTTGACCAGCCGGGTGCGCTGCACCTGTTCCCTGATTCGTTGGCGATACTGTTCCAGCGTCATCCCCTCCTGCTTCAGAAAACTGCGCAGGTCTTCATCGGTGAAAGCATTGGCGAGCTTCATGCGTTCGACGGTGCTGTCGATTTCGGCTTCATCCACCTGAATGTCGTGGCGTTTGATTTCCTGCTCGGTGAGCTTTTCATCCACCAGCCGGTTGATCATCTCCGTGCGGACCTTGAACAGCATCTGCCGCTCGTTTTGCGTGTCCAGCCCCTGCTGGCGGATTCGTTCCGCATAGGGCGCCATCCGCTGGTTGAGATCGGACAGCAAAATGATATCTTCATTGACGACGGCGACGATCCGATCGATCAATTCGGCCGTCGGTCTTGCCGCAGAGGCCGAAACGGTCCACATGGGCAGGCAGGCAGGGATCAGTATGGCCAGAAACAATTTTCGCATTAGGGCGACTCGTCCTTTTGCGGGCGGTCCGCCTGGGTACCGCCCGACTGGTATTGGTTCCACAGTTTCCAATTGATGACCAACCGGTATTGCCCGCTCAATGCGGCCATCCATTGGGGATAGGCCGATTCCACCTTCTGCCGCCTGAGCCGCTCGATGATTTTCCGGGTCATCTCGGGCTGCGGCGCCGTCTGTTCCTCCACGGCATATTCGGCGGCGTGGGCCTTGTAATACGCCTGTATTTCCCGGGGTGAGATCTGCTGAGCCTGTGCCAGGTCCAACGCCACCACTTTTTGCATCAACAGCCGCGCCCGCAGGCGATCCTTCCACAAAGAAAAGGAGATGGCGCTTTCCAGCAGCATCCGTTCGAATTCACCCGGTGGATAATCGGCTTTGATGTCCGCGATGGCAGCCTCCAGCTCTTGCGCGTCCAGGACAATGCCCAGATCCTGAGCGCGGCGGTCGATGATCATCTCTTCGGCCATCTGGTTCAGCAGCCGCAGACGGGCGCCGTTGACGACCTCCTGATCCACGGAGCGTTCGTCGCTGTAGGCGATACGGGCGGCCTCGAAGGCTCGCTCGAACTGTGCCCGGGTAATGGTTCGCTGGTCGCATTCAAGCAGCACGGCATTGTGGGCCGATGGTTCATCTGTTCCGGGACAGGCCGTCAGAAACAATGCCAGCAGGCCCATGACCAGGCCTCGTGACAATTGCCGGGGGGGCGGCAACCGCCTTGAAACCTGTTTTGGGGCGGCGGTCCAGTGAAATGTCGGCCTGTTCATAAGGTATTGCAAATTTTCTGAATAATCTTAACATGAAAACTCAGAAATTAACATGTTGCGCTATTTCGATCAAGATATTTTTGGCCTGTCCCAGATAGGACCGCAGCGGTCCTTTGGACAATTCGGCCCTGAACAGGTTGTCGGGCGTCATTCGGTAGGTCGCGTCGCTTTCGGTGACCATGCGAACGATCCCCAATGGGTGCCGCTGATGGGCCTGACTGAAAGCCAGGCTGAGGGTTTTGCCGTACAGGTCCAGTCTTTTAACGCCCGCGCGTACCGCCAGGACGCGCAGCATGATCTTGAGCAGCACATTCTCGGTTTCGTCGGGCAGGGGACCGAAGCGGTCGGCCAGTTCGGCTTTCATGGCAGCGATTTCTTTCAGGTCGTTCATTCTGGCCAGGCGGCGATAGATGGACAGGCGCTGATCGATATCGGCCACATAATCTTCGGCCACGTAAGCGGACATGGGCAGGTTGATTTCCGGTTCGAGGCCTTCGACGCGGGGTTCGCCTTTCATTTCAGCCATGGCTTCTTCCATGAGCTTGAGGAACATATCGTAGCCCACGGCGGCGATATGGCCCGACTGGGATGCCCCCAGGATCGATCCGCCGCCGCGGATCTTCAGGTCGTTCATGGCGATTTGGAAACCGGATCCCAGATCGCTGTGCTCCATGAGAACCTTGAGGCGTTTTTGGGCATCTTTGCCCAGGCGGCTCTCTTCGGGAATGAAGAGGTAGGCGTAAGCCTGTTCGTCGCCGCGTCCCACCCGCCCCCGCAATTGGTAAATCTGTGCCAGTCCGAACCGGTCGGCCCGGTTGACGAGGATGGTGTTGGCCGTGGCCACATCAATGCCCGACTCGATGATGGTGGTGCATACCAGCAGGTCCACTTTTTTTTCCGTAAACTGCATCATCACCGATTCCAGATCGTTTTCGGCCATCTGACCATGGGCCACCGCCATCCGGACCTCGGGAACCAGATGGTTGAGGTAGTCGGCCATGCGTCCGATGCCGTGTACATTGTTGTGCACGAAAAATACCTGGCCGCCTCGGGCCACCTCGCTGCGGATGGCTTCGGCGACGATGGCATCGTCGAATTCGCAGACATAGGTGACAATGGCCTGGCGCTGTTCGGGCGGTGTGGAGATGACGCTGATGTCCCGGACCCCCATCATGGACATGTGCAGGGTGCGTGGAATGGGAGTGGCGGTAAGGGCCAGTACATCCACCGTCGTTCGGAGCTGTTTGAGCTTCTCTTTGTGGCGTACGCCGAAGCGCTGTTCTTCATCAATGATGAACAGCCCCAGATCGGCGAATTGAATGTCCTTTTGCAGCAGCCGGTGGGTGCCGATGACGACATCCACGGTGCCCTTGCGGACCGCTTCCACGATTTTCCGCTGCTCGGCCTTGGACCGGAACCGGCTCAGGCAGGCCACCTTCACCGGGTAGGCGTCGAAGCGCTGCCGGAACGTTGTAAAATGCTGTTCGGCCAGCACCGTGGTGGGCACCAGCATGGCCACCTGTTTGGCTTCGCTGATGGCCAGAAAGGAAGCCCGCAAAGCCACTTCGGTTTTTCCGTACCCCACATCCCCGCACACCAGCCGGTCCATGGGCGTCGGATCGCGCATGTCTGCCAGGACGTCCTCGATGGCTTTGCGCTGGTCGGGGGTCTCCTCATAGGGGAACGCCGCTTCGAATTCGGCGAACTGGTCGTCTGCCGAGCCGTATCCGTGTCCGGGATTGACCCGGCGGCGGGCGTAGATGTCCAGCAACTGGCCGGCGATCTTCTCGGCCGATTGGCGCACCTTGGCTTTGGCACGCTCCCAGGAACGGCCGCCCATCTTGTCCAGGGCGGGTTGCATGCCTTCGACGCCCATGTATTGCTGAATCAGTCCCATGCGATCAACGGGCAGGTAGAGGCGGTCGTCGCCCCGGTAAACGATGAACAGAAAGTCATTCACCGTTCCGTCCAGTTTGAGTTTTACCAGTCCCTCGTAGCGGCCGATGCCATGTTCGTCATGGACCACCAGTTCCCCCTGCTTGAGATCGGAAAAGGCCAGCAGTTCGGTGCGGACACTGGATGGCTTGCGCCGCGGGCGCCGGGTGACGGGGCCGAAAATTTCGGCCTCGGTGACCACGGCGAGATCATCGGCCGGCCAGACGAATCCGGCCGCCAGGCTGCCGCGGCAGATGAATACCCGGCCGGGCCGGGGCGTGGCTGGGTAAGGCGCGTCCATGGTGGCGCGAATGCCGTAAGGTTCCAGAACGGAGGCCAGGCGGCTGGCCTGCCGATCCGAGTCACAGGCCATGACCATGCAGCGTCCGGCCTCGCGCTGATCCTCGATCCATCTGATTAGGGGCGCGGCCGGCGCATCGGTTTTGCGGGACTGGTTCAGGGCCTGCGCCAGATCGCTGTTGTCCTCCACCGGGGTGGTCACGGTCAAACGGTCGCCGCGGCCGTCCAGCGCCACGGGCGACAGGACAATACCGTGGCGTGCGTCCAGAAGCCGGACGATGACATCCCATTCCAGGAAGAGATCTTCCGGATTCACGCACAATTGTTGGTCGGCACAGGCTTTTTCGTAGTTGGCCCGGGCCGTTTGAGAATTTTTGTGGACCGCCTGGGCCAGTTCGGACGGATTGTCGGCGATGATGACCGCGTTGGCTGACAGGTAGTCGAAAAGGGTGTCCATGCGTTCATAGATGAGCGGTGTCAGGCTCTCGATACCCGGGAAAACACCCTGATTCCGGATGCGCTGGACGATATCGCGGATGGTGGTGCGGGGAAGGTCCTGTTCCAGGGCCCGTGCACGGAACCGCCCGATGATTTCGTCCAGGCGGGACGGATCGAGGGTTACCTCCCTGGCCGGCAGGATGATGGCTTCGTCCATCTGGTCCCGGCTGCGCTGATTGGCCGGGGAGAAACGCCGGATGCTTTCGGCGAAATCGCCAAACAATTCGATGCGCAAAGGCAGGTCATACAACGGAGAAAAAATATCGATAATGCCCCCGCGCACGCAAAAATCACCGGGTTCTTCGACGATCACCGTGCGGGTATAGCCGCCGGCCACCAGGTTGGCCACCAGGCGGTCCGGCTCGATCTCTTCTTCGGCGATGATCAGATCGGCGGCATCGGTCAGTACGGACCGGGGAATCAGGCGTTGGCCCAAAGCCGTGGCCGTGGTCACCGTAATTCCCGACGCGCGTCCGTCAACCATGGCGTACAGTGTCCGAATACGCCGGGCGGCCGTTTCGTTGTGGTAGGACATGAATTTGAACGGGGACAGATTATAGGCTGGAAAGTGATCGGCCGCCGGCCCGTTGTCCCCGCTGAAGAAATCGATTTCCGTTTGCCGCTGAATGGCTGTTTTGGACGAGGACGTTACCAGCAGGACGGGCAGATTGAGGGTTCGCCGGATGTCGGCAGCCAGGCGTGAGGCCGCGCTGCCGCCGATTCCTTCAATCACCATGGGGCCGCTGCGCTCGGCGATGGCGCCGATCAGCGCCGCGGATGTACTTTTTACTTGCTTTTGATCCATAAAGACTATACGTAACCTGACTGTGTTTTTGCCACCGTAGCTCAGATGGTAGAGCAGCTGATTCGTAATCAGCAGGCCCGCGGTTCGAGTCCGCGCGGTGGCTCCATGGCCCTGATCGGGTTCCCTTCATTTTGTGTGTACGGGAACCCGTTTTTTTTTCGAGCGCCGCATGGCTCGATGGGCGCCTTATTAACGCAACCCGGTGTGTTTTGGCAACCGCCGTCTGCCATTGCCGGCACTGCGGGGCATCCCTTGCCGGGTCGGCAGCCACTTCGAACAGGAGCGTTTCCCATGCAGCTTTCCCCCCAGCAGCAAGCCGCTGTCGAACATATCGGATCTCCGGCCCTGGTGGTGGCCGGTGCCGGTTCCGGCAAGACCCGTACGCTGACGGCCAAATTCGCCCATCTGGTGCAATCGGGAATGCCTCCGGAACGGATCCTGGCGATTACGTTCACCAATAAGGCGGCCGACGAGATGAAAGGCCGCCTGTTACAGATGACCGGTATACCCTTGAACCGGTTTCCCTGGGTGCGGACCTACCATTCGGCCTGTTTTCAGATTTTCAAGGCCCACGCCCAACGGCTTGGCTATCAGCTTCCCTTGCAGGTGTTCACGGCGTATCACCAGCAAAAGACGGTCAAGGAGGTATTGCTGGCCCTCAACTACGACAAGAAACATGCCATGGGTGTATTGGGTCAGATATCCAACGCCAAGAACAGCGGAAACCCCGGCGCTTATTTCGACCGGCACCCGCGGTTTGGGATCATTCGTCTGATCGATGCCTTCGAACGCTATGAAACCACGCTGAAAACAGCCAATGCCGTCGATTTCGACAACATCCTTTTGTTGACCCGCAACCTGCTCCGGGATCATGAAGACGTCCGGGAGCAGTACCGGGCCCGGTTCGACTATATCCTGTGTGATGAATATCAGGATACCAACGATCTCAACGAGGAGATCACGGCCCTTTTGCTCAAGGACGGCAACCTGTTTGCCGTGGGGGACGACTGGCAATCGATCTACTCTTTTCGTATGAGCAACGTCAGCCACTTCCTTTCTTTTAAGAAAAAGTACAGCGGCGCCAAGATTTTCCGGCTGGAGCAGAACTACCGCAGCGCCGATGAAATTGTACAGCTTGGAAACCGCATCATCGGATTCAATGAAAGCCGCATGGAAAAGGCCTGTTTCTCGGAGAAGGAAGGCGGGGTGGTGGAAACCCACGAATTCTATACCGATCAGGAAGAGGCCCACTGGGTGGCCGACAAGATCCGCAGTATGGTACGCATGGGGGTTGAGCGCGAGAAGATTGCCGTTCTCTACCGCACCAAATTTTGCAGCCTGCCTTTTGAGCAGGCCTTCCGCAAAGCTCAGATTCCCTACCACATGATGGGCGGCAAGGGCTTTTTCGAGCGGGCCGAAATCCTGGATTTGAACTGCTACATCACCGCGGCGGTGTTCGACAAGGACGATACGGCATTCGAACGAATCCTCAATACGCCCAAACGGGGAATCGGTCCGGGTACCGTGAAAAAGATTTCACAGATGCGCAGCGGGGACATGAGCCTGCAAGCGGCGGCCCGCCTGGCCGTGTCCGGGCGGGTGCTGACCCCCAAGTTGTACAAAGCCCTCAAGGACCTTCTGGCATTGCTGGACGAGATTCGCGACCTGCGGCCGGATGAGGCCCTCCGACGCACCATCGCCCGCATCGGCTATATGGACCACCTGGAAAAGTATACCCGCAGCAATGCCATGGCTCTGACGGTCCGGCAGGAAAACATCGAACAATTGATCCATGCGGCCTCCATGAAAGATACCATCGTCGACTATCTGGAGGAGGCGGCGCTGGTCCGGGAGGACAGGGAAGATGAGGAAGCGCAGGGCCGGGGGGTAAACCTGTCCACCGTGCATGGGGCCAAGGGTCTCGAGTTTCATACGGTGTTTGTCATTGGGTGCGAAGAGCAGCTTTTTCCCCACTGGCGGTCCATGGAACGCAGCGAAGACCTGGAGGAGGAGCGCCGGCTGATGTATGTGGCCGTGACCCGGGCCGAGCGCTGCCTTTATATTTCGTCGGCCAATTTCCGCAAAGGACAGTTCAATCAGCGCAGCCGGTTTCTGGCGGAGATCGATGATGTGCTGGGCGATGGGTGTTGAATGGTGAATAGACACCGTTAAGCGCTTGACATATCCGGGTCTTGTGTATAATTTTATCAGTTGCATGATTTTATTGAACAAACTGGGTTGTTGAATATGAATTGTATCGATGCTGTGGAAGGGTTGGCAAAAGTGGTGCTGGTCCGACTCCTGGACATGTCCACCGAGTTCAACCAGGACGCAAGTGAATACATTCGCAGCACCAAGGCGGTCATTGATGCGGTTGCATCCTATGTCGGCGATAATCCCGAGATCAGCGATGTACCGGACCTGATTCGTGATGAACTCTACGACTATGCCAGGGCACAATGGTTGGCACATCTGAGAGAGAATACGGATTTAGAAACGCCCGCGACGGAAAATCCCGATCAGGACTACCAAGCGTATTGCTACGATTACGTGTATGTCCATGGCAATTATCCGCGCTAGACAGGAGGGATGTGAGGTGGCCGAAACCGATGAAGATGCGCTCAAGGCAGAGATAGACGAAATCATGCAAAAGGTGGACACGATTATGGATAAGATTGCTCGTGTCATTCCCGAAGATGAAGCGGAGCCGGACAACCAGGGCTGATCGTGCGATGCTTTTTTTTCAAATATTGTTCATGATCAACGAAGTACCAAGATCAGATCCAAAAGTGTTCCTTTGGACGAGTTTTTCGGGAGGCTGGCCTGATCACTGGTCCGACCCTTCCGGTGTCGAGCGACCTTTTATGTCGGGGGCGGCAGGTAAGCGCAATTGATCAGGGCAATCAGCGACTGACCTTCAGGTTCTCGACCTTTCCCCCATACGGCGTCAAGATCGTCTCCATCCGGGCCGATCTGTCGATGGCCCCCACAGCGGTTTCCCAACCAAACCCGTGTCCCGAACCCATCGCTTCCTCAGTTTCAGCCAAACAACACAAAGATCTGTATCGACTGGCCCACCGCCTGGCGGCAGACACCCCCCTGGCCAGCGCTGCCAATATATATGACTGGGTGGCCGAAAACATGGCCTATACCGGTTATTCGC
>PDWJ01002983.1_pt1 | contig 16853 bp, 12 predicted proteins | sample 1430881 | NCBI WGS metagenome assembly PDWJ01 (sample SAMN01162460, study PRJNA174530) | Oral metagenome, whole genome shotgun sequencing project. | biome: Marine environment; feature: Marine mammal; material: Swab sample of the gingival sulcus; isolation source: swab sample of gingival sulcus...
TTGACAGATGTTCAACCATATCAGCGTTCACAGGGCACCGCATCTGCTTTGTTACCGGGCACTTGAAGTATGCCCCATACGTCTGCGTGCCCGAAGCCGCGCATCTACGGCACCTGAGTAAACGTTTACCGGCTATGCGTTACAGGTATTGGCTACTTCTACCCCGTGGACAGGTACTATTTTACGATGCAAATAAAAGACCTGGATTTCCTCCAGCCATTGGTGTCCGGTATCTGGCTGGCGGAAGGACCCGACGGCTCCCGGGTCCCCCATAGCAATGGATTTTTACTGACAGGTCAACGGACAGTATTGATCGATGCTGGTATCGGGGAACAGAGAATTCGTGCGATTGACGCACGATTGCCCATCGACACCTTGATTATTAGCCATTCACACCCCGATCATATTCTGGCCTGGCATGTACTGACCGATCGGGAATTGCTGCTGCCGGTTGAGACACCGTCGTCCGTTGAGGACATGCATCTGCTGGGGCAACGATTCGCGACGGACCCCCAAGATGCCGATTATTGGACCCACGCGGTGGCAGATCGATTGGGCATCCGACCCATGCGGTCCCCGGATGGTCGTTTCGGTCACGGTGATACCCTGGATCTGGGTGGTCTCCAATTGCAAGCCATTCATGCGCCGGGCCATCTGGACGACCATTATTGTTTTCTGGAAACCGTTACCGGCACCCTTTTCTCCATCGACATCGATTTCAGCGGGTTCGGTCCCTGGTACGGCAACCCGGAAGGAAATATAGAAAGGTTTGTAAAAAGTGTTCAGGTGTTACGGGATCTGCCTTTCAACAGGGTCTGTTCTTCGCATAAAGCGCCCGTTGCCAAATCGGAAGCCCAAACGGTTTTCGAACGCTATCTGAAGGCGTTCGAGCGTCAACGGGAACAACTCTATGATTTATGCCGGCAGAAGATGACCGTGGACGAGATCGCCAAAGTTTCGCCATATTACCGTAATCGCATGCCAGACAGCACCCTGCAGCGAATGTTTGAAACCCAGATGATCCGTAAAAATCTGGATTTGCTGCTCCGCGACAATCGAATTGTGGAAGAAGACGGCTGTTTTCGGTGGGCCTGAGTCGCGACGATTTCTTCAGCGCAGGGTCAGTATGTTCCGTATCCCTGTGAAGCCCAGGTTGCAAAAAAAACGATCATTTTGTCGTTTTTTTGGCGTTTGCCGCGCTGGGGTGAGCTAAGGAGCGGCAACGGAGAAAAGCCGAAAAAACGCAGCATGATTGGATGTAAAAAAAGGGGGATCGTTGTTCAGGACGCGCCTGATGGCTGCCTGCTTTTTGAAAGCCTTGGACAAAAAGGTTCGTACCCGGTTGCGGTCCCATCCCTTGGGGTGAACGAACTCCCGATAAAGGGAGAGGTCTCCGCCGTAAAAATTCTTTGTCTCCAGATGTTTGGCCTCTGAACTGTATGCCGGCAGGTTGAAGATGGCCAGGTTTAAAAAATCAATGCAATGGGCATGCTGCACCGTGAACGCTAGGGTTCGCAAGGCGCTGGATTCATCTTCCGCCGGTGTCCCGAAAAGCAGGTAAACGTAGGCAGCGATGCCGGCTTGTCGGAGAACATTCAGAGCGCGGGATACCGTGCCGATATCGATGCCTTTGTTCAGGGCGTCCAGCACCCGCTGATCCCCGGATTCCACGCCCAGCTTGAGCATGACACATCCCGAGGCATTCAAACCGCTCACAAATTCCCGGTCAGCAAGATGATCGGTGATGCGCGCAAAACCGTACCAGGGAAGCCCTATCGGTTTCTCGATCAGATGCTGCATGAACCGGGGGGAGAGGGCGTTGTCCAAAAAATGGATCAGACCGGCCGAATTCAGATCCGTTAACTGCTTCAGATTCTTGCCGATGGCCTGGGAGCCGGAGGTCTGGTAGGCGGCATTCTCGGCTTTTTCGGGACAAAAGGCGCATTTTTTCCAATAGCAACCGTTGGATGTGCTGTACGGCAGCACCCGCAGGGGGGATAGGTACGCATCCCATTCGCACCCGGAAAAATCGCTTCCAGTGATCGATCTGTTTTCAGCAGTCTTGCCTGTACACAATTCGAGCAGGCGATTTTCCCCTGGCCCGCACACCAATTCGTCAATCAGCCCGGCAAAGGGGTTGCCGAACCCCGGGATCTTCATCCAGGAGGTCACCAGACCGCCACCGGCGACAAATTGGGTGCGGGGATACCGGCAGCGGATGTGACCGATCATGGCAAAGGCGCACAGGGCCTGACTCATGAAGTTGATGGACAGACCGAGGATATCCGGTTCTCGTTCCTTAAAGATCTCCGTTATATGCGTGGAAAAGATGGTGTAAAAGGGGTTGGACCGGTGATGTTCGGCAGCCTGAATCAAATCCTTACTGCGTACCGGCGAGAGGGTCCCGGTCTTGAAATTGGACAAGGAGATGGCGGCCCCATGGGAGCGTCCGACGACCTGCAGGAGGCGGTTGATCTCCATGACGGCCCGTTTGTAGCCGTCTCGGTTGCGATACAGGTTCGGAGAGCGCAGACCGTCCATGTTTTTCTGCCGGTGGGCCAGGGCCCGGCGCGTCCAGGTGTCTTGTGCTGTGGATCCATGGTTGAGTAGATCCAGCAAACAATCGAGGTTCGCATCCCATACCCGGCAGTCGATGCCCCGGCCGCGAAGTGCCCCGGCCAGCTTGGCGATGCCGGCCGGTGGCTCCCCTGGCTTGGTGACGGGCGGGGAAATGAGGAGTATGGATTTGTTTCTGGTCGCCTGGCACATGGTTTCCGGTTCGGTGGGCAGCACTGCCTGTTCGTCGTTCAACGCTCATTCAGATCATATGGAAAAGGGAGCCCGGATCATCGCCTGTACCCTCCGGCTTCCGCCTTCATAGCTCCAGTTCAGACAGCCGCTTTTCGAACTTCTTCTCCAGCCGACTGCGCTGATCGTCCATCTCTTCCATCTCCGCGAAGCGCGTTTCGATGATATCCTGGTACGTCCGGATCTGTTGGGATAGGCTGGCGATGCGTTCGCCGTCCCCCTGCCGGGAGGCCTCCACCATTTCCTGATTGGCCTGGCCCAGCAAGGATTCATTCTTTTCGATTTCCCGCTCCGCTTTGGCGATGACATCGTCCATGGGCTTAAGCACCTTGGATTTTTCGGTGATGATTTCCGAGCGCAAACGACGCAGTTCCTTCTTGTTGTATTTGGGCAGGGTCTGCGTCTGTTCCGTCTCCGATGCGGGTTCATGGCGCCGCCGGCTCATGGTCGTATCGTCGCCCCAACCCTCTTTTTCCAGGAACGCCTGGTAGCTGCCGTCGAAAATATGGGCACCGTAGTCGTCGAAAACGATCAATCGCCGGGCCAGGGCATGCAGGAACATTTCGTTATGGGTCACCATGATTACGGCGCCGTCGAAGTGATCGATGGCCGCCAGCAGGGCGTCGCAGGCGTCCATGTCCAGGTGGTTGGTGGGTTCGTCCAGCATCAGCAGATTTACCGGGGTGACCAACAATTGGCCCAGCATCACCCGGCTCTTTTCACCGCCGGAGAGAACGCTGACCTTTTTCAGGGCATTGTCGCCTTCGAACATCATGGCCCCGCAAATGTTGCGGGCCTTCTGATGATCGACGTCGGGCTGGGCGTAGAGGATTTCCTCTTCAACGGTGCGGCTGTCCACCAGGCGCTGGATGTTGGTCTGTTCGAACACCCCGGTTTCCACCTGCGGATTGCGGGTGATCTTTCCCGATACCGGTTCCAGAGAGCCGGCCAGTACCTTGAGCAGGGTCGTTTTTCCCCGACCGTTTTTCCCCACGATGCAAATGCGATCACCGGCCAGGATGGAAAATCCAAGGTTCTCGAACAGGGGGCTCCCGGCGCCCCAGGCAAAGGAGAGGTCCTCCACATGCATGACCTGTTTGGCCTTGAAGGGTTTGCTGCGGAAGGAGAATTCCAATCCCTTGATTTGCTCCAGTTTGTCTTTTTTTTCCATCTTTGCCAAGGTTTTCACACGGGATTGCACCATGTTGGCCAGGCGTGCCTTGGCCCGGAAGCGGGAGATGAACAGCCGGATTTCCTTGGCCTTGCGTTCGTCGTTGAGACGGGTCTTTTCGTAGATTTCCTCGTCCTGGGCGATGCGGTCGTAGTATTTTTCGGTATTGCCGCCGATCTTGCGTGCCTTTTTACGGTGAATTCCCACGGTATGGGTCACCAATTTGTCCATGAATCCACGGTCGTGGGTGATCAGCATCAGTTCATGGGGCCAGGCCAGCAGAAAGCTTTCGATCCAGCGGATGGAGGTGATGTCCAGGTAGTTGGTGGGTTCGTCTAAAAGCAGCAGATCCGGCTCCGAAACCAGCACTTTGGCCAGGTTGAGGCGCACCTGAAAGCCGCCGGAAAATTCTTTGGGATTTTTCATCATGTCCCCGTCGGAAAAACCCAGGCCGGCCAGGACCTTTTCCACTTTCCAGTGGTGGTCCTTTTCCGACGGCATCAAACCTTTCATGCCCTCGGCCAGCACGGTGTTTTCGGTGAAGCGGATATGCTGTTGCACGTGGCCGATGCGGTAGCCCTTGGGCATGGTGATGGCACCGTCGTCGTAGCCTTCCTCGCCCATGATGATGCGAAAGAGGGTGGTTTTGCCATGGCCGTTGCGGCCCACCAGGCCGATGCGCTCCTTGGAATTGACCTTGAAACTGACACCGTCGAAGAGTTTCCGGGAGCCGAAGCTTTTGGAAAGATTATCTATGCTTATCATGCGCTGTATGCTTGTATCTGTTTTGGGTGAACTTCGGAACAAGCCTTCAGGGGCGGAAAAGTTTTCGCGCCGCCTTGCTGTGACGATAAAAAATAGTACCTGTTCACGGGGCAAAAGTACCCGATATCCCGTAAAGCTCAGCCGGCAAGTGCTTGCAGGGTACCGCAGATGCGCAGCTTCCCGGACCGAGGTATAGAGGAAGGCGGCCGGGGTGTCAACTCAGCCTCCGCAATCCAGGCGGCATCGTTTTCTGTGAAAATGTTATCACGGTGCACCAAAGAACAGTGATTCGAAATTTAAATATGATCGCGGTTACCAGTTGACATAAGTGGGTTTCTGTCTATAGGAATACGGACTCCGAGACGAATCGCCGGCGTTCCCGTTGCAGGGCGCGGGCTCAGCCTTTTTTACAATCTCAAAATGGAGGTCTAAACGATGCAAGCGGACAGAATTTACAATTTCAATGCCGGGCCGGCAGCATTGCCCCTGCCGGTACTGGAGGAAATTCAGGAATCCTTTCTCAACTTCGCCGGGTCCGGCATGTCAGTCACCGAAATCAGCCACCGTTCCAAATGGTTCGACGACGTCATCAACGACGCCGTTACCCGCACCAAACGGATCCTGAAGCTCGACGACCGTTTTCAGGTACTCTTCGTCCAGGGCGGTGCCAGCATGCAGTTCTGCATGATCCCCATGAATCTTCTCGGTGCCGGCGATACGGCCGACTATGTGAACACAGGCACCTGGTCTACCAAAGCCATCAAGGAAGCCGAGATTCAGGGTAAAAAAATTAGTGTCGTAGCCTCCTCCGAGGACCGCAACTTCGCTTATATCCCCAAAAACATCAATTTTAATTCCGATGCCGTTTTTGCCCATATCACATCCAACAACACCATCAAGGGGACGCAATGGACCCGGTTTCCGGATACCGGCTCGATTCCCATTGTATCGGACATGAGTTCGGATATTTTTTCCAGACCGCTGGATGTGGACAAATTCGGTCTGATCTATGCCGGTGCCCAGAAAAATATGGGACCGGCCGGCGTTTGCATGGTGATTATACGTGAGGATATGCTGTCCCGCTGTTCCGAAGACATTCCGACCATGCTGCGCTACAGCACCTATGCTGCCAAAAATTCCATGTTCAACACCCCACCCTGCTTCGCCATTTACACCGTGCAATTGGTGCTGAAGTGGCTGGAGGAGACCATCGGTGGGCTGGACAAGATGTTGGCATTGAATCAGAAAAAGGCCGGCCTGCTTTATGACTATATGGATCAGACCGATTTTTACCGGGCGACTGCGGACCCCGACAGCCGGTCACTGATGAATGTTACCTTCCGCCTGCCCAGCGAGGACCTGGAAGCCGCCTTTGTGGCTGCCACTTTGAAAGAAGGATTGGGCGGGCTCAAGGGCCATCGCAGTGTGGGCGGTTGCCGGGCATCCATTTATAACCCGACGCCACTGAGCGCCGTTGAAGCGTTGGTCGATTTCATGAAAATGTTTGAGCGTGAAAACGGATAAAACCATCGTAAACGTTTACGGGGCACCGCATCTGCGGCGCCCTGTAAACCCCGTGTTTGCATCCGGATCCGTCCATCCACCGGATGCAAGCATCCGAAATCCAATGAATGCAGACGGCCCGTAGCGCCGGTTATGATTTTTTGTGAAAAAAAATCTGTAAGGCCGTTTGTGTCTTCCATTTACCATTCTTTGTCGATCTTGCTCCGAATTCCCCCCTTTTGGGTCACCCAGGGTCAAGGGGCAACCCATAAAACCATATATTCTTGAAATGTCAAATGGTTATGCCTGTATAGACATAACCCGTTTCCCTTGACAACCCCTTTGAAGGTCCATAATAGTACTCGCTGAGTTGAGCCATTAGCAGTTAGCAAAATGATTCTGTGTCGTTAGCGAAAAGACCAGGCGCTAACGGTCAAAAGCGAATCGTTTGTTTTAGGTATATTCGTTTACAAATGACTCTTCCGCCACTTCAACGTGCTCGGCGGATTCTCTTTAACCCAGCCTCAGATCAAAGCGGAGGGATGATATGGACAAAATTTTAAGAATTGATGTTAGCGCAGCCGACGGGCCGGCTACCAAAACCGAGGGCCTGGGAGCGTATGCTGGATTAGGCGGACGCGCCATGACTTCGACCGTAGTGGCCAAGGAAGTGCCGCCCACCTGTCATCCATTGGGGGGCGAAAACAAACTAGTGATTGCGCCGGGACTGTTGAGTGGATCAGCGGCAGCTATATCCGGCCGCATCAGCGTGGGGTGTAAAAGTCCCTTGACCGGCGGTATCAAAGAAGCCAACTCTGGCGGCCAAGGAGCTCAGGTGATGGGCCGTTTGGGGTATGCGGCGATCATCATCGAAGGCCGCCCCGCCAATGACGGCCTCTACAAAGTAATCATCAACAAGGATGGCGTCACCGTTGAATCCGCCGACGACCTCAAGGGCCTGGGCAACTATGACACCGTAGAGAAACTGGCCGCTCAGTACGGCAATAAAGTGGCTTTTGTAACCATCGGTCAGGCCGGTGAGATGAAAATGAGCGCCGCCACCATCGCCTTTACGGACATGGAACAGCGTCCCACCCGCCATGCCGGCCGCGGCGGTGTTGGTGCCGTCATGGGGGCCAAAAACATCAAGGCCATCGTTTTGGACGACGCCGGCCTGAAAATGCGTCAACCGGCCAATCCCGAAAAATTCAAGGCTGCCAACAAGAAATTTGCTGCCGGTCTGCGCAAGCATCCGGTCTGTGGTGAAGGCCTGCCTACCTTCGGCACCAATGTACTGACCAATCTCCTCAACGAAGCCGGCGGCTACCCCACCCACAATTTCTCCAGGGGGCAATTCGAAGGCGCCGCCAAAATATCCGGTGAAGCCCAGGCAGCCCTGGAAAACGAGCGCGGAGGCGAAGGTTCGGCCACCCATGGTTGCCACCGGGGCTGTGTGATCCGCTGCTCTGGAACCTTTTATGACAAGGATGGCAATTTTGTCACCAAACAGCCTGAATACGAGACGGTTTGGTCTCACGGCGGCAACTGCGGCATCGACGACCTGGATGTGATCGCCCAATTGGACCGCATGGACGACGACATCGGCCTGGATACCATTGAAATGGGCGCCACCATCGGTGTTGCCATGGATGGCGGGTTGGCCTCCTTCGGAGACGGCCAGGCGGCCATCAAGCTTATCCAGGAAGTGGGTGACGGAACACCGCTGGGAAGAATCCTGGGTAATGGTGCCGCCGTTACCGGCCAGGTCTTTGGTGTGGAACGCGTGCCTGTGGTCAAACGCCAGGCCATGCCCGCCTACGACCCACGCGCCGTGCAGGGCATCGGCGTTACCTACGCCACCACCACCATGGGCGCCGACCATACGGCCGGCTACGCTGTCACCAGCAACATCCTCGGCGTGGGCGGAAGCGTCGATGCGCTAAAACCCGAAGGTCAGGTGGATTTGTCCCGTAACCTCCAGATCGCTACGGCGGCCATTGATTCCACCGGCATGTGTCTGTTCATCGCCTTTGCGCTTCTAGACCAGCCGGAAACGTTCAATGCCCTGGTGGATCTGATCGGTGCTTTCCTCGGCACGGAGATGACCGCCGACGATGTCACGGCCCTGGGCCAGGCGGTTCTGACCACCGAGCGCGAATTCAACGAGGCCGCCGGGTTCACCAGCAGGGATGATCGGTTGCCCGACTTCTTCAAAAACGAGCCGCTGGAGCCGCACAAGGTTACCTTCGGCGTCACCGATGAAGAGTTGGACTCGGTTTTCAACTGGTAAGCACGCGTTTCATAGAAATATAAAAACAACAGGGAGATCCAAACGGGTCTCCCTGTTTGGTTAGGACGGTATCGTGTCCGTCCGGAAACAGGTACATTTGCTTGAGATCAAGGCCCACGAAAAATTAACCCGCAGGCATATGGCCGATCTTCCGAGGCGTTAATTTTTCGCGCAGCGCAGATATGAACAAATTGGCCATTTGGGGAGGGCTTCCATGACCCGAGTCGAACTCCGGATCCGCAAAACAGGCCTGATGCCCTTTTACTCGCTACTCGAAATCGGCGTGGGGTTGCAGGCCAACACCGGTTGCACCCTTCGGGTTTTTCTGTGTGGTCAGTTGGGCCTGTCCGAGGAATACCTGGAAAATCGGATCCAGACCCTGTTGCTTGATTATCGTCCGGTGGATGATGTGGATACGGCGCGGATCAGGAACGGCGCCACCCTGGCCCTGAGTGCGGCCATGCCCGGCCTGGTCGGTGCCACCATGCGCAAGGGAGGCCGCTACGCCGCCTTTCGCCAAAGCATTTCACAGGGTGTCGAAACCGATGATCGACGTCGGAGCCAAGGCCGCGTGACCCTTAAGGTGTTTAACTTGATCGCCCAGGAGATTGGCCAGGGACTGCTGGCATCGGGTGTAGAGGTCAGGGGCAGCGATCTTGCCTGGGCCGTAGGCCGCAGCCTCGAAAGCAGTGCCGATACCATCGTCGGTGCACGCCTGGATGGCCAATCGGTCTCTCCCGACATGGCCTTCTTCTCCTCTCTCTCCGCAAAGCCGGTATGGCTGTCGCTTTTGGCTGCCGACTGACCCCGTTTCTGCAACGCTGGGGCTTTCTAAATTCCGAGCACCATGCGTATGGATGACAAATGCGGCAGCCTTATGAAATCGGTTGCCTTCTCTTGTCCATCGGGGTATTGGTAACAGGCTCCAATCAGCGTACATCTGCGGCACAACCCCCGAATCCCGATCCCTGCTCATGGAGGCCACCATGCAAGACGACCAGGCCATCGCCGGCCTGTTGGCAAGCGTTCCCCGGCAATACCAGACGCAGATTACCGATGCATCTCTGTTCAAATAAGACACGCTTAGAAATGGTTCGCCGTCTGGAACTGATTGAAATCAAGGTTTTCGAACATTTTTACCGCAAGCCTATGGTTGATATTCCGAGGATAACAATGTTCGTATTATGCACGGTTGGGGTATATTAACCCTTCTTTTTTTTCAGCTTGGCCCAGGCGTCGCGCAACGTCACCGTACGGTTAAACACCAGGGCACCGGGTTTGGAATCGCGGCTGTCCACACAAAAATATCCCAGACGCTCGAACTGGCAGAAATAGCCCGGCTGGGCGTCGGCCAGGCTGTGCTCCAGCTTGCAGCCGTCCAGCACTTCCAGGGCCTTGGGATTGATAAAATCTTTATATGTCTTGCCCCCCACCTTTTCGTCCGGATTGGCCTTGTCGAAAAGACGGTCGTAGAGCCGCACCTGGGCATCGACGGCATGGGCCGTGGAGACCCAGTGCAAGGTCGCCTTGACTTTGCGGCCGTCCGGGGCGTCACCGCCGCGGGTGGCCGGGTCGTATGTGCAGCGCAGCTCAATCACTTCGCCGGTGGCTTCGTCCTTGATCACGTCGGTGCAGGTGACGAAAAATGCGTAGCGCAGGCGCACCTCGCGTCCCGGGCCGAGACGGAAGAATTTCTTGGGCGGATTTTCCATGAAGTCGTCACGTTCGATGTAAATTTCCCGTGAAAATAAAATCTTACGCTTTCCGGCGTCGAGGTCCTCGGGGTTGTTGACCGCGTCGAGTTCGTCCACCTGGCCTTCGGGGTAGTTTTCGATGACGACCTTCAGCGGCCGCAGAACACCCATGACCCGGGGCGCCGTTTTGTTGAGTTTTTCGCGTACGCTGTATTCCAAAAGGGCCACGTCCACGACGCTGTCCCGTTTGGCGACACCAATGCGGTCGCAGAAATCGCGAATGGCCTCGGGCGGATAGCCCCGGCGGCGAAGACCGCATATGGTGGGCATACGCGGGTCGTCCCAGCCTTCCACGATGCCCTCTTCCACCAACTGGATCAGCTTGCGTTTGCTCAGCACCGTGTAGCTCAGGTTCAATCGGGCGAACTCAATCTGCCGCGGATGGCAGGGGGCTTGTACATTATCCAGCACCCAATCGTACAGGGGCCGGTTGTTTTCGAACTCCAGGGTGCACAGGCTGTGGGTGATGCCTTCGATGCTGTCCGACAGGCAGTGGGTGAAATCGTACATGGGGTATATACACCACGCATCGCCGGTGCGGTGGTGGTGGGTTTTGCGGATACGGTACAACGTTGGATCACGCATGATCACGTTGGGGTGCGCCATGTCGATTTTGGCCCGCAGGACCCGCGACCCGTCGGCAAATTCGCCGGCCCGCATACGGGTGAACAGGTCCAGGTTCTCTTTTACACTGCGGTCACGCCAGGGGCTGTCCGTGCCCGCTTCGGTGAGGGTACCGCGATTTTCACGGATTTTATCGGCATCCTGATCGTCCACATAGGCCTTGCCGGACCGGATGAGTTGCAGGGCGAATTCATAGAGTCGCTCGAAGTAGTCCGAGGCATAGTGCAGACGGTTTTCCCAATCGAAGCCCATCCAGCGGATATCTCCCATGATGGCATCCACGTATTCCACATCTTCTTTGGTGGGATTGGTGTCGTCGAAGCGCAGGTTGCAGGTACCATTGTATGTGTTGGCGACGCCGAAGTTAAGGCAGATGGACTTGGCATGACCGATGTGCAGGTAACCGTTGGGTTCCGGTGGAAAGCGGGTGGCCACGGTCCCGTCGTTTTTGTTGGCTTCAAGATCCGCGTCGATGAAAGTGGTGATAAAATTGGATCCGATATTGTTTTCATTCTGGGTCATGTTCAGCGTCCTTTATGATTTGACAATATTGGCGTTTAACAAAAGTGGGCCCCAACCTTGCCTAAAAATACGAAAATTATCGTTACTTCGGGCTTTTGCAACGCTGGGGCGGACACGACTATGGCAAAAACCGGGGATGGTGTCAAACCGATAGCCTGAATAAAGAATCCAATTGGCAGTTGCTTTTTTCAGCCGAAAAACTACGATATAAAGTTTGACAAATCAGGACTGAACCAAACGGGACAGGAGAATGACGGGTGAATATATTCGGCCGGACCCACAATCAGTTTGTCGGCGATTTTCGAAGCCGTTATGGAAAGGGACCGCATTATAGTACCGCTGTTTATCGGCACGTGATGAAGGCTGGAAAAACGTTCCTCGACACCCTGGATGTCGTTGCCGGAAAGAAGGATCTGATTGCATCGTTGCTGGCTGACTTGGACTTTTCTCCGATCCGTCTGGTCAAACAAATGTCTGACCAGGGGGTTATCAAATTCATTTCCCGCCTGGCAGATGGGCTGGATATCGAATCGGTGATTATTCCCATGCATCGACGCAAGACGCTGTGCGTTTCCAGTCAGGTCGGATGCCGCATGGGCTGCCGGTTTTGCCGCACGGGAAAAATGGGCCTTATACGAAACCTGACGGCTGCTGAAATCGTCAGTCAGGTGTTTGTCGCCCGTCACCAGATCGGTTCGAAAATTCGTAATGTGGTTTTCATGGGGATGGGCGAACCACTGGATAATTGGGACAATGTGGTTCAGGCCATACGTGTGATGTCTGACCAACGCGGGCTGGATATTTCCCCACGCCACATCACCCTGTCCACCGCAGGTCTGACCGGCGGCATCAATCGCCTTGCACAATTTGACGATCCTTCCGTTAACCTGGCGGTTTCCCTAAATGCGCCCAACGATGATATCCGATCACTGATCATGCCCATCAACCGTGCGATGCCGATGGCATCTTTACGGCAGTCTTTGATGCAATTTCCCCTGTCCAGGAAATCGGCGATTTTTATCGAATACGTATTGATCAAGGGGATCAATGACCGGCGGGAGCACGCTCGGGCCTTGGCCCGGTTTCTTGCTCCCATCAATGCCGTCAAGGTGAACCTGATACCATACAATCCCGAACCCGGGTCGGAATTCAATCCGCCGTCGGCCGAGGCTTATGAGCAGTTTCATGCATGGCTGGTGGCGGAGAAGGTTTTTGTCCGGCGCCGCAGCGAAAAAGGGGCTCGCATCATGGCGGCTTGCGGTCAGTTGGGCCTGCCGATCCGGCCGCCGGACATGCCCCTTCGCGGCAATGGCGACCCAAAAGAGTCATAGGGAAAGAAAACTTTTTGTAAGCGTTCACAGGGCAAACGAATCTGCTTTGTTACCGGGCACTTGAAGTATGCCCCATACGTTTGCGTGCCCGAAGCCGCACATCTACGTTCGCCCTGTAAACGCTTACCGGCTGTGCTTTACAGGTATTGGCTGCTTCTACCCCGTGAACAGGTAGAACTTTTTCATTCCTACCCTTGGTTCCGAATAAAAAATAACGATTTCGAACCGTTACAAATTCGTCAATTTTCGTATGGTTCAAAATCAAAACGTTGGGCACCCACCGCCGCTTCCGCCATCAGCCCGCCTTTGGCATGCACGAATATGGCGAAGCCCTTATGGTATTGGGCCTCGGCTTGGGTCCCGGTAGACGGCGTGGCACTGGCCCCGGCAGAGGTCCCCATGGTTCCCGCATTGGCCTGAGCACCGGAGATGGCGACCACTACGGATACGTTCATGTCGACCTCGAAAGCGCCGCTGGTAAATTCGTTGTAGGCCCGCTCGTCCTGGAAAAAGATGATTTCACTAAAAGCTTGCCCCCCCAACTGTAGTCCGAGGGTCATCTTGCCCGTGGTTACGGTTCCGGTAGGGCTGCCGTTTCGGTACACTTTGCCTTTGCCATAGGCGGCACCCACGATGATGCCTCCTTTGCCGATTGTGGGAAACACGGCGTAACCGTAAGCCGTATCGAAAAAGGGTTTTACATTGGGTGCGCTTTTGAACATAGCGATGGCGTCTGCCTGACTGTCGGCGCCAGCGGCCGCCAGCGGTAGAATCAGTATGGCCGCAATGGTGATAGTCAACAAAAAACCAAATAATTTCATTTGTTTGTTCTCCTTTCCGGATAAAATTGTTGTAAGCGTTCACCAAGCTTTTGAAGTCTGCCCCATGCGTCTGTATGTCCGAAGCCGTAGGTCGTTCCTGTCCACAACTATTCGAATTTGTTCGATATAAAGGCGTTAAATCTAATTTTATCTCGGGTTTTACCGGCGGTATTGGGTTGATATTCCGAGAATAAAAATTTTCGTATAACGCAGATATCGGGCCAATTGGCCATTTATGGACGGGCACTAGGCCGCCGGCTCTCGAATCATCACCCAATATCGGGATCCGGTTTTCGGTTCGTCAAAAGCTTCTTTTTCCTGAAAACCCAATCGACGATAAAAGCCCATGTTCCTATGGGTAAAGGTCTCCAGGTACACAAACGAATGTGACCGGTCGCCTGCGGCCTGCTCCAGTAGTGGCCTGATCAGGCGTTGCCTCCACCCCTGCCCCTGATGTGGCGGTGCAACCCCGATAATGGAAAGGTACCAACTGCCTGCCGGCACACACGGCATGGTATGGCGGTCCATGAAAGCGGTAATTTCCGCGTAGGTTGCCATACTCGTGTTTCCCATGTGTTGGGTGAGGAAGGCTTTTTTTTGGCTATCTTTCTGCGTTGCCTGTTGTTCATCCAGTGGCATGGAACAGATTGAGGCACCCCAGGATTCATCATCCGGGGTAAGCAGACTGCCGTAGTTGCGTGCCTCGCGCATGGAATAATCGTAATAGCGCAGCATGGTTTCCCTGCGAAGTGAGGGCTTTTCCGCCAGACTATTTTCCATGGCGATGTAAAAGGCATCTTCGGTCAGGGAATCATACAATGCCTCGGCCAATTGCCGGTATTTAAATGTATAGGTCATATCGGTTGCGCTTTTTTCAAACAGATTCCCGCAGTGTCAAGAAGAACCGTCAACCAGGGGGCGCTTCCTTTCGTAGACCATACCGGCGGCCGGTCCTTTGTCTGATCGCATTTTTCGTTCTGAATCATCCTTCATCTTCACGTTCTGCCCGAATCATTGGGGAGGCGCTGCAGAGGTCCGTATCAGCCTTGGTTTCCCAATAAATCGCTACAGATTTCAATTAATAAAGCGATTGGCCTCGGAGGCCTTGTGGATGTCGATAATCTTTGTTTTTTCCGTATAATCTTTGACTTCGTAGCGTGTAATGCCCTGCAGTTTATCGGTGATGTCACGCATGCGTTCGAACTGGGCGGTCATTTTTTCGATGTCGGCAAGGGTTTCCTGGTCGTCGAGCTTCATGGCCAAGATCTCGGTATAACCGGACAGGGCCTGCAGGGGCTGGTTGAATTCATGGCAGACCGCCCCGGCCGTTTCCAGAACGCCCTCGAGTTTTTCTTTCTGAAGCCGGACTTGGATCGCCTGATTTTTCTCGGTGAGGTCGGAGAGAACCGCGACACACCCGTCGAAACAGCCTTGGTGATCCAGGATCGGCGCAAGGTTGAAGAGAAACTCCCGTTGTTGGCCGTCGGCACACAGAACGGATGCCTCAAACATATGCACGTCATCCTTGTCACGCATCCGGTGCTCTTCGCGCTGATAGAGAGCGGATAGATCGGCAGGAATCTGATCGGTCAGTTCCTGGGGCCGTTTGCCAATGATACGGTCCCGTGTCAGGCCCAGAATCTGCTTGGCGAAAACATTGTTGCAACCCTGGTATACGCCGCCGGCATCCTTGAAATAGATGGGTGTGGGGATGGTGTTCATGAGGGTGTCCATGAGATTCAGGTAGTTACGCAGCTTCTCTTCGGTTTTTTCCCACGTGGCTTTGTCGCGGGCGTGAAGGTCCTCCCAGGCACACATCTTTTTATGGGCTTCAAGAAGCGATTGCCGAACCTTGCGCAGTTTACGCCGCTGGTGCCAGTGGTCGTTGATCGCCCATGCGGTCCCGGCCATCAGCAGCAGAATTGTTAATACGAGGAGAATTTCCATAACAGGAACTCCGATGGGGCCAATTTTTGGACAGCCGGCAATTTATTTCAATGGTGATCGTCACACGTCAAGGATCGGGGATTTGCCGGTTGGTGTTAAAGGATTCAAATCGGTTCGTTTTCGGCAAATCATTGAACAATGCGCCTTGTCCCATATCCTCTCATCTTCACTTAAAATTTGGTGGTGCAAAGCTAACAAAGACTTATAAAAACATCAATATTGTTTTGTAAGCGTTCACAGGGCACCGTATCTGCTTTGTTACCGGGCAATTGTAGTATGGCCCATACGTCTGCGTACCCGAAGCCGCACATCTACGTTCGCCCTGCAAGCGCTTACCGGCTGTGCTTTACAGGTATTGGCTGCTTCTACCCCGTGAACAGATACCTTGTTTTACCCCCCCAGTGTTGATGGTTTCGTAAAAAGGTCTTTTTTAGCGATTTCACCCTGCATAACTTGTTGAAATTATTAAGGGCGACTTTTGACTTTTTACGGGACTATCAGTATTGCATAATCAAAATTACGGGAATCAAACAGGTGTAGTTGGATCATACCCTTGCGCTGTTTTTTGGTTTTCTTGTGCGTAAAAATGAATCGATAGCCTGTATCCCAGGACTTCGGTTTTCGGAACTTTGTAGAATTTTATCGTAATTTGTGTTTTACTGAATTTCAATTGCGGTGGTTTCCTGATTTAGGATGATTGTTTGTTAGACAATCCTTTTATATCCTTTATTTACGGTCCACCGCAAGTTTTTTACTTCTCTTTTTTCTCTTTTTTATGCAATTATAAGGTTCTATGGACGAAGTGCTAAGCGGAAAAATATCCAAATAGTAACGAATTCAGAACCATACCCGATTATAAATTTTAAACTCCTGGAGTCATTTATGAGAATACTGGTGAGCACTGTCCTTATCATTTTCCTGGTGCAATTTGTTGCCTGTGATGTAGCGGAAAAAGCCCCTGAAACACCGAAAGTTCGCGGCGTGAAAACCTTGAAGATTGGTGAAATTGAAAACACCATTACGCGTCGTTATCCCACCCAATTACAGTCCACGGATATCTCTGCCCTGTCATTTGAGATCGGGGGGCGACTGGAAGAAAAACATCTGGAAGTTGGACAACAGGTCCATGCGGGACAACGCTTATTTACACTGGATCCAACTTCGCTGCACCTTGCCGTGGGCAAAGCCGAAGCCGCCCTGCAGCAGGCATTGGCAACCGCATCGGACGCACAAAGCGATTTACAACGGCAACTATCGTTGTATCAACAAAAAATTGTCAGTCGTTCCAAGGTGGAACGTGCCACAACTGCCAAAAAA
>PDWJ01002984.1_pt1 | contig 16851 bp, 14 predicted proteins | sample 1430881 | NCBI WGS metagenome assembly PDWJ01 (sample SAMN01162460, study PRJNA174530) | Oral metagenome, whole genome shotgun sequencing project. | biome: Marine environment; feature: Marine mammal; material: Swab sample of the gingival sulcus; isolation source: swab sample of gingival sulcus...
TGGAATAAACCCTGTTTATCGGGGAAAAATCAACAATGCTTCGAGTAAATACTTCTACAGTTTCCCTGTCAAATTGTGTGTCTGAACAATTTTCTAATTCTTCAAGAGCCTGCTCCATTGTTAAATTTACTTTATAATTTCTTTTTGATGTCATTGCATCATAACTGTCAACAACCGTAATTATCTTTGTTAAAGGATCAAGTTTATCTCCAGTAAGTCCATCTGGATATCCTTTTCCATCCATACGTTCATGGTGATGACGAATTATAAACTGTTCCCTTTGCATGAAGTACAAGGGTTTTACAATATTTGCTCCTACACTGGGATGTTTTTTTATGATTTCCCATTCTTCATCTGTAAGTTTTCCCGATTTCTGAATACATGAAATATCTATGACCAGTTTACCTATATCATGAAATTGAGCCGCTCTTTTTAATATTTTTTGATCTTCTGAAGATATATCCATTTTTTTGCCTAAAAGTTCAGCATACTCAATAACACGTATAGTGTGTCCTGCTGTATATATATCCTTTTCCTCCATGGCAATCTGTAAACTTGACATTAACTGAACTGTGGCTTTTTCCAGATCCTCACTATATTTCATGAGTAACTTGTTCTGTTCTTCAAGTTTTATGGCCTTTTTCTGAACATCGACTTCGAGCGCCTCTTTATATTCTTTCTCCTTAAGGGCATACATTCTCTTTTCAATAGCCCTGCGTATTTTTACATTAAAAATGTCTATATCTTCTATCGGTTTTGTTAAAAAATCATATGCCCCCAGATTAATAGCTTTTACCGCATAATCCATTGATCCAGCACCTGTAAAAAAAAGCACTGGTATTTCAATATTTTTTTTATTCAACTCGGCAATAGTTGAAAAACCATCTTTGCCAGGCATATTTATATCGAGGATGATTACATCAAAACTTTCGTCTACAATATTTAATACTTCATGGCCATTCGTGGCCGTATGTACTTCATGGCCGAACATCTCAATTATTTTTGAGACAGTATTTCTCACCATGACATCGTCATCAGCAAGTAAAATTTTAGATTTTGACTTTTGCAACATTCGTTCTCCTGGAAAAAGTTCACAATGAAAGATACTTTTTCCAAAAACTCTTTAATTCAACTGGATAATAAGGTTTTACAATAAAAACATATAACAAATTTCTTATCTATTTCTCCCTTTGATAATTCTTTCTTCTGTTACGATATAATCTAATATTTCATCATGTTTCTGGAGAGGAGCTTCTTTTACAATCTGTAATTCAAATGCCAGCCCTATTCTTTTCGCCTCTGGAATTACTGACAAAAATCTATCGTAATATCCTCCTCCATATCCTAAACGTCCACCTTTCTCATCAAAAACTGTTCCGGGAACAATAACACAATCAATATTTTTACTGGTATCTTTTACATTTTCAGTTAATTCTTTTCTTGGTTCCAGAATACCACAATATCCAGGTACAAGATCAACCTTTATATCTGATATTTGTATGGCTGCCATTCTTTTTTCAACCACAAGAGTCAAAGGAACAAATACATTTTTTTTCTGAGATAAAAATATCTCTATCAATCCATCTGTAAAAACCTCGCTTCTGAAATTAACATAAATAAAGATATTTTTTGATAATTTTATCTCTTCCATAGTGTTAATTTTATGTAGTATCTCACCACTTTTTATCAACAATTCTTCAGGGGTGAGACTATCACGCAGTTTTATTTTTTTCTCTCTTACATTTTTTTTATTTTTCATATTCATGTCTCTACAAAAACAGAAAAAATTTTTTATTGATTTTATATAAAGGATAGGAGAACATAGAATATAAATATTTTATGTTTTTATATAAAAGGTTATACCAATGGAAAATAAAAGTACAGCAGGCTTTCAAGGAATATCACCTGTATCCATTATAGATGCCACCCAACTACCGACACCTCTTCCCGTACTCTCATTAAAAAAGAAAATAGCATCTTCTAGAGTACAGGATATTATTCAAATAAATGTAAGAGATAGCTATATTTGTGAGGATATAGAAAGCTTTTGTAACAATTCCAATAATATATATCTTGGAAAGAAAATAGAAGGCATATCAATTTCCTGCTTTGTCCAAAAAAAATAATAATTTCCAAAGAAAAATAGTTTTTTTATCTATTCCTTTTTTTGAAAAATTCAGATACCAACGTATCATGTATTACAGGTCTTGCAAGACGGATCTTATCACCTTTTTTATCTGAAAGGACTCTGTTTGTAAGGAGAATAATCCCGAATTTATTTGATAGATCCAGCCAGAACGAAGTTCCGGTAAATCCTAAATGGCCTATACTTTTTTTTGAAAAATAAGAACCACTGGAAGGGTTTATCCCGGTGGGTACATCAAATCCAAAACAGGGTTGAAAAGTATCTTTTTTTTCTATAATAAAATGAAGATCTCTGTTTTCAATAAAAGGATACTCACTGGTATCATAATACATGGCAAAAATAGCATTACACAATTCAAAGACACCATTCAAAGTGGCAAAAAGTCCTGCATGTCCCATCATTTTTCCATAAGACCTGCAATTATCATCATGGACGACACCTTGTAATATTTTACCTGACCAGGGACAATACCCTGTTTCTAAAAATGAGAGAGCTTTACAATCCTCTTCATCTGAATACATATAGAATTCTGAATCAATATTCAAAGGTGTAATTATTCGTCTTTTCCAAAAGGAACCCAGTGTATCCCCTGTTTTCTTTTCAATGATCATTCCCAAAAGAATATAATCAAGATCACTGTATACATATGTACCCTTTTCATGCAGTTTTGATTTAAGGATTTTTGTGAGTATATGCTCTCTTATTTCTTCTTTTTTCTTCTTTTGCATACCTTTATAAAAAAGCATATGTGGAGATAATCCTGAACGATGTCCCAATAATTCCAGTAAGGTTATCTTTTTACATGCTCCTTCAATCGGCATTTCCAACAATACATCTAGTGTATCTGAAAACTGTATAGTATTATCCCTGATAAGTGAAAGGATGCTGAGCAGAGTTACAAAAGGCTTTGTTAATGACGCAAGATCAAAAAATGTCGTGGACGTCACATCGATATAACAGTTTTCTTTTTTTACCTTCCCATAATAAAAATCAATGCTATCATTTTTGCCATATTGGAAATATGACGCAGAACATCCTGAAAATGTGTTATTTTTCAGAAAAAAGTCAAAAATTTTTTTTACTTTAATATACGAAGATATGTGCATGACATACTCACCTCATAGCACAATATAAAAATATTGAATTTTTTACCTTTTTTTACTAGATTAGCTGAACTATATTAGATATACTATATTATTGTTTTTCTATAAAAATATTTAACTTTTAAAGAAATTATCAACAGGTTATAAACAAGGCCTGTTCAAAAGAATATGTATAAAGTGTTTATTATATGTTGATAACGCAATATTCACCAAATTAGAGATTATCCAGCTGATAAAAATGTTTAAAAAATATATTATAAATTAAGTATGTTATATATTATATAAACATGTAAACAAATGTAATAATAATAAAAATAACAATACACTATTAAAAAGGATTACAGATGCCATTAAACTGTACTATTTCCAAAAATGATCTTTTTGAGGGGTTAAACAGTCTGCAGAATATAACAAACAAAAAGGGGACGCTTGCTATTTTAGGAAATATTCTTTTTGAAACAACCTATAATGGTTTGATCCTCACAGCAACAGACCTTGAAGTAGGTTGCAGGTTATTTATTGAAGCAGAAATCAAAGAAGAAGGTTCACTTACCCTTCCCTCTAAAAAAATATTTGAAATAGTAAGAGAATCGGGATCTGATATAATCAATATAGAGGAAACCAAAAACAGTTGGGCTGTGATAACAGCTAATCAAAGTACATATAATCTCGCTGGAATTGCAAGTGATGAATATCCCAGTTTTCCTGAATTTGTCGAGGATACATTCGTATCATTTGAATCGCATGTCTTTATTGATTTAATTGATAAGGTTATATTTTCCATAGCCAATGAGCAGGAAAATATTTATTCTCTAACAAGCGTGCTTTTTGAGAAGGAAAAGAGAGAAGGATTATCGTATCTACGCATGGTGTCTTCTGACGGCCATCGTTTAAATATCATGGAAAAAGATGTTTCATCAGATGTAGATCTTTTAACCCTTCAAGATAAAACATTAATTCCTAAAAGAGGGATTCAGGAACTTAGAAAGTTTTGTGAATCACGGGATTTCATAGAAATTTCGTTTGAAAAAAATCAAATGGTGGTCCGTGAAGGAGAAGCTGTATTGGTTATTCGCTTGAAAAAAGGTGATTTTCCTCAGTACAATGCAATTGTCAATACTGTTGAACTGGATAACAAGGTAATTTTGGACAGAATACCTTTTTTAGAATCATTGAAGAGAATAAATCTGTTTACTGAAATGTTTTTTAATACCATTCAATTACAGATAGAAAACAATGAAATGATTCTCTCTTCCCATAATGTGGATTTGGGAAATGCTACTGATAAACAGACTATTGATTATTCGGGTGATAAAATTAAACTTGGATTTAACTGTAGATATTTTATCGAGACCTTACAGGTTATGGAAAGTGAAACTGTTGAGGTCTATATAAAGTCCCAAAACAGCCCTTGTCTTTTAAAATCGGAAAGAGATAAAGGGTTTATCAGTATCATTATGCCCATGCAATTATAATACTGAAATAGGTAGCTTTAGCAGCTTGTTACACAATATAAATAGAAGAAGGAAACACTGTGACGGAAAATATGACTGAATATGGTGCAGAAAATATAAAGGTGCTCGATGGTCTTGAGGCTGTTCGAAAAAGACCGGCAATGTATATTGGAAATACTGCTTCCGAAGGTTTACATCATCTTATCTGGGAAGTTGTTGATAATAGTATAGATGAAGCACTGGCAGGATTTTGCAAGAGAATTTGGGTTACCATCAAAGAAGATAACACGATTTCTGTTGAAGATGACGGACGGGGTATTCCTGTAGAAAAGCATCCTACCGAAAAAATATCAGCTTTAGAGTTGGTTATGACAACGCTCCATGCTGGCGGAAAGTTTGATCATGCAACGTATAAGGTTTCAGGTGGTCTTCATGGTGTGGGTGTATCGGTTGTTAATGCCTTGTCTGTCACTGCATCGGCAAAGATAAAAAGAAATGGAAATATCTATTTTCAGCAGTATGAAAAAGGGAACAAAGTAGGTGATGTAGAGGTAATAGGCACCAGTGATAAGACCGGATCACGTATCACCTTTAAGGCAGACCCTGAAATATTTACTGAAACAACAGTTTACGATTTTGATATAGTCAAAAACAGATTACGGGAACTCTCTTTCCTCAATAAGGATATTCGCATTTATCTCAAAGATGAGCGAACAGGTGCTGAGGATAAGTTTCATGCAGAGGGGGGAATTGTATCTTATGTTGGATATTTGAATAGAAAAAGAACACCCATTTTTGTAGATCCTATCTTTATAGAGGGAGAAAAAGAACATGTACGTGTAGAAATAGCCTTTCAATATTTTGATGGTTATGCGGAAAGACTTTTCTCTTTTGTAAATAACATCAACACCAGAGAAGGCGGTTCCCATGTTGCAGGATTCAGAGCGGCACTTACAAAATGTATAAACAGATATGCAAATGATGATGTTATCCCAAAAAATTTACGGGAAAAGATGGGCGGTGATGATGTACGGGAGGGATTAACCTGTGTCATTTCTGTTCATGTACCAGATCCGCAGTTTGAGGGGCAGACCAAGACGAAACTTGGTAACTCCGAGGTTAAATCCATAGTCGAATCGATATGTAACGAACAGTTAGGTCTTTTTCTTGAGCAGAATCCGCAAATAGCCAAGAAAATTCTGGTAAAGGTCGTTGAAGCTGCTAGGGCAAGGGAAGCTGCTAAAAAGGCCAGAGACTTGAGCAGGAAAAAAGGTTCAACAAGTCTGATGATGGCCGGTAAGCTAGCAGAATGTCAGGAAAAGGATCCTGCTAAAAGAGAAATATTCATTGTTGAGGGTGATTCTGCCGGCGGTTCGGCAAAACAGGGACGCGATAGAAAATATCAGGCCATCCTGCCGCTTCGCGGTAAAATCATGAATGTAGAGAAGGCCAGGTTTGATAAGATTTTTGGCAGCGATGAGATAAAGCAACTTATAGCCGCACTAGGTTGCGGTATAGGTAAAGACGAATTTGATATAGAGAAACTCAGGTATCACAAGGTAATAATAATGACAGATGCCGATGTCGATGGAGCACATATAAGAACCTTGTTGTTAACCTTCTTCTATAGACAAATGCTGCCTATCATTCAAAATGGATATGTATATATAGGGCAGCCTCCGCTTTATCGTCTGGGAAAAGGTAAAAAAGAGAAATACTTTTTGGAAGAACGGTTTTTAAACCGTCATCTTTTCCAGGAGTCCAGCGAGAAAATGTCTCTTGAACATATTGATTCCGGTACACGTTTTAAAGAATCAGAAATGGTTGATATTCTGGAGAAACTTTCATTATACAATCAAATAACAAATTATTTTGAAAGAATAAAAATATGGGATGATATGTTATTCTTTCTTTTGGAAAACAAGGTTCGGACAGCCGATCAATTCACTGATGAGGAGTATGTTAAAACGCTTGTAGGAAAAATTGACAGAGCAGATCATATTGTTGGCACTCTCAGATCGTGCAGATGGAGACCTGATTGTTATGAGGTTGATATAGCAAAAAGAGATAAGGTACAGGAAAGGATGACGTTTGGACCGGAAATTCCTCTGATTCGAGAATATAGAACCGCAATGGAGCTCTTTCCTGTAATTCGTGATTATTTAAAGGGTTCTTTTAATATTATTATAGCAGGTAAAGGTGAAAACGATCAAAAAACTATCTCATGCAGTGACTGGAATGAGATGTTGCAGGTTATTCGGGCTGAATCTTTTAAAGGAAGTCATTTACAGAGATATAAGGGTTTGGGTGAAATGAATCCTGAACAGCTCTGGGATACCACAATGAATCCTGAAAACAGGCATCTGGTTCAGGTAAAGATTGATGATGCTGAAAAGGCGGATGATATTTTTACTACTCTTATGGGTGACAAGGTAGAACCTAGACGAGAGTTCATACAAAATCACGCACTTGAAGTTACTGAGCTGGATATATAATACATTTAAAAATACAAACTGTGTAAAACTTGATGGCAAACGAAATTAACGATAAAAATTTTCCTGGTATATCCATAGAACAGGAACTTAGCAAATCATATATGGATTACGCCATGAGCGTAATCGTGGGAAGAGCATTGCCTGATGTACGGGACGGCCTTAAACCGGTGCATCGAAGATCATTGTTTGCAATGCGTGAACTGGGTGTATATTACAACAGACCGTATGTAAAGTCAGCAAGAATTGTTGGTGATGTTATAGGTAAATATCATCCGCATGGTGATACTGCAGCCTATGACACCATTGTGAGGATGGCTCAGGACTTTTCCATGCGATATCCATTGGTACAGGGGCAGGGCAACTTTGGTTCCCTCGATGGTGATTCACCCGCGGCAATGCGGTACACTGAAGCACGGATGACTCGTATAGATAAGGAAATAGTCGACGATCTGGATAAGGATACAGTCGATTTTGTTCCGAACTATGATAATTCCATGACAGAGCCCTCTGTAATGCCCAGCAAGATACCTAATCTTTTGATAAATGGTTCATCAGGTATTGCTGTTGGCATGGCCACAAATATTCCTCCTCACAATTTGAATGAGGTGCTGGATGGTCTTATAAACCTTATTGACAATCCTGATATAACTGTCCATGAACTCATGAATATAATTACCGGGCCTGATTTTCCCACAGGCGGTCTTATCTGTGGTCGTGCCGGGATCAGAGAGGCATATGAAACGGGCAGAGGTATACTCAATACAAGGGCCAGAACACATGTAGAAAAGAAAAAAGGTTCAAATAGAGAATCTATTATTATCAGTGAAATACCGTATCAGCAAAACAAGGCTGTACTGGTGGAGAAAATAGCCCAGCTTGTTAAAGATAAAAAAATAGAATCAATATCAGAAATACGGGATGAATCTGACAGACAGGGCTTACGTATTGTTATTGATTTGAAAAAGGATGAATATGCAGATGTCGTTATAAATCAGCTCTATAAAATGACACCTCTGCAAAAATCTTTTGGTATTATTTTTCTGGCCATTGTCAATAACAAACCTGAGATTCTAAATTTAAAGCAGCTTCTCGAACATTTCATCCTTCATAGAAAGGTTGTAGTCTATAGACGAACGGAATTTGAGCTTAGAAAGGCTGAAGAAAAAGCACATATCCTCGAAGGTCTGAACATAGCAATAAATAATTTGGATGATGTTGTTCAATTGATAAAAGAGTCTCCAAATCCACAGGCTGCAAAGGCAGAGCTTATTTCAAGATATGATCTCTCAGAGATTCAGGCCCAAACAATACTTGATATGAGGCTGCAGCGACTCACCGGCCTTGAAAGAGAAAAAATTGCAGCAGACTATAAAGCTGTTCTTGAAGAGATTAAGAGATTACAGGAAATTCTGGCAAATGATTCGCTTGTAATGCAGATTATAAAAGATGAATTTCTTGCAATTAAAGAGAGTTACGGTGATGAAAGAAGGACTGAAATAATAGATGCCGTTGATGAATTTCTTCCAGAGGATCTTATAGCTCCAGAAGAAATGGCTGTAACTATTACTCATTCAGGGTTTATCAAGAGAAACCCTATAAGTCTATACAGATCACAAAAGCGTGGCGGTAAAGGGATAAAAGGTGTAGCTCCGATTAAGGAAGATTTTGTTTCATCCCTGTATGTTGCATCCACCCTCGATACATTCCTCTTCTTTACAAATCATGGAAAAGTTTTTTGGCGCAAGGTTTACCAGTTACCTGTTGCAGGAAGAACTGTACGAGGAAAAGCTATTGTAAATCTTCTTGAGCTCTCAGAAGGTGAAAAAGTAGCTGCTATTCTGCCCGTTTCCTCTTTTGAGGATGAAATGGATAAAAAATCCATTTTGATGGTTACAAAATTTGGCAAGGTGAAGAAAACAGGACTGAATGAATTTGAAAGACCATTAAAAAAAGGCAAAAAAGCATTAACTATAAATGAAAATGACGAGATAATATCTGCCCATATATTGCATGGAGATGATTCAATATTTCTCATTTCAAAGAAGGGCATTTCCATTCATTTTCATGAAGATGATATCCGTAAAATGGGTAGAACGGCTGCCGGTGTACGAGGAATACGATTAAACGATGATGATAATCTCATAGGTGCATTGGTTGTTACAAATAAAGAATCATCTATCCTTGTAGTAACGGAAAACGGTTTTGGAAAGCGATCAGAAGTAGTGGAATACAAAGTCCAAAAACGTGGAGGAAAAGGAATTCAGGCAATAAAGCAAAGCATACGTAATGGTAACATTATTGGGGCAATGCAGGTCGATGATGACGATGAGATAATGATTATTACGGATGCTGGTAAAATGATTCGTATGAAGGCAGAAGATATGCGGGTTATCGGCAGAACAACACAGGGTGTAAAACTTATAAACCTGGAGAAAGAAGAGTCTGTTGTCGCAATGGATAGAATAGTTCTGGAAAATACAGATGAATCAGAAGATGATGATGTTGTAGAGGAATAATAGAAGAAAAATAAAAACCCGGATTTCTCAGTTTATAAAAAAAAGATTTCCGGGTATTTTTTTAATACTCAGCAGCTCGTATTTCCAGCCATTTTGCTATCTTATCTTGTTCTTCAATAATTTCTTTCAAGGCCTTTCCTCTATGCGAAATCCTGTTCTTTTCTTCAATATCCAATTCTGCAAATGTCTTTTTTAATTCAGATACATAGAAAACAGGATCATAGCCAAAACCTTTCGATCCTCTTCTTTCAGTAATAATGGTGCCGTCACATCTTCCTTCATAGGTTAAGGCAGGTCCGTTTGGTACCGCAATAGATATAACACATTGGAAATAAGCCTCTCTTTTTGTTATCCCAGATAAATTTTTAAGGAGTTTATCTATATTCTCATCATCAGTGGCGTTTTTACCTGCGTATCTTGCAGAATACACGCCTGGTTCTCCATCAAGAGAAGGAACCACAAGGCCGGAATCATCGGCAATGGCAGGAAAACCCAATAGTCTTGAAACATGATATGCCTTTTTATAGGCGTTTTCATCAAAGTCTATACCGTCTTCCACCGCTTCAGGAATAGGTCCAAAGTCGTTGAGAGATTTAATTTCAAGGGGAAAATCTGTTAAAATTTTTTTAAACTCTTCCACTTTATGCTTATTCGAGGTTGCCAGTACAATCATTTTTTACCTTTTTACATTTTTATTTTTTGCAAGCATTTTACGCATACGCTTTTTTAGTCGATTATCAAATCTCTCCTGTTCACTGAATATACAACCACAATACTTTTGTCTGTATAATTCCTGTTCTATTGAAAGATCAATACCTTCCTGCCAGCCTTCTGTAAAATCAGCATATAAAAATTCTACCTTATATTTATCCTGAAGTTTTTTGCAAAGCGATTTTAATGTGCTGTGATTTTGATATATACTGTATAAAAGCGTAGTTGAAAAACAATCAAAACCTTTTTCAGAGGCAAGTTGTGCTGTTTTATCCAAGCGAATAGTATAGCAGACCAGGCACCTGTTTTCTTTACTGGTTATTATTTTTGTTAAAAAGCCTCTTAAATCAAGATCTGGATCATATAGGGTTTCTATATTGTTTTTACTGCAAAAGTCCTTAAAACACCCTAATCTCTTTTTAAATTCGGTATATGGATGAATGTTTGGATTAAAGAAATATGGTGTTACAGTAAAATTTTGAGATTGTAAAAATTTAAGAGGATAGAGCAGGCAGGGCGCACAGCAGGTGTGAAGAAGTAATTGCATTATAATCCTTATTTATATTTTCTAATATATCTTTGTCTTTTATAGTTTATGGAACCGTATAAAAATGTAGACAGTATGGTTTAATTTTACCCTTTTCATTGCACAATTTATTGACAATAAAGAAAAGAGGTGGTAGAAAAACCCTGTCAAACGCGGAGGAATGGCCGAGTGGTTGAAGGCGGCGGTCTTGAAAACCGTTGTACGAAAGTACCGTGGGTTCGAATCCTACTTCCTCCGCCACTTTTGGAGAGGTGACCGAGTTGGCCGATGGTGCTCGCCTGCTAAGCGAGTGTGGGGGTTAAACTCCACCGAGGGTTCGAATCCCTCCCTCTCCGCCATTTGTATATTATCTTACCTATATTTACTTCCCTATAAAAAGATATTAAAAACCCCAAAGAAGAGATCTTTTAACCCACCCCTCAAGTCCTGATTCATGGCGGATATGTGCCCATCCATTTTTTTGTTCCAGGGTTTCAAAGACCACGCCATAATATGCCTTACCAACTACAGAATACTTTGTTCCAGGCCCTGATCTAATATTTATTTTTTTGTTTTTTCCTTTAAACGCCTTTACTATCATATGGCGTTTTTTTGAAAGAAGATTTTTATAAATCCAACCAGTATCATTCTCAAAATCTTTTACTTTTACCCAATCACCTTTATTTTGAAGGATGATAAGCGGAAAACCTTTTCCATATTCCCATTTAACATCATAGCTTGTTCCTGGTCCTGATCTTAAATTTACATTGTCTGAATTGATACTTCTCATGGTAAGGGCTAAACTTGCGGGTATAACCAGGAAAAAGGTGGTTAAAAACAATATAAATGTAGTGGCTATTTTTTTCATAACGTAAAATATATTTTTAATCATTTAAAAGTAAGGAAATAACCCTGTCAAGATCGTCGTGTGAGTAGTATTCAATTTCAATTTTACCACGCGTTCCATTTTGGAGAATAGTAACATTGGAGTGAATCTTGTTTGACAGCTGCGTACTCAACGAATTACAATAAGTTTTTGAAAGCTCCACATCTTCTTTATTCGTTGTTTTTTTTGAAACAATTGCGTTGTTTTTTGACAGTGTTTTTTTGACAAGCGTTTCTGTTTGTCTTACAGATAGTTTTTTATTTATAATCTCATTGCGAATTTCCTGCAAAACAGAAGGATTATCTACAAGTCTAAGTAATGGCCGAGCATGTCCTTCCGAGATATTCCCCTGTATAAGATCCTTTTTAATATAATCTGGAAGATTTAATAATCTCAATATGTTAGTAACAGAAGACCTGCTTTTTCCCAGTCTTTTGGCGGCATGATCTTGTGTATAGTTACAGGTTTCTATAAGTTTACTGTATGCCTCTGCCTCTTCAATAGGATTCAGGTCAGTCCTCTGGATGTTTTCAATAAGGGCAAGTTCCAGCAGGGTCGTATCATCATCAACATCTCTGACAATGACAGGTACTGTATTCAGATTTGCTAATTTAGAGGCGCGGAATCTTCTTTCACCGGCAATAAGTTCATATTTATTTGAATCATCTATACGATGAACAACCAGGGGTTGTAAAATACCATGTTCTTTAATAGATTCTGCAAGTTCTTGAAGGTCTTCCTCTTTAAATACTGTTCTTGGTTGATTTTTATTTGCAACTATATTTTCAATATTGCATTCAAAAAATAAACTTTCCTCTTTCTCTGTTGAAAAGAGTACCCCGACACCTTTACCTAGACCTTTATTTTTTGCCACATTTACCTCTGCAATTTTGAGAATTCCTGAGCAAGTTTTTTATAAGCAATGGCCCCGGTAGATTGATTATCATATTCAATGATTGTTTGACCATGACTTGGGCTTTCACTTAAACGGACATTTCTTGGTATGACAGTTTTAAAAACCTTATCCCCAAAATGTTCCTTTATCTTATCTGCAACCTGATGGGTAAGATTATTTCTTTTGTCATACATTGTTAAAAGTAAACCTTCAATAAAAAGGTTTTTATTAAAACTCTTTTTAACAGATCTGATTGTAGATATCAATTGTGCCAAACCTTCCATAGCAAAATATTCACACTGTAAAGGAATGAGTACCGATTGAGCTGCGGTAAGTGAATTGACAGTAAGAAGTCCAAGAGAAGGAGGACAATCTATAAAAATATAATCATACTCATCACAAAGAGTTTTTATTAGATTCTTTAGAACTTTTTCTCTGTCTCTAATAGAGACAAGTTCTATTTCAGCTGCAACCAGGTCGATACTGGACGGGATTATATTAAAATTTTTTATACCAGTTTTGTAAACAACGGTAGAAATTGGTACGATACCTGTATATGCCTGATACAGATGTTGTTTACGATCTTTTAAAGAAATTCCAACCCCGCTGGATGCGTTTCCTTGTGGATCTGAATCAATAAGCAGCACCCGTGTTTTTTTATTTGCGAGTGCTGCGGCAAGATTAATAGATGATGTCGTTTTTCCAACTCCACCCTTTTGATTGGCAACAGCTATTATTTTTCCCTTGCGTTCCGGCATATAAACCTCCAATTAAATCAAATGTTAATCACTAATAATGGAAAATAATGATTGTAACAATATAAATATTCAGTTTATAAAAAAAACAATATACAATACCAGTAAAAATTTATTTTATATTGCTTTTTGGTAGCCTGAAAAAAATATAATGTGTTTAAACCTATATAAATATTTTCTTTAAAAATGTTTATATAAATAAGGGTTGGTCGACTTTGGATGTTTACATATGAATTTAAAATGTTTCACGTGAAACATGGGGGAACATATGAATTGTGATTTTTTAATAATAGGGTCTGGCATTGCCGGATTATCTTTTGCGTTGAAACTGTCTTCTCTTGGCAGAGTAGTTGTTGTTACAAAAAAAGAAAAAATTGATTCGGCAACAAATCTTGCCCAGGGTGGTATAGCTGCCGTAATGGGAAAAAATGATAAATTTGAATATCACATAGAAGATACTCTCTTATCTGGAGATGGACTGTGCGATACTGATGTTGTCGAGATGGTGGTGAAAAACGGCCCTGAACAAGTAAAAGAACTTATACAGGCGGGAGTAAATTTTATAAGGAAAGATAATGATAAGGAGTTAGATTTAGGTAAGGAAGGGGGACATTCGATGCGAAGGGTGGCCCATGCGTATGATTTGACTGGACATGCAATAGAAAAGGCTTTGTTAAATAAAGTGAAAACGAAAGAGTCAATAACTGTTTTAAAAAACCATATGGGAGTTGATCTTATACGGGATAAAAACGGTAAATGTATTGGATGTACGGTTATAGATGAATATGGGGATGTTGAATATTGCTTTTCAAAAATAACAGCTATATGTACAGGGGGATGTGGCAAGGTTTATCTTTATACGACAAATCCTGATATTTCTACTGGAGATGGTATCGCTATGGCATATCGAGCTGGAGCTGAAATTACCAATATGGAGTTCGTTCAGTTTCACCCAACGTGCCTTTATCATCCACGTGTTAAAAATTTTCTAATTTCTGAGGCTGTACGGGGAGAAGGGGCTATACTGGTTGATAGGGATGGAAAACCTTTTATGAATAAATATGATAGCAGAAAGGATTTAGCAACCAGAGATATCGTGGCAAGGGCAATAGATAATGAGATGAAAGAGCGGGGACTTGACTGTGTATATTTAGACATAACCTCAAAGTCAAATTCTTTTCTAAAAAAAAGGTTTCCTACAATTTTTGAAAGATGTTTGGATTTGGGTATAAATATATCTACTGACCCCATTCCGGTGGTACCAGCTGCACATTATATGTGTGGAGGGGTTCTCGTTGATACCTATGGCAGGAGCAGCGTTGAAAATCTATTTGTTCTGGGAGAATCATCGAATACGGGATTGCATGGAGCGAATAGATTAGCCAGTAATTCATTGCTTGAGGCGGTAGTATATTCCGAAAGGGCATTCCAATACCTGAAAAAAAATTATGGAACAATAGAAAACCCGAATAATAATGTACGTGATTATAAAGATAACTATTTGAAAAAAAAGTCTATAAAAGAGGAAATATTGATAAACCACAATTGGGAAAGTATTAGAAGAACCATGTGGAACTATGTAGGTATTGTTAGAAATAAAAAAAGACTTGCGTTGGCAAAAAAGAGAATGATCCATATTATTGATGAAATTGAAACACATTATCGTGAATACAGACCAACCGAAAATATGATAGAATTAAGAAATATCAGTCATATAGCTATGCTTATAGTGGAGGCTGCAATAGCACGAAAAAACTCTAGAGGTCTGCATTATATGAACGATGCGTTACAGGATAAAAAAGAAAATTACTGGAACATCTTCCAGAAAAAGAAACCATCAGAAAAAGCATGTGATGTCGAATTAATAAAAAAATATAATTTGGAAAGATCTAATAACGTATAATCTAAGCAACCAAATACAAAGAGAGATAAACAAATGAAAAAAACTATTTATTTGATTTTTTTTATAAATATTATATTGATGCTTGTTTCTTGTGCAGGAAATAAAAAACCTGATCGGGTTATTCTAAAACATCCTATCACCCAGGATTTTGTAAACTGCAATGTGAATAGATGGCAGTCAGAAAAATCATACAAGGAAAATGAGGAATGTGTAAAAAAATATCAAAAAGAGGGCTACATTATATGGGGACAGAAATAAAAATCATTGAATAACGAATACGTCGATTTTTTAATAATTATCTCTATTATTTTCACCTTTGAAAAAATCATAAAAAGCAGCAAAGAGTGAAAATAATAGAAAAAAATTCTTTCTCTGTAAAAAAAGTATGGGCTTTATAATCAGGCGGATAAAAATAACTATGGGTAGGTAAAAAGGATACCACTTTTTAGTAAACAGAAAGGTACTTAGATTTTCATGATACTGCAAAAATTTGAGTTTTTGCCGCTCATCTTTATTATAATTTTTATTATAAAGTCCACCCTTATGTGTAATTATACTCTCCGGGCACCAGGATATTACAAAGCCCCTTTCTTTTGCCCGCATACAGAGATCAATTTCTTCATAATACAAAAAAAACAGTTCATTGAAATAACCACATTTTCTGAAAATATCGCGGTGAATGAACATTGCACATCCAGCGATGTAATCGAGCTTGAGGGAATTTATTTCTGGTAAATTTTTTGAAAGCTTCTGCGAGTGTAAATGCTTTTTAATACGGCTGGTAAGAGGATTGTAGGAGGCACCGCCGGCGTATTCTATTATTTGCGGGTTAAAAAACTGCGTGATTGTAGATCCAAGTATTCCAGGAACCTCTGTTTTTCCAGAATGAGAGATAAGCGCCCGGAGACTGTTTTTTTTTACGATACTATCGTTGTTAAGTATCCAGAAATGTGTGATTTCTTTAAAATTATCAGCTATTTTTAAAGCGGCATTGTTACCACCGCTGAATCCCCTGTTTTCAGGAAGCGACAGCAGGAAAAGGGCAGGTTTATCTGGAAAAGAAAGAGGGACATATCCTTCATGGATAAGTGTGCAGTAAATAGCGTTTTCAGAAGACCAACGTGTAATGTTAGAAATAGAATTGTCTGTGGAGCCGTTATCAACAACAATTGTCAAAAAAGGAATACAAGAACCCTTATATAAAGACGTTAGACAATCAAGTGTATCAGCCCATCCATTCCAGTTTAGAATTATTGCACAAATTTTTTCCTTCAATGTTTTTACTATGTTTTAAATTTTCAAGGCGGATAACAACATTATTTTTATTGTTTTAACTATAGTTCGATCAAAATATAAAGTATATAGTAACTACTCACCCCATAAAAAAATGCACAAAAATGAAAAAAAAGCTTGACAGTTTTTTTGGTGAAATCTTTATAAGAGTTCGATCCGTTTGTAAAA
>PDWJ01002986.1_pt1 | contig 16848 bp, 10 predicted proteins | sample 1430881 | NCBI WGS metagenome assembly PDWJ01 (sample SAMN01162460, study PRJNA174530) | Oral metagenome, whole genome shotgun sequencing project. | biome: Marine environment; feature: Marine mammal; material: Swab sample of the gingival sulcus; isolation source: swab sample of gingival sulcus...
TCGGTCAGGCCCGCGACGCTGAGCGCGGCAGCCACGTCCTCTGGCGAAGCTTCCGGGCGCGCCAGCCGCAGGTTCTCGTCAATGCTTTGGGTCAAGAACACCGGGCGCTGCGGCACGACGGCGATCCGGCCGCGCACGCTGTCGAGGGCGGCCTCGCCAAGTGGCTGCCCGCCGATGGTGATGGTGCCCGCCTGCGGACCCCAGCCGCGCAGCAGCAGGGATCCGATCGTGGATTTGCCGCTGCCCGAGACCCCAACCAGGTAGCTCCATGATCCTGCGGGCACGGTAAACGACACCTGGTCGAGCACCTTCGCCGCCGCCCGGGAGGGGTAGGCGAAGCTGACCTGATCGAAGGTGACATCGCCTGCGGCCAGGTCGTCGGTCACGGTCGGGTCGGGCTGCACCTCCGGCTCGGAGTCGGCGACGCTGCGCAGCCGAGAGGTCGCCGCGAAGGCGGTATCCAGGCTGGTCATGAAGTCGTCGATCCCGGCGGCCGGCCCCCACAGGGCGACGGCCACCACCAGAGTGACGACGAGGTCCAGCGGCTGGCTACCCAGCTGGACTGCAACGAATAGCAGCACAATCAGGCTCGCCAGCTGGGTGAGCACGACCAACGCGGCCCGCACCCCCTGCACCGTGCCGACGCGGGAGCGATGCGCCGCCAGCACCCGGTCGGCGTCGCGAAGCTGCTCGATGCGCTCGGCACCGATGTCGAAGGCGAGCACCTCGCGTATGCCCTGGATGTCGTCGCCGACGTGTTCGGCGAGCTTGGCGCGTTGCTGCTGCATCGCGTTGGTGGCGCCCCAGGTGAACCGGCTGAAGCCCCACGGCAGGATGAACGCGGCCAGCGCGACGAAACCTGGCAGCACCCAGGCCAGGGCCGCATCGTGGCTGAGCCCCAGCCACACCAGGGTGACGATCGGCACGACGACCGCGCTCACCATTGGCGGGAAGGTGTGGGCGAAGAACACTTCGATCTGGTCGATGTCGCTGGTGGCCAGCGCGGTGAGCGAGGAGCCCGCTTTGCCGGTCACGGCGGCCGGGGTTTGAGGGATGAGCCGGGAGAAGAACAGTTCGCGCAGCCGTTGCAGGCTGGTGAAGGCCACCCAGTGCCCGGCGTAGTGCTCCAGGTAGCGCAGCCCGGCCTTGAGCAGGCTCAGGCCGACCAGCGTCCAGATCAGGGCCATCACCGAAACGGGCTGGTCGGTGAAGGCGTCGTAGATCGCGGTGGCGGCGACGACGAAGATAGCCACCCCTAGCAGTTGGCCGATGATTCTGGCGATGATCGACACCGAGATGGGGGCCAGGAATTGCTTGGTGTGTTGCAGCAGCCAGGCGGTGAGTTCGCGGCGGCTGTAGCCATCGGGGGTGACGCTCATGGGTTCACCTCCAGCAGCTCGGCCAGGTCGATCACCCGGTCGGCCTGCAGCAGCGCCCCTGGCCGGTGCGCGATCATCAGCACAGTCCGGTTTCGCGCCAGCCGGGCAAGCGCGGCGACGATGTGGGCTTCGCTAGCCAGATCGACCTGCGAGGTGGGCTCGTCGAGGATGATGATGTCGCTGTCGCGCAGCGCGGCCCGGGCGATGGCAAGACGCTGGGCCTGGCCGCCCGAGATCAGCAGGCCGCGCTCACCGACTGCGGTGTCGAGTCCGGCGGGCATGGCCTCAATGTCGGCGGTCAACCCGGCGACTTCCAGCGCGCGCCACAGGTCGTCGTCGGTGGCCGCCGGGTTGGCGATGAGGAGGTTGTCGCGGATGCTGCCGACGAAAAGGAAGGTCTTTTGTTCCACGACCGCGATCCGGCGGCGGATTTCGGCCGGGTCGGCGGTGGCGACGTCTAGCCCGGCCACTTGGACACGGCCCTGGCGCTGCCGCAGGTGGGCTTGGATGAGCGCGCTCACCGTGGATTTGCCGATGCCGCTGGTGCCCACGAGCGCGACGTGTTCGCCGTGGTTGAGCCTAAACGAGAGGTCACGCAGCACGTCCGGGCCGTCGGGCCAGCCAGCCGCTACGCCGTCGAAGACGATGGCGGCGGGGGCCGAGCTGGCCGCAGGTGCGGCCACGGCGGCAGCAGCGTCGGTCGCAGCCGGTTTGAGGTAGGCATTGATGTCGTTTTGGGCGGCCCGGCCGCCGATGCCAATGTAGAAGAACTGGCCCATGACGTTCACCGGCCCGGTGACCAGGGTGGAGATCAGCACCAGCGCCACTGCAGCGCCCAGGCTGAGGCTGTCGTCGGCCACCCGGCCGACGCTGAGAGCGATGGCAGCCACCACGATGGCGAGGGTGAAGGCGGCGTCGACCACGAAGATCAGCAGCTGGTTGACCGCCAGCACCCCCATGATGTTGCGGCGGTGCTTTTCGCCCTGGGCGGCCAGCCGCTCGGCGGCGCGGTCGGCGGCGCGGGCGTACACCAGGGTGTCGAGGGCGCGAATGGATTCCAGGAACTTTTCGGTGAGCGCCGTCTGGGAGCGGCGGTATTGTTTGCCCACCGGCCGCACCAGCGATTGAAACCCGCCGATCAGAACCGGGACGATGAGCAGCAACAGCGTCAACCAGCCCGCGATGGCGGGATCGACGAAGATCGCGGTAGCCGCAAGGACGATGAGCGGCGTCGACATTGCGCCGATGATGGGGCCGAGGAAGCCGGCTCGATAGTGGGCGACCTGCTCCACCGCTTCGGTCGCGAGGGCCAGCGCCGCGCCATGCTGGCCCGATGTGCGTACCACGCCGCGGTTGAAGACGGCCCCGATCACGCCTGCCCGGATGTGGGATTCGGCGACCGCAGCCGCCCAATGCGCGAACCAGGAGCTGGCCAGCCCGCACCCAGCTGCGGCGAGCGCTGCGACGGCCAGCCAGGTCAGCACGCTGGCAGGGATCGTCTGGGTAGCGGCGTAAGAATCGATTGCCGCGCCTACGGCGACGAAAGCGGCGAATATTGCCAGTGCGCCCGCCCAGGCGAGCACGACGGAAAACAAGGTCCGCCATCGTGGCGTGGCCTGCTGCACCCGATTTAGGTAACTCAACTCTCTCCAGACCGCAATAGGCAAGGCAAAACTAACCAGGGGTTAGCTTAGCGAAAAACGCCGCTTTGCGACACCTCGTCGCCATCAATTTTCTCGGGGTCTTTGCCAAGCTCGCAGCAGGAGTGGGCAGAAAAATGGTGCGGCCAGGGGGACTGCCCCTGACCGCACCAATGATGGCTGATTAGCCGCCTGCTACTACGCAGTAGGTGCGAGCCGGATCGGGGTAGGACACCGCCAGTTCGCCATCTGCGCAAGACGCATTGGCCTGATCGACGACCGTCGTCACCTTGAACTGCATCAAGGAGAGCTCGGAAGGACAAGAAATCAACTTGTAGTCTTCCACGCCTTGAGTTTGCTCGTAACATGAGTCGGCTTCAAACTTCTCCATGATGCAGACGGTCTTGAGCGTCTCGTTAGAGCCGTATTTCTCTTGCTCGATTGTGTAAGTGCCGTATTCGCTGCAGTCGGGGGTGTCTTCCTTGTCGAAGACCTTAGCGATTTCGTACTTGAACACGGCTGGGTCGTCGCAGTCCACTTCTTTGTGCTTGAGGTCCGCAACAGTTCCCTCGAACACAACGCACTTGCCCGGCTGCAGCTCAGGGTAGGAATTCAAAGCGTCAGAAATGAAGCCTCGGGCTAGCAGACCAACGCCAGCAAGAACAACAACGACTATCAGGGTCGTGACGATGCGCCCTACTACTCCACCTTTGGAGCGCTTTGGTTCTGCCTGCAGCGGCTGCCCCATTGCGGACCCTTGGTATGACTGGCCTTGCTGGTAGTCGGGCTGCGCGTACTGCTGCTCAGGAGCGGGCTGATACTGCCCGTCGGTAGCTGGAGTACCTTGCCAGTTGCTCGGCTCGCCCTGGTTCGGCGGCTGCTGCGGGAACTGGCCTTCGGGGGTGTTTGGTGTAGTCATGAAAACTCATTTCACGTGGGTTTGGCTTTGCGTAGTCATACTAGTGCACTGCCCCCGGCGCTTCGCCAGCGCAGTACCTATTTCCACGCCCTCGGTGGATACCCTGCGAAGGACAAGCCCGCGGCGGTCGCGGCGGTCATGGGCAGCCGCCGCGTGATCAGCCTTCGCCTGCGGCGTAGCAGTAGGTGAGTGCAGGATCTGGATAAGTCGCTAGCTGCTCCCCGGACGGGCAGGCAGCGTTGTACTCGTTTAAGGCCGCAGTGATTTTGAACTGGGTCGCGGCAAAATTGTCACTGCAAGCGATCTTCTTGAAGCTGTCGCCAACGTTCTCGGTAACTAGTTCATAGCAGCTGCCGGCCGTAAAATCTTCTACCACGCAGACAGTCTTAAGAACTTTGACTTTGCCGTTTACTTCTTCTTCGGCGCTATACCAAGCGTAATCTTCGCCGCATTGAGCCGAGCCGTCGTAAACCGCAGCTATCTTGTAATGGAATTCGCTATCATCCTCGCAGTCGACTACTTCAAAACTGACTTTTTCGTGGGCGCCTTCTGACGTAACACATTGTCCTGCTTTCAGGTCTGCATACTCATCTTGCCCACCAAATATCATCCCACTAACAATCACAGCTGCTAGTGCCGAGAAGCCGCCCATGAGCGACTTTTTGAAGATTTCTTTTTTACTCATTCGGGGACGTTCGGCCGCCCCTGCCGCAGGACTGGCCCCTCCGGCAGCAAAACCTGGCTGAGTCTGCTGGTACGGCTGCTGCCCGTATGCCGGAGCGCCCTGGTGCCCAGGTTGCAGGTTCTGTTGTTGGTATTGCTGCTGGTACGTCTGCTGCGGGTATTGCTGTTGCGGGTAGGAATACTGCTGACCACTATCTGCAGGGTTCGTCGGCCAATTACCCTGCCCGCCTGGATAGTGCGGCTGCTGGGGAAACTGACTTTCAGGATTGTTTGGCGTCGTCACGAAAGCTCATTTCAACCGGCGTTGGATTAGGTGAGGTAATACTAATGCAACAGTTGCTTAGGCGCATCTGCGCTTAATCAGGCTCAGCGGTTGCCCCCAGCTAGCCGAGTTAATTGCACCGCTACCGCCACATGTCAGGTTTTCCGCAGCATAACTGTTGCTTAGATCAGCGGTGCAGCCCCACAGCTTTGGCCGCACTAGTTGTCGGCGGCCTGTTCTTTGAGCTGCGCTTGTGCCATCACGTTCCAACCAGCTCATCCATCTATGTAGTCGCGCACGTCACCTTCCTGCTTCGCTGGCTGGGTTGTCCTAACCACTGACTGGCAAGCAGCCAGGGCTTTGTTCCTTTCGTGAAATCGTCCCGAGTATCTCCACGAAATAACCGACTTCCTCTTCTTCACTGTCTTTTTCGATGGTGTCGTTGAGATCGATTTTTACGCCACGCACTTCAACTATTTGACTAGGAGGTATTGAGCCACGCGCGTGTATCACCCGGTAAGCGTGCCCCAGGATGAGCCCTTCAAAATCATAGCCAAACGTAGACCTAGGGCTCGAGGTGCTAAAACCCTTGAGCACAGGCTTATGATAGTTAACGAATCGTTTACCCCACACATCCAACTCCCAGTGCAGATTCGGGTAACGCTCAAACAACACCTCAGCCAAATACATCGTCACATCATGGACTATTGAGCGCCACTTGGCATCGATCTCACCAGGGACATCTGGATGGGGCTCAATATGGGCGCGGAACCAGTCATTGAGACGCTGGACCGCCTCATCGGCGACCCCAAGCTCAACCCCACACCCGCGCGCTAGCCGAGCCAACCGCTCTACCCGATCTTCACGAGTATCAACATATTGTTCAAACACCCGTTTTGCTTCTCGTCGTGGCAGCTGCTTCAACGGCACAGACACACCAGTCTCATACAACTCATATTCAACCCAGTGAGCTGCAGACATACAGGCTCTACCGGCGTCTCCGGGTTGCCTGCCACAAGGCTCAGGCAACGGCTCCGCATTGACCGTCGCCAACAACCCACTCAACCGCATCTCAGAAGGCGGAACCAGCAGCTCCGCACCAGGCATGCGCTTCCTGATATTTACGATCGAGGTCTCAGCGAGAACCGACATACCCTCCGGCGCATGATCAACCAACTCTTGCAACCGAGGAATCGACCTCTCAGACCCACTACTAGCCAACACACCAATCGCAAGGATCCCCTCCCCTTCACCCACAGCGCCATCAACCAACTCAAGCAACCGATCCTCCACCACAGGATCACACGAATAACTCAACGCCTGGATCGCGCTATGCCGAATCCGCTCCACCGGACTCCCAGTAGCCTCAATAACACTCGACCAATCAACCCCAACAGGCTTCCGAAGCTTCGCTAACAGATCCAGGATTTCTTCATTCAGGTAGCGAACCTTCTCCTTACCGAAACGCGACACCAGAAACCGAACAGCCTCCCCACTCCCAGCATTCTCAGCAACTATACCCAAAACACAGTAAGCCCCGCTTTTCAGCTTATTGCTCTTTTCTTTCTCGATTAACGTAATCAGTTCCGACACATACTTTTCGCCTGAAAGTTGCTCAGCCTCCCTACGCGCTTTCCGCGCAATAGACTCCGATGATTTAAAGTTCGGATTATTCTCATGATCACTAAAATCACGAATCCTGAAGGCTAAATCTCTTATATAGCCGCTCACTTTACCTCCCCAGCAGGCTCAATTATTTACACGGCCTACTAACAACCAATCTACAGAAACAGTTTACAGAGCACAAAGAGAAGCACCCAATTCCGTCACAGCAATCTCGATCTTAGACACCTAAAAGCTTCTTAGGCCAAACATAGATATCACACCACACAAACTACATGCAGTTGCATCATCTATCTAAGTAAACAACATCTATACCAGCATTCTCTAGCCATAGTTTCACTTTGGCTGTTGGACCATCTTTCCCTGTAACTTCGCTGCGCGCGAACCTCCACTCAATTCTGTCAACCATACCTCGGCGCAGCATTTCAGCATCTTTTGCAATTTGTGCTTTTACAGACGAACTTGCCGACACGCGACCAACTTTAACCTCAATGGCAACTTTGTCAGTCGTTACAACATCTGCGCGCCGAATTTTTACAATCGGCTTGGCCGGATTCTCTGGGTTCGGGTATTCTATCTTATACACTTTTTCTGTTTGCGCCCCAGGATATTCAGCCGCAACTTGGTCACGTTTCGCATTACCTGCCCTTTGATTTGCCTGGACCTGATACTCGCCTGGTTGTTTTATGTGGCAGTCGTCGTTGTGGACAAGCACGCTTCCTTGCCCAACGTGATACGTGTGCAGATCAGCAACCGTAAGGTTGTAGGCGATTGCATCCTTGACGTAAGTATCAACAGCAGTGATTTGAACCGTTCCGGTGGTGGTGGCTAGTTCGTCGCCTGCGTCCAGTTCACCGGCATCTACCCAGTCTTCTTCGTCGGGCAGCCAGAACGGGTGGCCGTCCGTGGCCGTGATCGTCTCACCTGTCGCCAGGGTGATGTCGACCCACTCATGGTCGCCACCTGAACGGATCAGGTTGGTGACTTCACTGGTGTACTGTTCGCCAGTCTCTTCGTCGGTGGCCACGACGCGATCCCCAAGCTGGACATCCTCAATCGCCACCAGTTCAGCGGCCGCAGCCGATCCAGTGGCCCCAAATATGCCACCCGTGGCGACGAGCACCATGGTGCCTGCAGCAAAGGAATTGAATCCGCATGGACGTGATTTCGGGGTTTTAGCCAGTGCACGCCCAGCATCATCAACACTGTTTCGACCAGTCTTGAAGAGATTGGAGAAGAACTTCTGGCTGGCTCTTTCAACACTTGTGAGGACTTTCCCGGCCGCAGATGCCGCACTATTGAAAGCTCTACCAACACCTGAAGACGCGAGTTTTGAGAACCCGGATGAAGCCAGCCGACCCAGACCGGTAGCAGCGAGTCGGGAACCCGCCGGCCGCAACGCCGAGGCAATCCCAGACGCAGCTGGGCCAGCCAAGCCAAATACGCCGCCGACCACGCCGCCCAATAACGCTTCGCCGCCAACATTGGATACCCAGCCCCAAGCGTCTCGTTTTTCGGGTGGCGTCTCCTCGGCATAGCGAATGCCGCCGGAGACGGCACCACCTACGGCCCCGGCTACAGCGCCACCGGCCACCAGGCAGCCAACCGAGCCGACACCCAAGGTGCCTGCCAGGCAAGCTCCAGTGACCACGCCGCCCGCGACAAAACCAACGGCACCACCAATAAGGTCGGCTTTGTTGTTTACTACCCAGTCGACACTGGCCTCCCAGGCGTTAGAGAGGTGCTCGGCAGCGCCGCAGGAGAACTCGACCACGGCTGTTTTGAGCTCGGCGGTTCTGGCTTGCACATATTCACTCGTCGACCGATAGGCAGCCTGGAAGCCCCGCTTCACATTCCGGCCAGCCTCAAACAAGCCTCTACCGGTGTCTGCCGCTACCCGTTTGAACGTGCGAACCGCGTTCGTGGCTGCACCTCTAACCCACCTGCTGGCCGGTTTCACCACTTTGTTAGTGAGCCAGGAAGCGGCCCGCTTAATGGTTCTTGCCACCGGCTTGATCACGTGGCGATCCACCCACGATGCGACTCGCTTAACCGTACGCACTACCGGCTTCACCACGTGACGATCTACCCACTTCGCAGCAGATCTGAAGCCCGAGCTGACGGCCCTAACCGTATCGGAGGCAGCCTTCTTGACCGCCTTCCACGCATTGTCCCAAGGCCAATGCCCGGAGGGGTCTATCTGATTCACTGGGTCGCCCCAGGCGTAGGCGTAACGATTCAGGCTCGCCGGATTCGTCATCGACCCCAGATAGCTGTCTTGGGTCAGGAAAGTCCCAGTATTGGGCAGATAGTAGCGGGCTCGCAAATACTGCAGCCCGGCGCTGGGGTGATAGGCCTCAGAGTTATACCCGTACGCCATTTCGGCTGGCATTTCATCGGCCAACAGATTCTTGGGAATCCCAAATGGGGAATACATCATCGACGCGACCGGTTGGGAATCCTGCATCACCTGGGTGGTGGAGCCGCGCCCATCGTTGATCGGCCACGAAACCCCAGTCGAGTCAGTCGTGGAGAGCCTGCTGGCAGCCCCAACAACCGGCGCCCCATACGTGTGGTTCGCCTTCCATGCCCCAGCTGGCCCGTATTCCGCTATAGCTTGGGTGAAGCCGCCAGCCCGCTGGTTCACATCATTGACAAACCATGTCAGATCGTAAGCAAAGCCCTCAGTGGACACGATGGCCGACGGGATCGTCGTCTGCCCGCTTTCCACTTTCGCCCGAGTAACCCAATCGGCGACATCGCCACGATCCACCCCGGCGGCCTGCAGGCCAGCAACATCGTCATCGGTCAGGTCTAGTTCGGATGGCAACCGAACCGACACCGCGCCCCACGTATCCTGGATCGCCTGCATCGACGGCACCACCGTCACCCCGGCAGTGCCGAAGAACTGCTGCGCAATACCTTGGGCAAGCCCGTACCAGAACAGGCCACCGGCGGTGTCGGTCAGCTCATCATCGGTCCAGGAGAACTCAACATCGTCGCCGCCAGTATCGGCCTTGAAACCAGCACTGTGTTCCACCGGATACGACTCGACGGTAAAGACACGGTTACCGTCGCCGTCGTAAGCCGCCGCCATCAGCAAGCGGCCACCAGAACGTACCGCCGCCAGCCGCTGCGCCGCCGTGTACTCATACACCGTCTCGCCAGCCGGGTCAGTGGCCGACAGCAACGCCCCGGCAGCCGAATAGGTGTAGGTCGAGGTGCCAGACAGCGAAGACTTAGCCGACAGCAACCGATCATCAGCGGAATACTCGTAGTCGACCTGCTCGATGACAGTGCCAGCCCGGTCGCTGCGGGTCACCTGGGTGCGGTTACCGGTCTCATCATAGGAATACGACACGGTTTCTCCCGCCCCGACCTCGGCCACCGCCGGGGCAGCCAACGCCTGTTCGGGGTCACGGGCCAACGCCACCGGAGTCGCAGTATCCGCCGCAAGCTTGGCCGGGGAATCGGTGTAGGACGCCAACCGAGACAACTCGTCATAGGTGAACTCCCGGACCCGCGCCTCGCGCCCGGTAACCTTCCCGTCGCTGCCCACCGGGGCGATCTGCAACTCCGAAATGATCTGGCCAGCCTCATCATGGGTATACCAGAACGAAGAGACCAGCTCCCCGCTGGCATCCTTAGTTTCGACCGCCGTGATCTGCCCGGACTGATCGTAGCTAAACCGAGTGGTCGTGCCGTCGGCACGCGCCAGCTTCACAACCTGGTCGGCCTCGTCATAGGTGTAGACCGAGGTGCCCGCAGAATCCGTGACGCTGGTGAGATTCCCGGCATCGTCATAGTCATAAACAACTTTGCTGCCATCGGGGTAGCCGATCTGCCCGACCTGCCCATTCGGGTGGTAACTGTAAGTGACCTTGTGGCCCTGACCGTTAGTGACCGAGGTCAACCGGCCAATCTCGTCATAGGTGTAAGTCGAATCGCCAGTGATATCAGCCATCGACACTCGTCGCCCAGCCGCGTCATACGTCCACGACACCGACTCATCGGCTGCCGCCTCGAACGATTCGCTAACCAGCTGGTTTACTTCATCGTAATCGTAAGTGGTGCTCATTCCACCGGCATCCACGGCTTCCTTCAGCCTGCCAGCAGGGTCATACAGCCATTTCTCCACTGCGCCGGTAGGTGAGGTCACCGACGTTAGATTCGATTCGGCATCGTAGGAGTACTTCGTCTCCTCACCATCGGCTCCAGTGACAGAAACCACATTGCCCAGCTCGTCATAGGTGAAGGCGCTGACCTGGCCAAGCGCATCCGTGACCGCTGTCAGCTGCGATCCCGCGTCGTAAGAGAACGTGGAACTGTAACCGCTGGGATCGGTCTGGGACGCAAGATTCCCGGCACGGTCGTAGGCATAGCTGGTTACCGCACCCATCGGATCGGTGACCTGAGTGACCTGATCCACCGCGTCATAGGCGATGCGGGAAACCCCGCCCAGTGGATCGCTGACGCTGGTCAGCCGATCATTGGCGTCATAGCCATACTTGGTGACGTGTCCCAACGGGTCACTTTGCTGGGTCAGCCGCCCAGCCGGATCATAGGAGTACTTAGTGGTTTTGCCTGCGGTGTCAGTGCTGGCGACCAGGTTCCCGGCCAGGTCATAGCCCGCCGTGGTTGCAGCCCCAGTCGCATCCATGATCTTGGTTATCCGGCCCAGCGGATCATAGGTGTACTTGGTTTCGGCGCCAAGCGGATCGACAGCAGACACCAACTGGCCCGAAATGTCGTAGCTAAACGAAGAATCTGCGCCGCTGGAATCAGTGACCCCGACCAGATGGTGCTGCTCATCCCACACGTAGCTAGAGCTGCGGCCAAGGCTGTCAGTTTCGGTGGCGATATTGCCAGCAGCGTCATACTCGAATTGCCGCGAATATCCCAGCGGGGTGGTGATAGCCGTCAACCGGTCGGCACCGTCATAGCGGTACTCGTAGCTGCCACCCGCCGGATCGGTGAGCTTAGCTAGATTCCCGGCATCGTCATAGGCGTACTTGGTGACGCGATCCAACGGATCAGTCTCGGTGGCCAACCATGGTGCCACCCCGTCGACGGCAACTCAGGGCACGATGTTTATCGCCATGCACTCCGCCGGGCCAGGCGACTACCTCGTCAACCGCTCCACCAAAACTATTCTTGCCCGCCCAGGCGACGTGGTGCGCGTCGGCGACCTCAGCTACACCGTCGACAGCGCTAAACTGGTTGATCGCCAAAAGGTATCAACCGACAGCGAAATCTGGGACCCGTATCAGCCGGGCAGGCTAGTGCTCATCACCTGCATGACACCAGAAGGCGGCGGCCACATCGAAGACAATGTCATCATCACCGCCACCCTCACCAGCGCGGTCGACTGACCGAACTGACGACGGCTACTGCGAAGTTGCGACGCAGTAGGTGAGCGCCGGTTCCGGGTAGGTAACAGCCAACTCGTTTTCAGCACACGCCGCGCCGGCCTCCTCGATGACCTTGGTCACCCGGAATTGCTTAGCACCTAATTCGGCAGGGCAAGAAATCAACTTGAAGTCTTCCACGCCATCAACTTGTTCGTAGCATTCGTCGACTTCAAACTTCTCGACCATACAGACCGTCTTGACCGTCTGCGTGGTGCCGAATACGTCCTTCTCGATGGCGTACCAACCATAGTCTTCTCGGCAGTCGTAGCTGTCGTTCTCGTTGAAGAGCTTAGCGATTTGATACTTGAACACCGTCGGGTCGTCGCAGTCCACACCCTTGTGCTTCAGATCCGATTCAGTTCCTTCGAAAACGATGCATTTGCCGACCTCAAGCTCCGCATAGGAGTTCAGCGCGCCAGACACATATCCGCGAACAAATAGCCCCACCACAAAAAGAACGACGATGACTACCACGGCCTTAACGATCCGACCCACTACGCCACCCTTGGAACGAGGCGGTTCGGCCTGCAACGGCTGCCCGGCAGCAGCTCCGGCATTCGGCTGGCCTTGCTGGTAGCCAGGCTGCGCATACTGCTGATCAGGAGCTGGCGTACCCTGCCAATCGGTTGGCTCGCCATGCTGCGGAAACTGATCCCCATTATTGTTCGGTGTCGTCATTTAAAACTCATCCCAGGTAGTACTGAATCGGCTTCGTCATACTAGTAGAAAACACGCAGGCAGCAACCCGAGAACGGCGTGAAGCCAGGACGCTTCACAGGATCTTTACACACCGCCCCCGCTCCACCCGAAACAACCCGGCACATCAACAAGTTGTGCCCACCACAATTGCTTGCCGCGAATCTCACTGACGCGACCACGCACGACCCCTCGACCGACTGACCGAACTGCCTATTCCCCGCCACCTGCAAGCCCCGGCGGGGCACAATGGAGCCATGACGAAACCCCTCACCTTCGGCGAGGCCTACGCCCACCCCGTTGGACGAGACGCAGTCGACCAGCTACTCAGGGCCGTCGGGATTTCGTCAAAATGGGTCGACAATCCGGTGGTATCCCGGCTGCCGCTTTCCTGGCTGGCCAGGCTCACCGGCCGTGAACAAGGCGCCGAGCTGCTGGCCAGCATCGAAGCCCTGCTGGCCCCGCAGCGCCCCGGCGACGGCGAACCGGCCAACGCCTGGTGGCAGGAGGCAGTGTTCTATCAGGTCTACCCGCGCTCGTTCGCTGACAGCAACGGCGACGGCATCGGCGATTTGACCGGCATCATCGAACACCTAGACCACCTGGTCGACCTGGGGGTGGACTGCCTGTGGCTATCGCCGATCTTCGCCTCCCCCAACAAGGACATGGGCTACGACATCAGCGACTACCGCGACATCATGACCGAGATGGGCACGCTCGCCGACGCCGATCGGCTGATCGCAGCCTGCCACGAACGCGGCTTGCGGCTGATCCTCGACCTAGTCGTCAACCACACCTCCGACCAGCACCCCTGGTTCCAAGCCGCCCTAGCCGACCCGGACGGGGAATACGGCAACTACTACGTGCTGCGCGACGGCGAGCCCGACACCCCGCCAAACAACTGGATCTCGTTCTTCTCCGGCCCAACCTGGCGCTGGTTCCCAGAAATCAACCGCTGGGGCCTGCACCTGTTCGCGGCCGAACAGCTAGACCTCAACTGGGAAAACCCGGCGGTGCGCCGCGAAGTGGCCGAGGTTGCCCAGTGGTGGCTGGCGCGCGGCGTTGACGGCTTCCGCCTCGACGTCATCAACTTCATCTCCAAACGCGACGGCTTGCCCGACGGCAACCAATTGATCGGGCAAACCATGGGCTTTCGCGGTGTTGAGCAGTACTTCCACGGCCCACACGTCCACAACTATCTGGCCGAGCTGCGCCGCGACGGCTTCACCCGCGCCGACGTCGCACCGGGAACCGAAGGTCTCGGCGAAGATGCGACGGCGTTCATGGTCGGCGAGATGCCCGGCATCGGCATGGAAACCGGCAAACTGTTCACCAACACCGGGCGCGGTGAACTCGACCTGATCTTCGGCTTCGACCACCTGGAAACCCCCGGCCATGTGCGCTGGGACGACTACCGATACGACCTCAACCGACTCAAGGACTACCTGATCGACTACCAGTCGCGACTAGGCCCCGGCGACTGGCTCAGCCTGTTCTTTGAAAACCACGACAACCCGCGCATGATCTCCAAGATCAACCCAGAGCCACGCTGGCGCAGCCACCTGGGCAAACTCTTGGCGACGCTGCAGCTCACGATGCGCGGCACCCCGTTCCTGTATCAAGGCCAAGAGATCGCGGCGATCAACCAGGATTTCCCGACCATCGACGAGATGCGCGACGTCGAATCGTTGAATCGCTACGCGGAACTGACGGCCGCCGGGAAGGACGGCTTCGCAGGGGTCATCGCGGGCAGCCGCGACCACGCCCGCACCCCGATGCGCTGGGAAGACTCCCCCGGCCTCGGCTTCACCACCGGGCAGCCATGGCTAGCCGGGCACGAAACTTCGGCTGGTTTCACCGTCGCTGAACAGCGAGCCGATGAGCATTCGGTGTTGAACTGGTACCGGCTACTGATTCAGTTGCGACGTGCCAACCCGGCCCTCACGAAGGGGAGCATCGACTTTGTTGACCCGGGCCGGAAAAACTATTTCGCCTGGTATCGCAGGCTCGGCGAAGAAGCGTGGCTGATCGAGTTGAACCTGAGCGATCGCGAATTGAAGCGCCCCTTGACGGACGCAACTGCTACCGTCGTCCTTGGCACGGCAGCAAAACGCGCGGCCACCATGGCCCCATACGAGGCGCTGGTGTGCCGCGCGGCTAAAAGCTAATCAGCGACCAAACAGCTTCGAGAAGACGCCGCCGGACTGCTGACCGGAATCACTGCCGTGGCCATCGCACCACTGATCGGCGGGCACCATCTTCTTCACCGACTCGATGTGGGCGCCGCAGCCGGACCAGGTCGTCTTGCCACACTTGCTGCAGGTAACAGGGCTGCACATATTCGTCTCCTTGGGGTTGATCTCTCTTAGGCAACAGTGACGATTATACCCCCTAGGGTATCTTCGTGTCGCATCGGGCGTAGCTTCGTAGTGTGCAGTCCACGCAAAACTCCCGGGAAGAGCGCAACGCCAGGCGCTTCGTCGTCTCGTTCGGGCTGCGCTCAATCGGCGATCAACTCCTTGCCGCCAAGACGGTGCTGCCGTGGCTACTGACCGCCACCGGGGCCGCGCCCTGGATCATCGGCCTGCTGGTGCCGGTGCGGGAGGCAGGCTCCATGCTGCCGCAGCTGTTGCTGGAACCGTGGCTGAGCCGACAGCGCCGCCGCACCTGGATTTGGGTGGCTGGCATCCTGGGCCACAGCATCGCCGCCGTCGCCATGGCCGCCTTCGCCGTGTTCACCGAGGCCAACGTTGCCGGGCTCGGGATTCTGGCCGCGCTGGCAGTGCTGGCACTAACCAGGGCGCTTAGCTCGTTGAGCGGCAAGGACATTCAGGGCCGCACGATCTCCAAGGGGCGACGAGGCCGGGTCACCGGCCGGGCAGCCGCTGCTGGCGGGCTGGCGGCCCTCACCGTCGGCGTTGGCATCAGGCTTCTCGGCGGCACGTCGCTGCCCACCTGGGCACTGGCCGCACTGTTGCTGGTCGCCACCGTGGTCTACCTGGCCTCGGCGATGGTATTCAGCCGCATGGAAGAACCGGCGGCCACCCCGGAAACCGGCGGCACCGTCGACAGATGGCACGAGGACTTCACACTGCTGCGCCACGACCAGAACTTCCGCAGGTTTGTGGTGGTGCGCTCGCTGCTGTTGGTATCGGCCCTGGCCCCGGCTTTCCTGGTTAGCCTGGCCGCGCAAACCTCGGTCGCGCTCGACGGGCTCGGCCCATTCCTGGTGGCAACCGGGCTCGCCTCACTGCTGGGCGGGCGCATCTTTGGTCGGTTCGCCGACCGCAACGCCCGGGCCGCCCTCACCATCGGCGCGACCGGTGCCAGCCTCACCATCGTCGCCACCATCGCGTTGACGCTGCTCGTCCCGGCTGCAGCGCTGACTTGGCTGCTGCCGCTGGCGTTCTTCATCTTGTCGTTGCTGCACACGATGGTTCGCATCGCCCGCAAAACCTACGTCATCGACATGGCAGAGGACGGCATGCGCACCCGCTACATCGCCGTCAGTAACACCGCGATGGGTGTCATCCTGCTGCTGGTCGGCGGCATCTCCGCAGTGCTCGCGATGCTGGGCAACTTGGTGGCGCTGGGTTTTCTCGCCGCTCTGGGCGTCTTGGGCGCGCTCATGTCCCGGCTGCTGCCCAACGTCAGCGCCGACGCTGCGCCCACTGCGGGTAGCTAGGCGGCTACCTTAGACTGGGGCCATGAAAATCGGGGTAACGGTCGACCGGGACGAGGCGCTGGCGCAAGCAACTGAACTAGGCGTCGCCATTTTGCAAACCACGCTTAGCGATCCGACGGCCTGGACCAAGCCGAGCGTGCCGTTCGAGGGCGGCGCGGCGGCCTTCCGCGAAGCGGCCGCCCAGGCGCAGGTTGGCCTCTACATCCATGCGCCCTACGTCATCAATGTGGCGAGCCTGAACAACCGGATCCGCATCCCCTCACGCAAGCTGCTGCAGCAGACGATCGACGTGGCGGCCGAGGTGGGCGCGCTCGGCGTCGTTGTACACGGCGGCCATGTCACCGCAGCCGACGATCCGGCCGACGGGCTGGCCAACTGGCGCAAGGCTGTGGACGGACTAAACCCGCAGGTGCCGATCTTCATCGAAAACACCGCAGGCGGCAACAACGCCATGACCCGCCACCTGGAAACCATCGCCCGCCTCTGGGACGCCCTGGCCGGCTCAGCGAACCTCGACTCGGTGGGCTTCTGCCTGGACACCTGCCATGC
>PDWJ01002987.1_pt1 | contig 16842 bp, 12 predicted proteins | sample 1430881 | NCBI WGS metagenome assembly PDWJ01 (sample SAMN01162460, study PRJNA174530) | Oral metagenome, whole genome shotgun sequencing project. | biome: Marine environment; feature: Marine mammal; material: Swab sample of the gingival sulcus; isolation source: swab sample of gingival sulcus...
AAAAACAAACAACTCAATGGGCGTTAAGTGCAGTTGCCATCGCTGTAGCTGGTATGGTTGTGACACAAAGCTATAATACAGCAGAGGCTCAGACCAATACCACAGGTTTTGTTACCACAGCAGAACAAAAGAGAACCACTCGGCAAGTAGCCGCCTTGCTCGACCGTAGTCATTATCTAAATCAGAAACTCAATGATGAGATGAGCCACAAAATACTTGGGATGTTTTTTGATGATTTAGATCCGAATCATACCTTGTTTTTACAATCAGACATTGATGAATTTACCCAAAAGTATGATGATAAATTTGATAACTACCTCAAACGAGGGGATTTATCGGCTGGTGCAGAGATTTATGAACGCTATCGCCAACGTAAAAATGAATATTATGACTTTGCCAAAGAGATGCTGAGCAAAGAAGTCAATCTAAATACTGATGAAACGGTTATTTTAGATCGTGAAAAACTACCTCGTTTTAAAACACAGGAACAACAGCATGACTACTGGAGACGCCAGCTAACCTTTCAACTTATCAATATTACTTTGAGTCAAGAAGACGAAAAAGCCAAAGAAAAAGTATTGTTAGAAAATCCAGAAATCGCTCGTGGACAGGACTTGATTCGTGATGATAAGCGAACGCCAAACGAGATTTTGCTAAAACGCTTAACTCGCCGTCAAGGGCAACTCAATCGTATCAAAGATAACGAAATTATGGAGGCGATTCTTAATTCAGCCACCTTGACCTATGACCCCCACAGCAACTACTATGCACCTATTCAAGCAACTGAACGTGAGATTGAATCAAATCTTGAGTTAGAGGGCATCGGTGTCTCTATCCGTCCAGATAGAAAAAATCCAGATTATACTCGTATCATTACCCTTGTTGATGCAGGGCCTGCGGAAAAATCAGGACAAATTAAACCAAATGACTTGATTCTTGGCGTGGCAAAAGATGGCAAAGAAATGCAAGACGTTGTCGGCTGGAGTACTCGTGAAGTAGTTGCTCTTATTCGTGGTAAGCGTGGGACAAAGGTAACTCTCAAGGTAAAACAGCCGAACACGCCAGACAGCTCTGCTCGAACGGTCAATATCGTCCGTGATATTATCAAACAAGAAGAATCTGGTGTGCGACACAGAGTCATCGAAGTCGAGCATAAGGACGAGAAAAAAAGAATTGGCGTATTAGAAATTCCAAGCTTTTATCTCAACTTTAAAGCTCGCCGTGATGGAGCAGCAGACTATCGAAGTGTGACTAATGACACTGAAAGTGCTATCAAGGCGTTGAAAGCAGAAGGTATTGATGGTCTGGTTGTGGACTTGCGTAATAACCCTGGTGGCTCATTACAAGAAGTGGCAAGAATGTTGTCACTATTTATCAAAGAAGGGCCTGTCGTACAGATTCGTGATGGGCGTGGTGATGTTGAAATCTTATCAGATGATGAAGATGATGGTGCACAACTGTATGCAGGTAAGATGAGCGTTATTATCAATCTTGGTTCAGCATCCGCAAGTGAGATTTTTGCTGCCGCCATCCAAGATTATGGGCGTGGATTAATTGTCGGTAGCACCACCACTGGTAAAGGCTCGGCACAGGTACAGCTTACTAATTTAGAATTGGGGATGATGACCTTAACACAGCGTAAGTTTTATCGCATCACTGGTGGTAGTACCCAAAATAAAGGGGTGATTCCAGATATCAATTTAGTGGACATCTATGAGACAGGCGAACCACAAGGTGAGCGTGCATTAGAAAACCCATTGCAGTGGGATACTATCAAAACAGCAGCCTACAAACCAGCAGGTAAATATAGCCAAGGAACCCTGAAAACGCTCAATGCACTGTCACAAGTTCGCCAAAGTGTAGAACCGCAATTTGTCTATCTATCAAAGCTCAATGCCATTCGTAAGCTTGATGATGATAAAAAACCAGTCGTCATCAACCTAGATAAACGTCGCCAGCACATGCTAGAAGTTGAGGCAAAAACTTTAGCCGCTGAAAATGCTCGTCGCATTGCCAGTGGTGACAAACCGTATGAAAACTGGAATGTCTATCTTGCCGAAGAAGATGCCAAGTTTGAAGAGCGTAGCAGAATGAAAGAAAATGAACGTCCACCATTACCTGAAAATGAGGCGTTTGTTGTGGAAACAGCTAAGCTGATGTTAGATGCTGATATTGATAAATAAAGTTGATAATTGAGGTAGGTAAGCAAAGCGGATATAAGTAACGCTATTGGTGATAACTCCTATCAATTTGCTAAAATGGATGTTAAAATAAACGCCATTAATTTCTTGCTATTAATTTTATCAATGATGACGGCAGTAAATTAATATTAAGTTAATAGTTTGCATTTCATACTTTATATTTATTAAGTTAAATTAAACCAACCAACCGTCAACTTATAAACCCATTACTCTAAGAAAAAGAGTAAATAAGCGTTTGACAGTTGACCAATAAAAGGAATAATCATGAATCTACATGAATATCAGGCTAAAGAGCTATTAAAAAGCTATGGTCTTCCAATTCAAGAAGGTATCGTTGCACACAGTGGTGATGAAGCGGCAGCAGCATTTGATAAAACCCCAACTGATTTAGCAGTTATCAAGGCTCAGGTTCATGCAGGTGGTCGTGGTAAAGCTGGCGGTGTCAAAATCGTTAAGAGCCGTGAAGAAGCCAAAGAAGTTGCTGATGCCCTAATTGGTACTAACCTGGTAACTTATCAGACAGATGCTGATGGTCAGCCAGTTAACTTTGTATTGGTTTGTGAAGACATGTATCCAGTACAAACGGAACTCTACTTAGGTGCGGTTGTTGACCGTTCTAGCCGTCGTATCACTTTCATGGCATCGACCGAAGGTGGTGTGGAAATTGAAAAAGTCGCTGAAGAAACGCCAGAAAAAATCTTTAAAGTTGAAGTTGACCCATTAGTAGGCCTGCTGCCTTTCCAAGCTCGTGAAGTTGCCTTTAAACTAGGTCTTGAAGGTAAACAAGTCAGCCAATTTACCAAAATCATGACGGGTGCTTATAAAGCATTTGTTGACAATGATTTTGCTCTATTTGAAATCAACCCACTAGCCGTTCGTGAAAATGGTGAAATCGCTTGTGTTGACGGTAAAATTGGCATCGACTCAAACGCCCTATATCGCCTACCAAAAATCGCAGAAATGCACGATAAATCTCAAGAAAATGAGCGTGAATTGCGTGCGGCAGAGTTTGACCTAAACTACGTTGCCCTAGAAGGTAACATCGGTTGTATGGTAAATGGTGCAGGTCTAGCAATGGCAACCATGGACATCATCAAACTATACGGTGGTAACCCAGCTAACTTCCTAGACGTAGGTGGTGGTGCAACTAAAGAACGCGTAGTTGAAGCTCTAAAAATCATCCTAGAAGACTCAAGTGTTGAAGGTGTGTTGATTAATATCTTTGGTGGTATCGTACGTTGTGACATGATTGCTGAAGCGATTATTGCCGCTGTTAAAGAAGTGGATATCAAAGTGCCATTAGTTGTTCGCCTAGAAGGTAACAACGCTGATGTCGGTGCCAAACTACTTGACGAATCAGGTTTACAACTTATCTCTGCTATTGGATTATCAGAAGCAGGTCAAAAAATCGTTGACGCAGTTAAAGCGTAATATAAAAAGATGAAGTCGGTTCAATATGCGAGCAAGACGAGGAAATTGAGCAAAGGTGTACATAATAGTACATCGAGCGAAAATTGACGAAGTATTGCGACGTATAGTGGACGACGAGGAGAATAATAATGAGCGTATTAATTAACAAAGATACAAAAGTATTGGTGCAGGGTTTTACTGGTAAAAACGGTACCCTACACTCAGAACAAGCCATCGAATACGGCACAAAAATCGTTGGTGGTGTCACTCCAGGTAAAGGCGGTCAAACACACCTAGGCTTGCCAGTATTTAACACCATGAGCGAAGCCGTTGCCCAAACAGGTGCAGATGCCTCTGTTATTTATGTGCCAGCACCATTCGTACTAGACTCAATCGTTGAAGCCATTGACTCAGGTGTAAAATTGGTTGTGGTTATCACCGAAGGTGTACCAACCATTGATATGCTAAAAGCCAAACGCTACCTAGAAAACGTTAACGCTGAACTAGTAGAAAAAGGTGAAGCCATCGTGCGTATGGTCGGTCCTAACTGCCCAGGTGTTATCACTCCAGGTGAATGTAAAATCGGCATCATGCCAGGTCACATCCACAAGCCAGGTAAAGTTGGCGTTATCTCTCGCTCTGGTACTTTGACTTATGAAGCAGTGGCTCAAACGACTAAGCTAGGCTTTGGTCAGTCAAGCTGTATCGGTATCGGTGGTGACCCAATCCCAGGTATGAACCAAATCGATGCCCTAAAACTGTTCGAAGAAGACCCACAAACCGAAGCCATCGTACTAATCGGTGAAATCGGTGGTACAGCGGAAGAAGAAGCGGCCGCCTATATCAAAGAGCATGTCACTAAGCCAGTTATCGGCTACATCGCTGGTGTAACTGCTCCTAAGGGCAAGCGTATGGGTCATGCTGGTGCAATCATCTCAGGCGGTCAAGGTACAGCCGAAGAGAAATTCAAAGCATTTGAAGATGCAGGCATCGCCTACACCCGTGATCCATCGAAGATTGGTGAAAAAGTTAAAGAAGTTACGGGGTGGTAACTCTAAATTTGCTAGTGATGGTAAATTAATGTAAAATAGCTTGAAGTTTTTATACAAATACCCCTATAATGTAGGGGTGTTTTTATATTTAAATTGAAAGTAATAGAATTAGAAAAGACTATGTCTCAATCAAAAAAAGTATTGGTTACAGGTGGTGTTGGATATATCGGATCACATACTTGCATTGAATTATCAGAAGCAGGCTATGAGTTAGTTGTTTGTGATTTCTAGGATTTATGATGATTTGTAGATGTTAATGCTTGTCACATTTAACTTGGAATTGTTTTTTAGAAAGTGAAGTTTCAGGCTGTTTTTTTGTGTATGTATTTTTATCAAAAATTGAAACAAATAACTAGGTGTATGAGTACAATTTAATATGTCAAAAATTAAAAAATTTTTAATCACTGGTGGAGCAGGATTTATTGGCTCTGCTGTCGTTCGTCATTTAATTTTCAATACAGAGCATCAAGTACTCAATGTTGACAAACTAACTTATGCGGGAAATTTATATTCCTTAGTCTCCGTATCTAATTCTGATAGATATAGGTTTATTAGAGCTGATATCACTGATCTAAAACTAATGAGGTGTATATTTGATGATTATAAACCTGATGTGGTTATGCATTTGGCGGCGGAGAGCCATGTTGATAGGTCGATAGAAGGTCCAAAAGAGTTTATAAACACAAATATTATAGGTACTTACAATCTGTTAGAAGTTTCCCGTGAATACTGGATGAGTTTAGGTGAGGATAATAAACTCTCTTTCCGTTTTCATCATGTATCTACTGATGAAGTTTATGGAGATTTAGAGGGAACCAATGATTTATTTACTGAATCAACACCGTATGCGCCTAGTAGTCCTTATTCAGCATCTAAGGCTTCGAGTGACCATCTGGTTCGTGCATGGAAACGAACCTATGGGTTGCCTACAATTGTTACAAATTGCTCCAACAATTATGGTCCTTTTCATTTTCCTGAAAAGTTAATTCCCTTAGTTATTCTTAATGCATTAGCTAAAAAACCATTGCCTGTATATGGTGATGGAAAACAAATTCGAGATTGGTTGTATGTTGAGGATCATGCTCGTGCTTTAGTATTAGTTGCTTTGAATGGCAAAATTGGAGAAACCTATAATATTGGTGGGCATAATGAAAAACAGAATATTGAAGTGGTAGAAAAAATTTGTCAGTATTTAGATGAACTTGTTCCTAGTAATTTGGATGGGTTGGTGAGTCATAGAAAGTTAATAAAGTTTGTAGACGATAGACCAGGTCATGATACGAGATATGCGATTGATGCCTCAAAGATTGAGTCTGAATTGGGTTGGGTGCCACAGGAGACGTTTGAAACTGGACTGAGAAAAACGGTTGAGTGGTACCTTGAGAATGAAGATTGGTGGCAAAAAATCTTAGATAATAGTTATAGAGATTTAGTTTCTTGATTTAGTTGTGTTATTAGTGATAATAGATTATGAAAGGTATTGTTTTAGCAGGTGGTTCAGGTACTCGTTTGTATCCCATAACGCGTGGGGTTTCAAAGCAGCTACTTCCAGTATATGATAAGCCAATGGTTTATTATCCTCTTTCTGTATTAATGTTAGCAGGTATTCGAGACATTTTAATTATTACGACTCCAGAAGATCAATCAGGTTTTAAGAGATTGTTTGGAGATGGTTCAGAATTGGGGATTAACATTTCCTATGCTGTGCAGGAAGAACCAAAAGGATTAGCTCAAGCATTTATTATAGGTGAGGATTTCGTAGGGAGTGATAGTTGTTGTTTAGTTTTGGGTGATAATATTTTTTATGGAAGTCACTTTTCTGATGTTTTAAAAAGGTTAAGTAAAAATGTTACTGGTGCCACTATATTTGGATATCAAGTCCAAGATCCTGAGAGGTTTGGCGTTGTTGAGTTTGATAAAAACCATAAAGTGATTTCTATTGAAGAAAAACCATCTAATCCAAAATCAAACTGGGCAGTAACGGGACTGTATTTTTATGATAACAGAGTTATTGAATATGCCAAAAAAGTTAAGCCATCTTTTCGTGGTGAACTCGAAATCACCCATTTAAATGATATGTATTTGCAAGATGGTCTGTTAAATGTTGAGTTGCTAGGAAGAGGTTATGCTTGGCTTGATACGGGAACTCATGGCAGTTTATATACGGCGTCTGAGTTCGTACACAGCATTCAGAATATTCAAGGGTTGCAGATTGCTTGTTTGGAAGAGATAGCTTGGAGAAATGGTTGGTTGACAAATGCCGATATTCTTAGAATGGGTAACTTGATGTCGAAAAATGGATATGGAGATTATCTTCTAAAATTGTTATAGGGAGTCTAGTAATGAAAAAAGTAATAACTTATGGAACTTTTGATCTGTTCCATGTTGGGCACTTGAACCTTTTAAAAAGGGCAAGGAGTTTGGGCGACTATCTAATAGTTGGTTTATCAACAGATGATTTTAATAAAGTTGAGAAGAATAAGCATACAGTGATTTGTTATGAAGATAGAAAAAAAATTCTTGAAAGCTTGAGGTGTGTTGATTTGGTTATTCCTGAGAATGGTTGGGAACAGAAGATTGACGATATTACAGAATTTCAGATTGATACTTTTGTTATGGGGCATGACTGGGAAAATAAGTTTGATGAATTGAAAGAATATTGTGAAGTAGTATATCTACAAAGGACTTCAGATGTGTCTTCTACAGATATCAAACATCATGTGGCAACTGGCAATAAAAATCAAATAAAGGGTGGATAGGATATGGGAAGTAAACAAGCTAAAAAACAGAAAATATTTGAAAAACGAAAAAGATTCTCCGATAAAACGCCTAGTCAAGTTAAGGAAGTTCTTATTTCTTTTGTTGTACCTGTTTATGGAGCTAGCGATTATTTGGAACAATGTTTAAACAGTATTTTACTCGGTAATGAAAATAAACCCATTGAAGTTATTGCAATCAATGATGGAAGCCCAGACAACTCTGCGGAGATTCTTGACTGTTTAAACAAACAGTATGCTAACTTAACTGTTATTCATCAAGAAAATATGGGTGGAGCAGGAACAATTAATAAGGGTCTTGCCTTGTCTGTAGGTAAGTACATTTCAATCGTAGATAATGATGACTGGCTAAGAAATACAGCAATTGATGATTACTTGAGAGTTATAGAAAGTGAGAATGCGGATGTAATTTGTACTCAGATTACAAAAAAATGGAGAGATAGAGAAGAAATTGTGTTTGACACTAAGTATATCACTGAAAGAGTTGTACTTAAGGCACATCAAAAACCAGCAATAATGAATGATGGAATGTACTTGGGAAAACTATTTAAAAATGAATTTTTAAAAAGATGCAAGATTTTAATGGACCCATCATTATTATATGCTGATAGACCTTTTACAGCTAATGCTTTGGCCAGCGCACAGTCCGTACTTTTATTTCCCCAATCAATGTATAACTGGAGACAAAGAGAGGCAAGTGATAATTTATCAATTACTGATGATCAGTTTTCTTTTGATAATTTGGCGGACAGAATTCGGTCAATTAGAATCATGAAGTTTGATTTAGAATCTAGAGGATACGACTACTGGTTGAATACTATTGATTACTTTAATTGTCATAGAATTTTTTGGTGTATGAAAGAGATTGATTTATCAGATTTATCAACTCCAAAAAAAATAAGAAAATCTTATGAATATCTTCGAGATTTTGCTAAAGTGACCAAACCATATTTTTCTGAAGTAAATTTAGATAAAGTGACTAATTTGTCACCTACTCAAATTTTTATTGTAGAAAACATTCGTGAAAATACTCATGAAATTTTTGCTGTTAAGTATTTACAAAGAAAATTTCAGTACTCAACATTAAACCAGTATGAATTTTTACAGAAAAAAATTGAAACTAAACTACTTGAATCACCGAAAATTGTAAAAGAAAAGAGCAGGCAGTTTATAGGTAAGGCTTTTAATCAATTTTCAAAAAACAACTTAAAAAATATTGCTCTTAATGAAGACCATGACTCACAATTGATTGTTTTTGAATCTAATTTTGGTAAAGTGTATGGTCAGAACCCTCGGTATATTTATGAAGAGTTATTAAGACAAAATAGAGTATTTAGGGCAGTTTGGGTGTATCAAGGTAAAGAAAAACTCAAAGGTATTCCAGGGAATGTAATACAAGTCCATAGAGGAAGTAAAGATTATTTTCATTATCTTGCTCGTGCTGGTTATTGGGTAAATAATATTCGTTTCACGGTGACTTATAAACCAGAAAAAACGGTTTACTTACAGACATGGCATGGTACACCGCTTAAGCGATTAGGTTTGGATATAGATGTTTCCGGACCAGAAGTAGAAGCGAGAGAGAGTTTCTTGAAAGAATCGAAAAGTTGGGACTTTTTGTTAGCCCAAAATAGTTATTCTGCTGAGATATTCAAACGAGCTTTCAGTGTGACAGGTAAGATAATCACTAAAGGATATCCTGCCGATGATTTGCTGTTATCATTGAACCCTGAGAAATCCGATAGTATTAAGCACAAATTAGGTATCAAAAATAAAAAAGTTATATTATATGCACCAACATGGCGTGATAATGAACGTAAGGGGGACTCTTGGAGTTTTACATTCTCTTTAGCATTAGATCTACATAAAATGAAAAGTCAACTTTCGGAAGAGTATGTGTTACTATTGAGATTGCACCATCTAGTGGCTGATAATATTGACTTGCAAGGGCTTGAAGAATTTGTTATTGATGTTTCTAACTATCCAGATACCAGTGAACTGTTATTGATTAGTGATATGTTGATTACTGATTATTCGTCAATATTTTTTGATTATGCTGTTTTAAAGAGACCTATATTATTTTATATGTATGATATAGAAGAGTATTCGTCTAAGCTTAGGGGATTCTACTTAGATGTTAACGATGATTTACCAGGTACAATTATTAAGAGCTTTGAGCAATTATTGGATGAGATAATTAATGTTGATTTTGATGTCTCTAAAAATCCTGCTTTTATGTCATTTCATAAAAGATTCTGTTCAGAGCAAGAAATGAATTCGGCTGAACAAATAGTTAACACTGTTTTTGATAGAATACCTTATATGAATTAGTTGAGAGTATGGTTTGACGACTTCACCACTTTTTTCAGTTGTTATGCTTGTATATAATCAAGAATTATATGTCGCTGAAGCTATTAAAGCAATATATAATCAAGATTATCAAGAGTGTTTTGAATTTATTATATTGAATGATGGCTCAGTAGATAACACAAGATTATTGGTTGATGAAGTCAGTTGTGATAGACCGGAACATATCAATCTAAAGGTAGTACACCGAGAAAAGAATATAGGTGCGGTTAACAACTTTAATGATGCTGTTTTGAGATCAAAGGGACGAATTATTGTGTTGGCTGATGGTGATGATGTCTCTTATACAAACAGACTGTCTTCAATTGCTAGAAAGTTACAACTCGTTGATTGTAGCCTGTTTATATCAAATGCCCAAACATCTTTAGATAAATTAAGGTACAGTGTAGATTTTGATTTATCTGATGTTTCTTTAAGAGATTTATACACAGATAAAACTCCAGTATTCGGAGCTTCATATGCTTTTGATAAAACTATTTTAGATGGTTTTACTATTAATACTGTGTGGGTGACTAATAATAATGTAGATCAAATTATATTTTGGTTAGCCATAAAGAATAAAGGTGCTTTTTATATCAGAGAGCCTTTGTTATTTTATAGAATATCTAGTTTAGGTCAGACACTAAACCGAAAGTCAAAGAATACCATATACGATCATCTCTTGGTTAAGCTAAACAAAATTGGTAATGTATCTTATTTGTTAGAGGTTTTTAATAAGCCAGTGGAACATCGGCATATACTGAAAGTATTACAAAATTCTTTAGCAGATATAACTAGTTATGTTAATGATATGAAAAGTAATCACCTTGCTGAAGATTTTCGAGGCGAAGTTTACTTTAATAAAGTTGGTAATATAGTTTGTAATAATAGGGTTTATCAAATAAAATGGCAGGATATGAAACGTGCTAGGATTTCTGATCTATTTTTGGTTTTAACTATGTTTTTTTCTGAAGATGTATTAACAGTAAATTATAAAAATATATTAGAGAAAGCGTTTGATAATAAGAGGATAACAAAGGATGGTATCTTACTGTTTTTAATTATTAAAAATAAGAAAATACCATTAATTAAGTTTAGCTTTAGAGATTATAAAGTCTTTTTGAAGTTATTATTTTCTGACTTTTTGATTAGAAAGTGTATTAATAAGGAATTAAGTTTATGATTCAGGTAAGCAAACCATATTTACCAAAAAAAGAAAAATACTTAAAATATATAGATTATATATATAGTAATAATTATTTAACTAATAACGGACCTTTATTACAAAAGCTTGAAAAATCTTTACAAAGATATTTAGGGGTTGAAAATGTTATTCTTGTTTCTAATGGAACTATTGCTTTAAACCTTGTATATAGAGCTCTTAATTTAACAGGGAATGTGATTACCTCTCCTTTTTCATTCGTTGCTACAACTAGCTCGCTGGTGTCAGATGGTCTTGTACCTAATTTTGTAGACATTGATTTTAATCATCTTAATATTGATGTTGATAGAATTGCATCTAGTATTAATGAAAATACTAGTGCTATTCTTCCAGTGCATGTATTTGGAAATCCTTGCAGAGTTGAGGATATACAAGATATTGCTAATAAAAATGACTTAAAAGTTATATATGATGGTGCACATGCATTTGGAGTCAAGTATAACGGAGAAAGTCTTCTTAATTATGGAGATGCAACGACGTTAAGTTTTCATGCCACTAAAATATTTCATACCATTGAAGGAGGTGCAATTATTACGAGAAATAATGATTTAGCACAGCATATTCGTTATCTGATTAATTTTGGTATAGAAGATGAAGACAATATTCCGTATATTGGCACAAATGCAAAGATGAATGAATTTGAAGCAGCAATGGGTTTAGCTGTGTTAGAGGATATTGATTTTATTATGAAACGGCGAAAAGAAATTTCTGAAAAATATACTGATGCGTTAAAGAATTTGGTTACATTACAAGATACTAGTAGTGAAAATAACATGGAACTTAACCATAGTTATTATCCTATTATTCTTAGATCTAATGAGGAAATGTTCAGTTTAAGAACATTTTTAAACGAACATCAGGTTAATCCAAGACGCTATTTTTATCCGTCATTAGATACACTGCCTTATTTAAATAGTACTCAGATTATGCCAAATTCTCGGGATATCAGTAGCAGGATTCTTTGTTTACCAATATATCCTGATTTGAAAGACGTAGAGCAAAATACAGTTATAAATCTGATAACACGTTTTTTTAATTCATAAATTAAAAAATGAGGACTGAATATGTACAAGAATATACTTGTTTTTCCTTGTGGTACTGAAATAGCTAATGAAGTAATTAATTCTTTAGATAATCATAAATACTTCAAACTCTTTTTTGCCTCAAGTGCTGCTAGTTCTTTTTGTAATTTTAGAAAAAAAGATATTAATATAGATATATTGCCTTTTGTTAATAGTGTTAATTTTTACAACGAATTAACGAAGCTTATTATGAAACATGATATTGATTTTATTATCCCAGCACACGATGATGTGGCGTATGAACTTAGTGGGATTGATTTACCAAATAGTTGTCAGGTCATAGGGCAGAGTAGGAAAGTGAATGAAATAGTTAGATTTAAAGATAAAACCTATGAACAGTTTCAAGATATTATACCCACAGCTGATATCTTTATAGATCCTCAGATTGATGATTTTCCCTTATTTGTTAAACCAATTAGAGGACAAGGATCGCTTAATGCAGTATCTTTATCTGATATCAATGCCTATCAAGCCTTTTTCAAAAAACATGAAAGAGATGAGTTTATTGTAATGGAAGAACTAGTAGGTGAAGAGTTTACTATTGATTGTTTCTCTCATCATGGTAAGGTCTTATACTCTGGTGCACGAAATAGAGAAAAAACCACTAAGGGTATTTCTGTGATTTCTAGATATGTTCCAAATAATCAATTGCAGTCTGAGTTTTTAGAATATGCTAAGAGAATTAGTTTGCATTTAGATATGCATGGAGTTTGGTTCTTTCAGATGAAGTACGATAAAAATAATAATCTTAAACTATTAGAAATTGGTCCTAGAGTACCTGGTTCAATGATATTAAACAGGGCACGAGGCGTTAACTTTTGTGAGTTGGCAATATATCAAGCACTAGGTATGGATATTTCCGTAATTTATAATGATATTCAAATCGCTTTAGGTCGAGCATTAACATCTAAGTTTAAACATGATATGCAATATGAATCTCTTTATATTGATTTTGATGATACGCTTTTTTTGCATGAGAATAAAATTAATTCTAATGTGATTAGAATGATTTTTGATGCAAAAAATGAGCAGAAAAAAGTATATCTCATAACAAAAAATACCAAAAATAACTTAACAAAAGTATTACATAACTTTGGTATTTCTAATATTTTTGATGATATTATTCATTTAAAGCCGGAACAGCATAAAGTTGATTTTATGGAAAATAAATCTTTGTTGATTGACGATTCATTTTTAGAAAGAAAAGAAGCAATTAATAATGGTCACTTTGCTTATGGTATTGATGGTGTTGATTTTATCTAGGAGTAAGAAAAATGGATATAAAGTATAAGCAAGTTGAACATCTTATTCATTCTATTGATAATGATTTTAATGAAAAGGAGTTGTTTTTTCAATCCCCAGAGTTATCTTATATCATAAGTAAGCTTAGAAGGAGGGGGGTGCCAAAGCTCTATCGTGAGATTGCAGATAGTGTACCTATAAATAGTAAACAAATATTCTTTGAATCGGCTATTGGTAAGCAGTTTAGAGGTAGTCCTAAATATATGTATAGGTATATACGTAAGAATTATCCTGACTATGTATGTATTTGTTGCTATAATAACGTAAAAGACCGTGGTTTTGATGATTCAACAATTATTGTTGAAAGGGGAAGTAAAGAATATTACGAATACTTAGCAACTTCTAAGTATGTTATTAATGATACAACATTTCCGATATGGTTTTTAAGAGATGAAACTATATATTTACAGACTTGGCATGGAACGCCACTAAAAAAGTTACATTGGGATAGAAATGATGTATCTGAAAAAAAGCTAGTAAACTGTGTTTTTTATAATAAATCAAGAGGGTGGGATGTATTACTCAGTCCAAATAGATATTCAACAGAAAAATTATCTTCAGCTTTCAAATATGATGGTCTAATATTAGAATCAGGTTATCCTTCAAATGATATCTTCTTTGATGATGATTTAAGGGAGGGTGCCAGTAAAAAATTTAAAAAAGCATTAACAGAAGTAGAGAAGAAAAAATTTGAGGGCTGTAATAAAGTTATTTTGTATGCTCCAACTTGGCGTGATAATACTCATACAGGAAATTATAAGTTTGATTTTGAGGTAGATATTGATGTAAATGTATTAAATGATTTTGCTATAAAGAATAACTTTATAGTTTTGATTAGGATGCACCATATGAGTAATATTCCAAAATATTTAAATCAAGAATACCAGAACTTAATTAATGTTTCTGATTATGATGATGTCCATGAAATACTTGCATTTACTGATTTATTGATTACAGACTATAGTTCTATTATGTTTGATTTTGCGTGCTCTAGGAAGCCATTTTTAAATTATGTTCCCGATATTAAGCAATATTCAGAATACAGAGGTATGTATATTGATATGGAGGAGGTTATGCCATACCCTTTATGTAAGACTGTTGGAGAATTATTTGATCAAATCATGCAAATTATGTCTTGTGAAGAGAGCACCAGTAAAAATGATAAATATACTGATTTTTTTGATAGGTTTTGCCATTTGGCAAAAGGTAAGTCAACAGAAACGGTTGTTAAGTGGTTACTTGCTGGGAATTAGTTATAGATGATACGATGAATTGGTACTTAATTTATCAAAAAGTGATGTATCTAAAGCAAACTTGTAATAATTTACTCGGTCTGATTGTTAAAAGTTTACTATAAAACGGAGTCCCCAACACAGTAACCTCTTTTCCTCGTAACAAAGCTTCAAAACCACCCAAAGAGGTGATGGTATAGACATGGTCAACCGTTTCTAACGCATCGACCAAATGTAAGGGCATATCTAAGACTAAACAATCTAGCTTGTTTAGTTGGTTTACAATATCCTTGTCTTCTAGACTCATCGGATGAGGTTTTACAATTATCTGAGCATTCGGATGGTCAGATATCGCTCTTTGGGTTAGGTCTATTAGACTAATTCCCTCTCCTCCACCATATTTTAATGAATCATCATGGGCGACTTGACCAAGCACTAATATCCGATATTTATTTTTTACACCATAGATAGGATTGATATCGACATAATCTTGATGGTTGTATTTGCTGACTCTATGTGATGTGTAATAGTCTAATAGTTCCTGAGCTAAATCCTCATCATAGCCATCTTGTTCAAAGTCAAAGTTAGCGATTAGATCTGTCAAATCATTAGGGCGAGTGGTGTCAAAATAAGGGGCTTGACTGTCCATAACGATGGAGAGTGGGGGATCATCCGATGTCATATCAGGAGCAGAACGGATAAAGCCATCTTCCACAAAGAATACATCTAGATTGTGTTCTCTGATATAATCAATAAAAAACTGTGGTGCTTTATAACCCCAAATATATATGGTTGGTTTATATATTGTAATAAAAGGACGTAAACATAAATTAAAATAGACTTTGTTAAAGTGTCTTTGTATCTGTACAAAGTCTTTTTCAAAAATCCAACTGCCAACCACATCTTTCCATGGGAGCATGCCAACGACTAGTCCAAGTTTACCCCTTGGTCTTAGTTTATGTTGGTACAGTTTTGATAAGATAGGTTGGTAGTAATTTTTAAAATTCATGTTATGTATTGTATATCTCTTTTATCTATAATACAATGCACCGGTAATTTAAAAATAGTAAGTAATAAATATGCCAAAAATCACCCACGCAGTCATCCCAGTAGCAGGTTTTGGTTCTCGAATGCTACCGCTATCAAAGAGCATTCCAAAAGAGCTATTGCCGTTAGGTAATCGTCCAGTGATTCATTATGTGATTGAAGAGGCGATAGCCGCAGGCATTAAAAATATTGTGCTCGTCACTCATCCACAAAAGCAGGCCATTGAGAACTATTTTGACCTGAATGTAGAGCTTGATGATGCCCTGCGTGATGGTGGTAAGATTGCTCTAGCAGATAGTTTGCAGTGGTTGCCTGATGATGTAAAAATCCTCTCAGTACGTCAAGGTAAACGCCTTGGGCTCGGTCATGCGGTAGCGGCCGCTCGACCAATCGTTGATGGTCATCATTTTGCGGTGATGCTACCAGATGTGGTGATTGACCCCTATCATACCAATTATGCCAAACAAAACCTTGCCTATATGACCCAGCAGTTTGCCCAAACTGGCGTATCACAAATTCTAGTGGATCCTGTCGCACAAAAAGACATTCATAAATATGGCATTGCTAAAACAAAAAATAAACAAACCATTTATAAGAAGCATAATATTAATGAAAGCATAGAAGTTGTCGGTTTTGTTGAAAAGCCAGAAGCAAAGTATGCCCCATCAAACCTTGCGGTGGTTGGTCGTTATGTGTTTGATTGCCAGATATTTGACTATTTAACTCGCACAGCTCCTGATAAAAAAGGTGAAATTCAACTAACCAATGCCATTGATTCATTGATTGAATCGGCAAATGTGGAAGTGACGACTATGGTGGGTAATAGCTATGATGCAGGGGATATGAAAACCTATGTGGAGGCGTTTGCTTATTTTGCAGAACAGCAGGGTTGATGTTAGGGTTTGACTAGTTGGGTAAACAGGTATAAACTGGGTATCGCTCAAAGTTCTAGGTTAGGTACAATAGAGGCATATCACTGATTTATATAAGTGATGTGCCTCTTTTATATGGATAGTGGATTATTTTCCTCCTGAACTCAGATTATTTTTTCAAAAATGACTTGTGATATTTCTCTCTGTACACGACAATTTTTGCAAAAATACAAAAAAGGCATTAACATCATGTCATACTATTAATTTTCTGAAGACCAATGATATGACAGACATTAACG
>PDWJ01002988.1_pt1 | contig 16842 bp, 19 predicted proteins | sample 1430881 | NCBI WGS metagenome assembly PDWJ01 (sample SAMN01162460, study PRJNA174530) | Oral metagenome, whole genome shotgun sequencing project. | biome: Marine environment; feature: Marine mammal; material: Swab sample of the gingival sulcus; isolation source: swab sample of gingival sulcus...
ATCCAAAATTTATTATTTCCGTAAAAACAAATAATCATGATGCGTTTCATATGTTTAATTAACTCTTATCTTTGCAAGACAAAATTTTTTTAACATGATATTACCCATAGTTGCCTACGGACATCCGGTATTACGAAAAGTTTGTAAAGAAATAGATTCGGATTATCCCCATTTAAAGCAATTAATTGCAGACATGCATGAAACCATGGACAATGCAAGTGGCGTAGGATTAGCAGCACCTCAGATAGGCAGGGACATCAGGCTATTTATAGTAAACACTGAGCCATTTTCAGAAAGTGAAGATTTAGATAAGAAAGAAAAAGAAGTATTAAAAAACTTTAAAAGGGTTTTTATCAATGCAAAAATATTAGAAGAAAATGACGAACAATGGACTTTTACCGAAGGATGTCTAAGTATTCCGGGGATTAACGAAGATGTGAGCAGAAATAAAAAACTGACCATCACTTATTACGATGAAAATTTTAAAAAACACACTGAGGAACTGTCCGGCTTACCTGCCAGGGTAGTACAACATGAATACGATCATATTGAAGGAAAATTATTTACTGATAAATTGTCTTCTTTAAGAAAACGATTGTTAAAACGAAAATTAGAAAAAATAACCAAGGGCAAAGTAGATACAGATTACAGGATGCTCTTTTATAAAAAATAAAGAATTATGACTCTGGAAAAAATTGTTGCAGTAATAGGAAAACCCGGCTTGTATCAGATTATTTCACAAGCTCAAAACAGGTTGATTGTAGAATCGCTACAAGACAAAAAAAGGCTTCCGGTACAGGATATGCACAAAATTACGGCTCTTAATGATATTGCTATATATACTTATACTGAAGAAAAACCATTGCGGGAAATTTTTAAGGATATGGCCAAAAAACACGATGGCAAGGTTGCCATTAACCACAAAGAATCCGATGAAAAATTAACGGCATATTTCCTTGAAATATTACCTGATTTTGACCAAGACAGAGTATATGCTTCTAATATTAAAAAAGTAGTACAGTGGTATAATATTTTAGCAGAAATAAATTTTGATTTTTCTACTATAAAAATTGATTCTGACGAGGAAGAGTGATGCAACAAGCATTGACAGTGTGCAGTTGACAGGTGCCGGCATCAATTAATAATAAGCTTCATCAGAAAATCATGTCTCGAAAAAAACAACTTCAAGCCTTTAACCGACTCTTAGATATCATGGATGAGCTCCGTGAAAAATGTCCTTGGGACAGAAAACAAACCCTTCAATCCCTAAGGCATCTGACCATTGAGGAAACCTATGAGCTTGGCGATGCTATTTTGGACAATGACCTACCTGAAATTAAAAAAGAACTGGGCGATTTGCTTTTGCACATTGTTTTTTATGCAAAAATAGGCTCAGAATCCAATGCTTTTGATATTGCCGATGTGGCTAATACTATTTGTGACAAACTTATAGAAAGGCATCCGCACATATATGGAGATATTTCTGTAGATAATGAGGATGACGTAAAACGAAACTGGGAAAACATAAAGCTTAAAGAAGGTAAAAAAAGTGTGCTGGAAGGCGTGCCAAAAAATTTACCCGCCATGGTTAAAGCCAATAGAATACAAGACAAAGTAGCGGGAATAGGCTTTGATTGGGAACAACCTGAACAGGTTTTTGAAAAAGTGCAGGAAGAACTGGAAGAGCTTAACCAAGAAATTATAAATGATAATAAAAATAAAGTTGAGAGCGAATTTGGCGATGTCCTTTTTTCTCTTATAAATTACGCCCGGTTTATAAAGGTTAACCCCGAAAATGCTTTGGAAAAAACCAATAAAAAATTTACAAAACGCTTTCAATATCTTGAAAAAGCTGCTCAAAAAGAAGGGAAACAACTTTCAGAAATGACTTTAGCAGAAATGGATAAAATTTGGGAGGAATCTAAAAAAGGTGAGCGTTAAAGAGCTACAGTCCAAAAGCTCAAAATTAAAGAATTTAAAGCCATGAATAAAATGACCATAAAAGACATCACCAATTATTTAGAAACCATAGCTCCGCTGCATTACTCAGAAGATTTTGACAATACAGGCTTACTGGTAGGAGAATATACTACAGTGGTAACCGGCATTTTGGTAACATTAGACACATTGGAAGCGGTTGTTGATGAGGCAATTGAACAAAATTGCAACCTTATTGTAAGTTTTCACCCTATCATATTCAGTGGCTTAAAAAAACTCAATGGCAAAAATTATGTAGAAAAAGCAATACTAAAAGCCATCCAAAATAACATTGCTATTTACAGTATGCATACGGCATTGGATAATAGCTCTAAAGGCGTGGCGGCAGCAATGGCCGATAAGTTGGGGCTACAAAACAGAAGTGTGTTGCTTCCAAAATCTGGATTAATAAAAAAACTAACCACTTACGTACCCAATAAAAAAGCCGATACTGTAAGGCGTGCCCTTTTTAAAGCAGGAGCGGGAGCCATTGGCAACTATAACCACTGTAGCTATAATTTAAAAGGCTTAGGTACTTTTTTAGGAAATGAAGCAGCTAATCCCACCGTAGGTAAAAGAGGGGTTTTGCAACAAGAAAGTGAAACATACATTAGCGTGGTTTTTGAAAAGCATTTAGAAAATAAGATCTTAAAAGCTTTGTTTGACAGCCATCCATACGAGGAAGTGGCTTATGATTTGGTTACCACTGACAATATACATCAAAATATAGGGATGGGGATAATAGGGGAATTGACTAACGCCGCAGAAGAATTGGAATTTATGGCCAACTTAAAAGAAAAATTTAACCTGAAAAGCATAAGGCACTCAAAATTATTGGGTAAAAAGATAAAAAAGGTAGCTGTATTAGGAGGCTCAGGGAGCTTTGCGATAGATGCCGCAAAACATTTAGGAGCAGACATTTATATCTCTGCTGATTTTAAATATCACGACTTTTTTAAAGCTGAAGGCACTATTGTACTGGCTGATATTGGCCATTTTGAGAGTGAACAATTCACAAAAAACCTACTAACGGACTATCTTACAAAAAAATTCCGTAATTTTGCAGTCGTTTTATCAAAAACAACAACAAATCCAATTCATTATTATATTTAAAAAGACATGGCAAAACAAGAATTAACCGTAGAAGAAAAGCTAAGAGCATTGTATGATTTGCAGTTAATTGACTCCAGAATTGACGAAATTAAAAACACGCGTGGCGAACTACCCTTAGAGGTAGAAGATTTAGAAGATGAAATTGAGGGGTTAAATACCAGAATAGCCAATTTTAACAATGATATTGAAAATTTGGAAACTAGCATTAAAAATAGAAAAAACACTATTGAAGATGCTAAGACAGCCATAAAAAAATACACTACCCAGCAAAAAAATGTAAGAAACAACCGAGAGTTTGACTCTTTGAGTAAAGAAATAGAATATCAAGATTTAGAAGTGCAATTAGCTGAAAAGCACATCAAAGAATTTAAGGTTAAGATTGAACAAAAAAACGAAATAATTGACGTAGCTAAAGAACAATTAAAAGAAAAAGAAAACCATTTAAAACACAAGCGAAAAGAGTTGGATGCCATTCTTGCCGAGACTGAAAAAGAAGAAAAAATGTTGCACAAAAAACGGGAGGAATTTAGCAAATCCATAGACGAACGGCTGTTAAATGCCTACACCAGAATTCGTTTAAAAGTAAAGAACGGATTAGCCGTTGTTCCTATTGAAAGAGGTGCTTCCGGAGGTTCTTTCTTTACCATTCCGCCACAGCAAATTGCAGAAATAGCTACCCGAAAAAAAATCACTACAGACGAACACAGTGGTAGAATTTTAGTAGATTCAAAGTTAGCCGAAGAAGAACAAGAAAAAATGGAAAAATTGTTTTCTTAGAAAAATAAGTTCAACAAAAAAAGCCGCTGTACTTAAGTATTAGCGGCTTTTTCTATTTATTTTAAACATTAGGAATTTGCCAAAAAGGCGGCCACCATTTTGGTCATTTTCTTACCAGAGGCATAGGCTACTTTTTGCACCTCGGCATGAGAAACCGGCTGTATATTATCTGCTCCGCCTAAATCAGTAATTACAGATATTCCTAAACAATCCATATCCATTTGTCTGGCTACTATCACTTCCGGAACGGTACTCATTCCTACGGCATCGGCTCCCAAAGACCGTATCATGTTATATTCAGCAGGGGTCTCAAAAGTAGGGCCTTGTAAAGCGAGATAAACTCCTTCTTTTATATCAATCTTTAGATTTCTTGCTGTTGTTCTTAATTGTGCTATCATTTTTCTGTTATATGGTTCGTGCATATCTACAAACCTTGGACCAAATTTTTTATCGTATTTGCCCCGGAGAGGATGTTCAGGCATTAAATTTATATGATCTGTAATTACCATAATATCGCCCACGGAAAAATTGGGATTTACCCCGCCTGAAGCATTGGATACAATTAATTTTTTTATTTCCAAAAAATTAAAAACCCTTATGGGAAAAGTAACCTTTTGCATAGGCCAACCCTCATAATAATGAAACCTGCCCTGCATAACTATTACTCTTTTACCGGAAAGTTTACCCAAAATCAATTTACCTTTATGTCCGGATACGGAAGTTGTGGGAAAATTAGGAATATCTCTGTATTCCAATTCCTTTTCTACCGCTATATCATCCGTTAACCCACCTAATCCACTACCCAAAACAATGGCAAAATCTATGTTTAAAAATCCCTTATTTTGTAGAAAGTTAACGGTTTCTTGTACTTTGTTCCACATAGTTTAAAATTATTTTGTCAAAATCTGATTGATGATCTATAAATTCTGTCTTAATAGGAAGATAAAAGATGGGTAAATTACTTTCTTCAAAACTTCTCACATAATCTTTTTCCGTGGTTAATATAATTTTCTTATCACCTTCTAATCTTTTGTAGGCTGTTTCTACGGCCTTAAAATCTTTTTCTTTAAATACATAATGGTCAGCAAATTTTAGATGCTTAAAATCTACATTAATTTTGGTTAAATAATCGGTAAGCGGATTGGTTTTGGCAATTCCGGTAACCAATAAAACATTGTATTTTTTTAATTTATTTACTTCAACAGTATCTTTTTTACCTATTATTTTATCGGCATAAACAATTTTAGAAAAAAATAGTGTTTGGTAATTTTTTATCTGCAATTGTTGTGCAATTGTAAACTGTTGCATTTCCGATAGTTCATCAGGACATTTGGTAACTACAACTACTTCCGCCCTGTCTGCACCTGATTTTTTCTCTCGTAGATTTCCTGTCGGCAAGACGGTATCATCACTATAAAGCTGACCATATTGTGTAAGTAAAATATTTAAGCCGGACTTTACTTTTCTGTGCTGAAAAGCATCGTCTAATAAGATTACATCCGGTTTGGAGGCTAATGCCAATAAGTTTGTAATCCCGTTTACCCTATCCGCATCTACAGCAACAATAATGTTTTGGAATTTTTTAAAGTATTGTAGCGGTTCATCCCCTACGGTTTTTGCAGAGCTGTTTTTATCAGCAATAATAAATCCACTTGAACTGCGTTTGTAACCCCTGCTAAGGACAGCCACTTTACATTTATCAGACAATAACCGGATAAGATATTCAATTTGCGGTGTTTTACCGGTACCTCCAACACTAAGGTTACCCACAGTTATTATCGGAATGTCAAAACCAGTGGATTTTAAGATTTTCCGGTTATACAACCGATTCCGCAGCGTGGTAATTTCCCCGTAAATTAGAGAGAAAGGATATAATATTTTTCGCCAAGATTGCACGGTTGCGAAATTAGGGAAAATTACGATTATAGGACATAGAAATTAATTATCACTTCATGAAAAAAACACAAAACAAAACACCTATAGCACGTACTTTACACAATATTTAACTTATTGATATGTTGAACCACAACCCAAATTGCCAACTCAGCACCCCACATTGTCCACAATCTCTAACCCATAGCCAATAATACCCACTCGCTTTTTTAGCTGGGTATCATTGGTGATAATTCGCAATTTGGAAATACCCAAATCATGTAGGATTTGAGCTCCTATCCCAAAATCTTTTTCGTCTATTTCTATTTTTGGCACTTCTGTTTTACGTTCCTCCTGCAGGTTCTTTATTAAATGAAGTCGATTTATTAAGTTAAAAGATTGATTTTCCTGATTAATAAAAACAATAACTCCTTTTCCCGCATCATTAATTAATTTAAACATTCGGCTAAAAGAGTCATCTGGTTTTGTAGTAAGCAAACGGATAATGTCATTGTTTATCAAAGTAGAGTTTACTCTTACCAAAACAGGTTCATCATCACTCCATACACCCTTAGTTAATGCAATATGCACCTGATTATTAGTGGTTTGCTTGTATGCCCTGAGCCTAAAAGAACCAAAACGTGATTTCAATTCAAAATCTTCCACCTTTTTAATTAAGGAATCATGTAGCATTCTATACGCCACCAAATCTTCAATAGAAATTATTTTTAAGTCATGTTTTTTAGCTACCTCCACCAATTGCGGCAAACGAGCCATAGAGCCGTCTTCATTGAGGATTTCCACAAGAATTCCTGCAGGTTTCAAACCGGCCAGTCTGGCCAAGTCCACGGCAGCTTCAGTATGGCCTGTCCTTCTTAAAACACCGCCATTTTTTGCCTTTAGCGGAAATATATGGCCCGGACGACCCAGATTGTGAGGTTTTGTTTTTTCATCTACAAGAGCCTTTATGGTTTTTGATCTGTCCTGAACGGAAATACCCGTGGTACAGCCATTACCTATTAAATCTACGGAAACGGTAAATTGAGTCTGATGCAGTACTGTATTGTTCCGTACCATCATTTCCAAACCCAGTTTTTCACATCGCTCATCCATCAACGGTACACAGATAAGCCCCCTACCTTGACTAGACATAAAATTTATCATCTCCGGCGTAACCATCTCGGCAGCAGCTATAAAATCGCCTTCATTTTCCCGATCTTCATCATCTACCACTATAACTATCTTGCCTTTTTTAATATCCGCAATAGCTTCTTTTATGGTATTTAATTGAATGGATTTTTCTTTTGTTGTAAGCATTATACGCTTATTTTATTAGGTTTCTTTTTAAAAAATTTATCAAAAAATCTGATAACGGGTTGTAAAAACATATCTATATTAAACATGCCTTTGTCCTTAGTTACCCGTAAAGTTAACAAAATACCGAGAGGTAATAAAATAATGGTAGCTAACCAACCGCCCAAAGCCGGGCTTACCGTACCAGCATAGGCCATATTTCTGCCCAATGTAGACATAAAAAAGTAAATTACAAAGATTACAATGGCCATAACCATAGGGAACCCAAAACCACCTTTCCTGATGATGGAACCTAAGGGTGCCCCTATAAAAAACAAAACGACACAAGCCAGTGAAAAAGCTAATCGCCTATGTATTTCGGTATCGTAAACATTAATCATCTTTTGTTTGTTTTTTAATGTTCCGTCAAACCCTTCTATATCGTCTATGGTACGTTTTATATTATTCGAAGCATTATTAAGGACAATAATTTTTTCATTCTTGTTATAATTATCCAAAATATTTTCTTTTCTATACTTATTAGCCAATGTATCTAACAAACTGTCTTTTATGGCAGACCGAATCAGGAAAGATTTGGCCTTGTTTTTTACATATTCTGAGTAAGGCGGCGATAGCGAATCAGAAAAGTATTCCAATTGCCTTAAACTGAGCATTTCACGGTCTTCTTTGTATTCCCGAGAATTTATATTACTCATTTTAGACACATCTATATTTATGTGATATTGGTCAAAATGGGATTTAGTTCCGGGCATTTTCATGCCTTTATTATAATTAAAACTATTTTCCGGTAATTCCTCAAAATGATAGCCATTATTCAAGATTAACGACATATACCTACTGCCTTTTTCGGAAGTAATTTCACCATTTTCGGCAGTAATTACCTTTACATTGGCCTGTCTTTTATCTAAATCGTAGTAAATTAATACGTTTTTTAAGAGGTTTTCATCTTTGCCGTATTTCTCATCAAATTTAATGCTGTATCCCGGTATTTCTGAATTAAAAGTGCCCGGCACCAAGGCTAGTGCAGGCTCGGTTTTTTTTAAATCGCTAAGCATGTTTTTAAATTTAAATGCTGCTCTGGGAAAAGCGTAATTTAAAAACAGAAAGTTCAAAAGACTAAGAGCCACCATTAAAATAACCAATGGTTTAATAAATCGCTGTAAGGAAATACCGGCAGATTTTATGGCCGCAAATTCATAATTTTCACCAAAATTCCCCAAGGTCATGATAGAGGACAATAAAATGGCAATGGGCAAAGCCAGCGGAACCTGCATTTGAGCAATATAGCCCAAAAACTGCAAAATATGCCCCACTCCTATTCCTTTACCGGCTATTCTATCAAACTGTAACCAAAGCATTTGCATTACCAGTACAAAGAGAATAATAATAAATGTAGCCAAAAAAGGAACTAAAAAGCTTTTGAGGATATATCTGGTTAATATTTTCACCTAAGAGCCATTTTTAGTTTACAACGTTATGTAAAATTTATAATCTGTTTATCAAATAGCCTTGAGCCTTATATTTAGATTCATCAAAAGAAAAAAGCTGACTGGAGATTGTTTCATTAGGCTTAAACTCAGCCACCGTTAAAGTTGTGGTGGTGTTATTATTACCGGTCTCTATCAGTTTATATATATGTCTGGTATTTACATCTACACCCAGTAAAATATGTTTTATATCAGAATCGCTATCAATAGGCAATAATTTTACATATTGAATTTTTCTGCCATTCATATTTTCTAATTTATCCCATTTATAGGTAAAACCGTTTTTATAAAAAGTAAAAAATTTAGAAGGCGTTAAGGTTTCTTCTTCATTTTCCTGAGCGTTGGTTATATTTACTTCCTGATCTTCGGTAATTATGGTATAAGTATTTTTACCGTCAAAAATTTGTTTTGTACCCAGAAAATTTACATGGTACAAATCGCCTTTTAAAGTAACATCGCCGCGTGTTTCCTGCTTTATATTTTCCTCTGTATTTTCTAACACATAGGTAAAGTCTATATAAATATTATCATAACCATTTATCTTCTGTGTTACCTCGTCTAAAAGTTTTTCCGCTTTTGCATCATTCTGTGCAAAGCCAATTGCACCTACTAATAACATTACTACGCATAACAATTTGTTCATATTCTTTATTTTTTAATTTATTTGTTCATTTTTTAATAACTCTTCCAAAGCCATAATATCCGGTACTAAAACTTGTCTGGCTTTACTACCTTCAAAAGGGCCCACCACACCGGCTGCTTCTAACTGGTCTATAATTCTTCCGGCACGATTGTAACCCAATTTTAATTTTCTTTGCAATAAAGATGCCGAACCCTGCTGAGCAACTACAATAACATGTGCAGCATCTTCAAACAATTCATCTCTGTCTTCTAAATCAACATCAATACTTGTGCCGTTTTCGTCACTTTCATATTCCGGTAAAATATGAGCACTGGGATATGCCCTTTGCGAACCTATAAAGTCTGTAATTCTATCCACTTCCGGAGTGTCCACAAAAGCACATTGCAGGCGGGTAATGTCATTTCCTGTAGAGATTAACATATCTCCTTTACCAATGAGTTGATCCGCCCCTTGGGTATCTAATATAGTTCTTGAATCTATTTTTGAAGTTACCCTAAATGCCACTCTAACCGGAAAATTGGCTTTAATAATTCCTGTTATTACATTCACAGAAGGCCTTTGTGTAGCTACAATAAGGTGTATGCCTACGGCTCTTGCCAACTGTGCTAAACGAGCAATAGGGCCTTCAATTTCTTTACCGGCTGTCATAATTAAATCAGCAAATTCATCAATCACTAAGATAATATAAGGCAAAAACTTATGCCCGTTTTCCGGATTAAGTTTTCTGGCTTTAAATTTTTTGTTGTATTCCTTAATGTTTCTTACGTAGGCTTCTTTTAGTAGATTATACCTATCATCCATTTCTATACATAACGAATTCAACGTATTAATTACACTTTTGGTATCGGTAATAATAGCTTCTTCAACATCTGGTAGTTTGGCCAGATAATGTCGTTCTATTTTATTGAATAATGTTAATTCTACCTTTTTAGGGTCAACCAATACAAACTTTACTTCCGCCGGATGTTTTTTGTATAGCAGAGAGGTAAGCACCGCATTTAAACCTACTGATTTTCCCTGTCCGGTAGCACCTGCCATAAGCAAGTGCGGCATTTTTGCCAAGTCAATTACAAAAGTTTCGTTAGATATGGTTTTGCCCAATGCCAATGGCAATTGCATATCGGCATTTTGAAATTTTTGCGTAGATAAAACAGATTTCATAGAAACCACGGTAGCATGTTTATTGGGAACTTCTATTCCAATGGTACCCCTGCCGGGAATAGGGGCTATTATCCTAATGCCCAAAGCGGCCAGAGACAACGCAATATCATCTTCCAAATTTTTAATTTTTGAAATCCGAACTCCAGCCTCAGGAACTATTTCGTATAATGTTACCGTAGGCCCTATCGTTGCTTTTATAGTTGCTATTCCTATTTTATAATTGCTTAACGTCTCAACAATTTTGTCTTTGTTTACCTCTAACTCTTCCTGATCTATCTTTATATTCTCATTGTCGTATTCCTTTAAAAGATCCAAAGTAGGAAATTTGTAATTGGGCAATTCCAGAGTAGGGTCAAATTCACCAAAATTATCTACCAGTTCGTTGGAAAGATTTTCCACCAGATGGTCTTCCTCAAAAGTTTTTTCTACTTCTATTTTTACGCTCTCTTTTTCTTTTTGGGCTTCGTTATTTACTAATTTTACATCTACTATTGGTTTATTTTTCGGCTTTTTAGCATCCTTTTTTTTCTTTACTGATAGTTCTAATTCCGATTCCGGTTTTTCCGGAATGGTTTCAGATATGTATCCCTCATCCGTTACATCGTCTATTCCTTTGTTTCTATTTGAGGATTTTTTAGGTACAGCAGCCTTAATATTGTCTGTGGTGATTTTAAAATATACTATAACCATTGCCAATAAGGAAAACAACAATATCAAAAATATCCCGGTTTTTCCAATAAAATCCTGTAAATAATCATTAAGTTCATAACCGATAACACCACTGTAAAGTGAAGCATCGTCAAACAAAAATGCTACGGCTACAGCAGCCCATACAGCAACTAAAGTAGCCCAAAACCACGCTCGCCGAACCGGTCTAAACGTAGTATTTAAGACAATTGTTAATCCCGTAAAAAACAATAAAAAAGGCAGTAAAAAAGCAGAAAGGCCAAACCCACGGTAAATAAAAAAGTGACTGAGATATGCCCCTATCTTACCCAACAGATTCTTTGTTTCCACCAACCGTTCAGAAAATAAATACAGTTGACTCTGATCCGCTTTCCACGCTGATAAAAAAGAGATAAAGGATATAAGTAAAAATACAGCAAAAACCATTAAAAACAAGCCAAACACAAGATGGGTTTGTTTATTTTTAAAGAAAGCAATTAATTTGTTCTGTTTGCCGGCCTTAGTTGTTCTTTTCTTTTTCTTCTTTGTTGCCATTAATAATTGATAGTAATGAGCAAAAATACATAAATTTGAGAGAGTAGGCTTTTAAATTTAAAATTTGTAATTATAAAATCTTTGGCAAATAAATAATAAGACTAACCACCACAGCCGATATGGCAACAAAACCAACGGCTGCAGCAGAAATATCTTTAATAATACCTATTTTTTTATGATATTCCGGATGAATAAAATCAGCCATTTTTTCTACAGCTGTATTCATGGCTTCCACACCCAATACCAAACCAATAGCCAAGGTTTGAATCATCCATTCTACAGGTGATATTTGAAACCAAAATCCGGCCAAAGTAACAGCTACACCTATTATGGCCTGAATTATTATACTATGCTCTGACCGCAATAAATGCCATATTCCTTTGCACACAAAAACCAAGCTGAGTAGCCTTTCGGCAAAAACATTTCGTTTTGGCTTATTCACAACATTAAATTTCAGAGACTGCGGCTAAGGCTGCTTCGTAATTGGGTTCATCTACAATTTCTGATACTTGTTCTGAATATACAATTTTACCGTCTTCATCCAATACCATAACCACTCGTGAATTTAAATGAGCCAAAGGGCCATCTATAATTTGCAATCCATAGTCTTTGCCAAACATTCCGGTGGCAAAATCAGACAAGCTTTCTACATTTGCTAGTCCTTCTGCACCACAAAAACGGGCATGAGCAAAAGGCAAATCCCTACTTATGCACAATACCTTAGTATTATCCATACCTGCTGCCTTCTCATTAAAAGCCCTTACAGAAGCAGCACAAGTACCCGTATCTATACTTGGAAAGATATTCAAAATTAATTTAAACCCTTTATAATCAGATAATTTTGCGTTAGACAAATCCGTCTTAACCAATTCAAAATCAGGTGCTTTACTACCCGTCTTAGGTAGATGTCCACTGGTTTTTACGGGGTTGCCCTTTAAAAATATTGTTGTCATAATAATTTATTTTTTTAGTTGCTCAAAATTAATACTATATAAATTTAAACTTTCCTATTGGAACTAATTTTTTTAAACATATTATTTAACTGGTAAATTATGTGGTTAAAAATATCAATAGACATGAAAGATGCTCTTTTACCAAAACTTCACACTTACCCCTTAAGAAGTATTTAACATTTCACATCATTAACAAAATTACATTAATTAGCCTAAACTCCCAGTTATTAAAATAAATTTACCAACAGAAAGCAAATCCATTTTGCACTTTAGCATTATTTAACAGATAAGTACATCCTTTTTTTGTTATTTTTGACCTTGTTATAATTCTTTTTTTATAACAAAACAAACGGCATTAAATTTGCTGATTAATTGATATGATTAATAGAATTTACATCAACATATTTTTATCTCTAATCCTAACATGTAGTGTATTGACTTTAGTCAACGGACAAATTGATGCCGCAAAAGACACCATAAAGCTAAATATTTCTTCACTGGACAACGATAAGGGAACCATTCCGTTAAATATTGGGCTGGCTTCAGATAATAATGGCAGTTCTATCCTAAATATTAAACCAAAAGAAATTTACCTGCTGGGATTCCGGTCAACTGTTGATAAATATTTCTCTAAACTCAACCAACCCAAGCAGAAGAGTGTTAACTTTATGGACGAAAAGTCACAACGTGATGACAGTGATGTGATGAAGAAACGATATTTTAACGGTAAAGACATGAGTGATGTAAAAATGTCTTCTGATTTTAGTTTAGGAACTTTATACAGCACCTCAAAATCTGTTAGAATAGAAGTTCGTGACCATAGCTTGATAGACGGTGACAGAATTAGAATTTATGTCAATGAAAAATTAACAAATTCTAATGTAGCTCTAAAAGGTTTATACCATGTTATCTTTATTGAATTAGAAAAAGGCTATAATCGCGTGGACATAGAAGCCTTAAACGAAGGTTTTTCAGGCCCTAATACTGCAGAAATTAGAGTTTTTGACGATAATGGTGACCTGTTAGCGGAAAAAAACTGGAATATCAGAACCGGACAAAAAGCTACATTGGGTGTGGTAAAGAGATAGACATAGGATTTCCAAAACTCTATTAGCCCGAACAAACGGGCTTAATAAAAAACAGAATAAACAAATTATTCTAAATAATTTAGAAAGTTACAAAATTAAATAAAATACCATTAGATTAAAAAGAATGCTCTTTATGACAAATCATGAGTAGTGATAATAATCATAAGGGCTAAAACGGGTTTTCCCCATTACACCATGACTGAAAAACACCAGCTATTAACCGACGACCAATTTGAGCAAAAATTTAAAAACTGTGACCTCCCCAAACCTTTGCTTACCGATGATGCCTATTTTAGACTAGCCTATATTCACGTTGTAAAATACGGCAAAGACCAAGCTATAATCAATCTACAAAAACAACTGGCAGCTTACGAAATAAAGCACGGTAACCACATTAGATTTACCAATGAAAATATAAAAAGTTTTATTCTTCATTTGGAGCAACATATCAATTCTGGAACAGCAGCCACTTACAGATCTCTGCTTCACACTTTTCCAAAACTAAAACAAGAATGCCTCAACCTCATTAATTCGGAGGTTGAGTTACAAGAATAATATTTTCTTTAAACTAATCTTATTTAATCATTATATTTGCAGAGTTGTCGCAAAGTGTTAATATAATTTATAAAAATTGGACGCGGCTCAAATTGAACAACTCAAATACCCGATTGGCAAAGTAGAACTCCCTTCACCCATTACTTCTTCACATATTTGCAAATGGATTGAAATTATAGAAAGCTTTCCTAAGCAATTAAAAAAAATAGTTTCCGGACTTAGCGAAGAACAGTTAGACACACCTTACAGGCCGGAAGGTTGGACGGTACGGCAACTGATACATCATTTGGCCGACAGCCATTTAAACAGTTATATAAGGTTTAGATGGGCTTTAACCGAAGTAAAACCGGTTATAAAACCGTATTATGAGGATCGTTGGGCAGAGCTACCAGATAGTAGAAGTGCCCCGATACGCTTATCATTAAATTTATTAAAAGCCTTACATGCAAAATGGGCGTATCTACTTAAAGGTTTAAATGCCAATGAATTGCAACATACTTTTATACATCCGCATGGCAACAAAGAAACTTCCTTAGCAGAAGCAATAGGACAATATGCCTGGCATTGTGTGCATCATTATGCTCATATAAACAATCTAAAAAAACGTAATAACTGGTAAACAGCAGCTAAGGCTAATTGTATTATATTTACCAAAATTTTAAAGATGCCCAAGTTTACGGTAAGAAATCTCAACATGTTTTTATTGTATAAAATACCTTCTGCCTATATTACCGGTGTTCGGGTAAAATCTTTTAGCGAAACTGAAGCTGTGGCCACAGTAAAAAAACGCTGGATTAATCAGAACCCATTTAAATCTTTGTACTGGGCAGTTCAGGGAATGGCATCCGAATTGGCCACAGGAATTTTGGTAATGTATCAGATTAAAAAAAGTAAACAAAATATTTCCATGTTAGTTACAAAGCAATCCGGCATATTTACCAAAAAAGCAAAAGGAAAAATACATTTTACTTGTAATGATGGCAGTAGAATAGCCGATGCCATAAAAAAAACAATATCCACCGGAGAAGGCGTAACTGTTTTGCTCACCTCTACCGGAATGGATGAAAATGGCGAAACCGTATCTACTTTTGAGTACGAATGGGGTCTGAAAATTAGACAAAAAAAATGATTACATATTTATTCGTAATTTAGCAAACTTCTTTTACCAAAAACGTATTATGAAACGTGCATTATTCCCCGGCTCTTTTGACCCTTTAACATTAGGACACTACGATATTATAAGCCGTGGCATCACACTTTTTGACGAAATAATCGTTGCTATTGGCATAAATGCCGAAAAAAAATACATGTTTTCTTTAGAAGAAAGAAAGAAATTTATCCAAGACGCTTTTAAGGACACTCCCAAAGTAAAGGTGATGACCTATAAAGGTTTAACCGTTGACTTTTGTAAAGAAATAGATGTTCCGTTTATACTTAGAGGCCTTAGAAATCCGGCTGACTTTGAATTTGAAAAAGCCATAGCTCACACCAATAGAAATCTGGCTGCTGTAGAAACTGTGTTTTTACTCACTTCCGCTAGCACTTCCTACATCTCGTCCTCTATTGTGCGAGATGTAATTAGAAACGGCGGGGATTACAAAATATTGGTGCCGGACAGCGTAAGGATAAAATAAAAATAATCCGCTTTGTTCAACAGTTCTTCTCTTTCGGTAAAAAAACCTCTGCCATCATACAACGGACACTACCACCGCCACAGGTTTCTATGGTTTGAATATCACTACTTAAAATCTCGCAGAATTTGTTAATTTTATTAATTTGTTGTAATGTTAATACATCTTTGGCTGTTTTACTCATTACCAGATACCGTTTCTCAGATTTGCCAACTAACTGCAACATGTTTCCGGCAAAAGCATGCACCTGTGCTTCGGTAATAGAAATTATCTCCTTACCATCTGATTGTAAATGATCTACAACATTTTTTCTTTCTTTTTTATCATCTATACAATCCAAACATATTACTGCAAAATCTTCTGACAGACACATCATTACATTAGTATGGTAAATGGGCATCCTTTCGCCATTTACCGATTGGTATGCCGTAAAAATTACCGGAGTGTATTCAAAATCTTCACAAAATTCAATCACCAGTTCCTCATCAGCTCTGGGCGAAAGTGCACAGTAGGCTTTTCGGTTTACACGGTCTAACACTAAACTGCCCGTACCTTCTAAAAACAAGCCATCTTCTTCCGCAGCCGTGTAATCCACTATATTATCAATTTTAAAACCTGCATTTTCTAACGTTGTAAATATATCTTCTCGCCGCTCAGCTCTTCTGTTTTCGGCAAACATAGGATAAATGGCAGCAATACCATTTTCGTGAAAAGACACCCAATTATTGGGAAAAACAGAATCGGGTGTATCATTTTCAATACTGTCATCAACTACTATAACTTCTATTCCGGCATTTCGCAAAACCCGGACAAAAGTGTCAAATTCTTCCTGAGCCTTCGCATTTATCTGGCTATTTTTTAAATCCAACTCTTCCTGAAAATAATTATTTACAGCCGTCTGATCGTTCATTCTAAAACGCACAGGGCGTATCATTAAAACAGCATTGGTTATTTGTTGCATCTTGAATACTAAAAATATTTATGGTTCAAAGCTACTCTAATTTTTGTAAAATAGTTAACCCGTAAATAAAAAATTTCTCAAAACTGACT
>PDWJ01004851.1_pt1 | contig 16842 bp, 10 predicted proteins | sample 1430881 | NCBI WGS metagenome assembly PDWJ01 (sample SAMN01162460, study PRJNA174530) | Oral metagenome, whole genome shotgun sequencing project. | biome: Marine environment; feature: Marine mammal; material: Swab sample of the gingival sulcus; isolation source: swab sample of gingival sulcus...
GAAGCATAACACCCGGGCATCCCGAAGTAGACGTACTGCATGGTATTGAGAACACTTCCGGACCTCTCGGTCAAGGACATGCGATGGCACTCGGCGCAGCCATTGCCGAACGTTTCATGACATCGCGCTTCGGCGAATGGATGGCACATAAGACGTATGCCTACATCTCCGACGGAGGCATACAGGAAGAAATATCTCAAGGTGTAGGACGGGTAGCCGGACATCTGGGATTGCATAACTTCATCATGTATTACGACTCGAACAATATCCAGCTTTCCACAAAAGTCGACGAAGTAAACTCTGAAGATATTGCCGCCAAATATAAAGCATGGAACTGGAACGTAATTACCATCGATGGCAATTCGGTCGAAGAAATCCGTAAGGCGCTGAAAACGGCAAATGCCGAAAAAGAACGCCCGACGCTGATTATCGGCAAGACCGTAATGGGTAAAGGCGCCATTGATGATAAAGGAGTAAGTTATGAAGATAAAGTATCGACACACGGACAACCGTTGTCGGCTGCAGGAGCGGATATCGATGCAACAATCAGGCATCTCGGCGGAGATCCGAAAAAACCGTTCACCATCTTACCCGAAGCGAAAAAGATTTATGCCCAACGCAGAAAAGAACTTCACACATGGTATCTCGAACAGATGAAAGAAGAAGAACGGTTCCGCAAAAAATATCCCGAACAAGCGGAAAAGTTAGACCTCTTCCTCAGCGGCAAAACGCCTAAGATAAAATACTCATCCGTCAAGATGAAAGAAAATATCGCCACACGCGCCGCATCGTCTACGATGCTGGGACTCTATGCACAACAAATTGAGAATATGGTAGTTTCATCGGCAGACCTGAGCAATTCCGACAAAACGGACGGTTTTCTGAAACATACCAAGGCTTTCCGGAAAGGAGATTTTTCAGGACAGTTTCTGCAAATAGGCGTCAGCGAACTGACCATGGCATGTATCATGAACGGGATGGCTCTGCATGGAGGCATCATCCCCGTATGCGGCACGTTCTTCGTTTTTTCGGACTACATGAAACCGGCTATCCGTCTGGCAGCGTTGATGCAGCTTCATGTCATATACATCTGGACACACGATTCGTTCCGCGTCGGCGAAGACGGACCTACGCACCAACCGGTTGAACACGAAGCACAAATCCGTCTGATGGAACACCTTAGAAATCATCGGGGCAAACGCTCGATGGTTGTACTACGTCCGGCTGATGCGGAAGAAACCATTTATGCATGGAAAATCGCTCTTGAAAGCAACCGTCCGGCAGCCCTTGTGCTTTCTCGACAAAATATTGTCAACCTGCCGGCAACAAGTGGAAACCGACGTAAAGAAGCGCAACAAATCGCCAAAGGCGGATACATCGTCAGCGACAGTAAAGGAAAACCTGACGTGGTCATGCTGGCAAGTGGCTCGGAAGTGGCGACACTTGTCGAGGGGGCAGAAAAACTGATGAAAGCAGGTATTAAAACGCGTATTGTTTCGGTACCCTCCGAAGGATTGTTCCGCGACCAGAAAGCCGACTATCAGGAGAGCGTTTTACCCAAAGGAATCAAACGATTCGGACTGACCTCCGGCTTGCCCGTCACTCTGCAAAACCTTGTCGGTGATAACGGTGTCATCCACGGCATGCCCGAATTCGGCTATTCGGCGCCTTATAAAGTGCTTGACCAAAAACTCGGCTATACAGGCGATAATGTTTGCAAATTGGTAAAGAAAATGCTGAACAAGTAATACAAAAATATGGATACGGAAACTATCGGTTTTGCAAGTGACCACGCAGGGTTTGAAATAAAAAACGCCCTGATAGATTACATGAAATCCAAAGGATATTCATGTCGGGACTTTGGAACGGACTCGGACGAAAGCTGCGATTACCCTGATTTTGCCCACCCGTTGGCGAAAGCCGTCGAAGCGGCACAAGTTGATAAGGGTATCGCATTGTGCGGCACGGGTAACGGCATCAGTATGACGTTGAATAAACATCAGGGCATTCGGGCTGCTATTTCTTGGAACAACGAAATGGCACGGCTGATACGTGCTCACAACGATGCGAACATACTGGTTTTGCCCGCACGGTTTATTACACTCGACGAAGCGAAAGCCATGACAGATGTATTTTTCTCGACCTCGTTCGACGGCGGACGCCATCAGCGACGTATCAATAAGATTCCCGAACCGTTTTAAAATATGACAATGAAAGAATGAAAAACGTTTGTTCTATTCTTATGTACGCTGAATAATCCGGAAACTGTCATTTTCTCAATAGAAAAAGAACAGAAACACATCTATTAAAAACAAGGCTTCTGTTTGCTAAGTTACCGCTAAGCTGTTTGAAAAAATGACTGGTAGTACTTGCTTGAGATATGACCAATTGAAGCATGATGAAAATTTTAATTGTGGAAGATGAATGTTTACTGGCAGATGAGTTGGCGGAAAAACTAATGCATATTGACTCTGCATTTGAAATTGTTGCCCAACTTGAAAGTGTTCAAGAAACTGTTGAATGGCTCCATAATAATCAGTGCGACTTGATTTTTATGGATATTCAACTCTCAGACGGTCTCTCTTTTGAAATATTTGAACAAGTGAAAATATCTTCTCCCGTTATTTTCACAACAGCCTTCGACCAATATGCCATACAAGCATTTGATGTAAACAGTATCGCCTACATTCTAAAACCTATTGAGGATATTGAAATACAAAAAGCATTAGATAAATATGAATTCCTCAATAAGTCTTATTCAGCTAAATTGCAAGAATTTATATCTAAATACTCTTTCGGACAGGCTAAATTCAAAAAAGATATCATCGTAAGTCAAGGAACTATAAAAAAGTTCTTGAATATTAAGGACATCCCTGTTTTTCAAGCAGACGACCGATATGTTTTTGCTTTTACTTCATCAGGACAACGTTTTTTTTGTAGTCAGACCTTGAAAGAACTCGAAACAATCTTGAACCCGGCATCTTTTTTCAGAATCAACAGAACATTTATAATAAACCGCGATTACATTGACAAATGGCTTTCACATTCAAAAGGAAGAGTAAAAGTTATGTTGAAACAAGACCTAAAAAGAAGTTTAATCGTAAGTCGGTTACGAACAAATGAGTTTAAAGAATGGCTGAAAAATTGAAGAATAAAATCATTCTCAGTCCCTATTTTTGGACGGGTATACTTTTGTTTTTATTCTTAATCGTTTTTTCTTATAAAAAAGAACAATTGATTGAAAGAGAAGCTGAAAAAAGAATTAAAGCAATAGCACAAAATGTATCTGTAAATAATATCTACATTTTCAAAAGCATCCTTACATATTATATTAATCGGTTGGAATATATATCATACAACCGAAATGACTCCGAGCAAAACATACAAGAAACAATCGCTCTTCTGAGTAAAAAAGACAGCATCTTTCAAAACATTAAACTAATCACGCTACGCAAACCGTTGACTGCTTCCTATCAGTTAAAACCGCAATTAAACGACAGCATATCGTCTCTTCAATTCACATTTCCCATAGAAAGCCATAGTCTAAACAACAAAGCATTGCAGCTAAACATCAAGCTGCAGGATTTGCATAAAAAAATCGCCGAAGACAAAAACTTCGCTCATGCATACCTTACCTTAATTCATAAAAACAGATATATCTTTCATCCTGATGAACAAAAAATCGGAACATTAGTTGAAAAAGAAGAACAATTCCTTTTCGATGAAAAAAACATAAACAGCGTTATAACAACTTATTCAGATTATTTGGAACTTCCGGTATACCGTTATTTCGAAAAAGTTGACTTTGGCGGTGAAGAATGGATTTTTGCTGCCAATGTGCCCGAAGTCAGTTTCTATGAATTGGTTTTAAATACACAAAATGCATTTATATACATGTCTGTTTTAGTGCTTATTGCTTTTGCAATCATCTTTTTTTTAGGTCTTATGCATTGGCAAAAAGAACTGCTAAAAAGGCAACAAATACAAGAAGAAAAAATTAATCTGGAATTAAAAAACGAACAACATAAACGACAAGTGTTACTCACGGAATTAGAGCAGCTTAAAAGCGGATTAAATCCACATTTTCTATTCAATTCGTTAAGCAGCTTGAAAATATTAGTTGACAAAAAGCCCGAAGAAGCCAAAAGCTTTGCCGTTGCTTTATCTAATTTGTATCGCTATCTTTTAAAACAAGAAAAATGTGATTTAATTTCACTTAAAGAAGAACTTACTTTTACAAAAGATTATATCTACCTCCAACAAATCCGTTTTTCGGAACGAATTAAAGTACAAATCAAAATCAATGAAGAAGATTTGTATAAAAAACTGCCTCCAATGTCTCTCCAACTGTTGGTCGAAAATTGTATAAAACACACGAAAATAACTAAAAAAGAAAATTTGTTCATTACCATTTCCTCTAATGAAAACCAAATCATCATAAAAAATAATTACAATCCTCCGCAAAACACTTTTTCATCAGGAATCGGATTGGAAAATCTTACAAAAAGATATTCCTATCTGACCAAACAACCCTGTTCTTTCTATATTCAAGAGGAACAATTCGTAGCCATGATTCCATTGCTTTAACCCATTTCACTGCAAAAAAGTCCCCATTCACCACATTTTTTTTTGCCGATTGAGCATGATAATACTATTTTGCAAAAAAAACACAGTATATGAAAAAAAATGTCATTTTGCTTGCTTTGATTCTTCTAAGCACATTTTCACTTTCCGCCAAATTGAAAATGCAATCCGACAGCATCATTGGAAAACATTCAAGCAAATATAAATACCTTACGGACAGCACGACTTGTAAAAAAGGGCTGTTCTCTGTCTACACAGACAAAAACGACCACTTTTTTGAGATTCCCGTAAACCTGCTTAAACGAGATTTCCTTATTGTAAATAGGATTTTAAAAGTACCATACGAACTTAATGACGCAGGCATAAACAAAGGGATAAATTACAAAAACATACTCGTACGTTTCGAATTGGATACATCCGTGAATAAACTTTTTATTAGAAATGTCAGACCCAAACCACACTATCCGGAAAATGATTTTATCGCTTTGTCGGTAAACGAGAATTTTATCTCTCCGTTGATGGGCGACTTGAAAGTGGAAGCATACAACTCGGACTCAACATCAATCATTGTGAAAATCAATAGTCTTTACGATGGTTCTTCATCTTTCTTTAATAATCTGTACAAAAACATCAGTATCGGAGGAAGCGTAAACAAAGAATTATCACGCATAATCAAAATAAAACCTTTCGAAAATAACATTGCCGTCATTTCGGAACTGTCGACAACGGTAGATGAAGGAAACACATCAGTTTATCTTACCGTTGAAACTTCATCGTCAATCGTTCTCTTACCGGAAAAACCCATGTCCGGAAGATTTTTATCGCCACGTGTAGGCTACTTCACCGTGCCTTACACCTTTTATTCAGATAATCAGAATGATGTAGAGAAACAAGAACTAATCACTCGATGGAGATTGGAACCCAAAGACAAAGAGGCTTATCACAGAGGCGAATTGGTGGAGCCCGTAAAACCCATTATCTTCCATATCGATAACTCAACGCCAAAAAAATGGCGCAATTATATAAAAAAAGGAATTGAGGATTGGCAAATTGCTTTTGAAAAAGCCGGATTTAAAAATGCAATCATGGCTAAAGAATTTTCCAAAGACATTGATCCGGACAACATAAACTATTCCGGCATCAATTATGTTGCATCAGAAAAAATGAATGCCATGGGTCCTTCGGTTTACGATCCTCGCTCCGGAGAGATTATCCAAGCCGACATCATTTGGTGGCACAACGTGTTGTCGATGCTTCGAAACTGGATTATCATACAAACAGGCTCGACTCGACACGATGCGCGGTTTTGGGAACTGCCGGAACATTTATTGGGTGATGCCATGCGTTTTGTCGCTTGTCATGAAGTTGGACATTCGCTGGGATTAAGACATAATATGATCGGCTCTTCCGCCTATCCCGTAGATTCTTTAAGAAAGAACGATTTTGTGAAAAAATGGGGCATCTCGACTTCCATCATGGATTATTCGCGCTATAACTATGTCGCACAACCGGAAGATGGCATGGAAACATATTCTCCTCAAATCGGAGTCTATGATATGTTTGCTATCGAATACGGATACAGATGGTCGGGCGAAAACAATCCATATAAGGAAACAAAATTCCTTTCCGATATTTTAAACAGACACACAGGTGATGTCTACAGATACAGCGAAGCACAAGATGCACGTAGTGCCATAGACCCCAGAGCGCAAACAGAAGATTTGGGAGATGACCCTCTCAAAGCAAGTAAATATGGTATCGCCAATTTAAAGAGACTTATGCCGGAATTGCTTTCCATAACAAAGAAGGAAAATGCTCCGCAACAAGGATACAAAGAAGCCGGCGAACTTTATTATGCAATCATAAGCCATTGGAACAATCTGGTATATCATCCGTTAGCCAATATTGGAGGCATTTATATTGAAACAAACAGACGGAACAGCAATAAAGAAACTTATACATTTGTACCGAAAGACATTCAGAAAAAATCGGTTGAATTCTTGATTCGCGAAACGCTTCAAGATACCGATTGGTTATTTGATTGCGAATTAAATAAATATACTTTCCCAATAAAAAAATCTCCGAATGGATTGATAGAAAATGCCCCTTCCTTGTTACTCAAAAATGCACAAAGCTATATTTTCTGGGATTTATTAGATAACAAAAGATTAATTCGCATGTCGGCAAACGAACGTTTAAATGGCGAACAAGCATTCACACCTGTAGAACTGATGGATATGCTTTATGATGCCGTTTTTAAACCGAAGAAGAAAAGCAAAGAATCAACCGTTAAGGAGCGCTTTATACAAAAAGGCTTGGTAGATGCTTTGATTCAATCGGTATCGAGCAATGTCGTAACCAAAAAGAACAAATCATTGACAAACAGCACCCGGACATCCGACGAACATATCGCAGTCAGCGGAGCAATACGAAACATTTCTTTTTACGGCTCTTTATCCGACAGAATTTCAGACGCAATATCCGTAAAGAGAGGACTGTTGTTAAGAATCAAAAGAAACATTCAAAAAAATTGTCGAAAAGGAGATAAAGCAACGAGATATCATTATGAAGATATGCTTCTCAGAATAGATAACGCATTACATATTAATTCACAAAAATCAAATTAACGAACATGAAAAAAACATTCCTTTTATTATTATTACAGCTGCTGATTTTTACTCTAACGGCGCAAAACGTACGCACCATTAAAGGACGTGTCATGGATAACGAAACAGGCAAACCGATGATTGGCGCAACGGTTTTCATATCACCGGAAGAAAAAAAAGTGGAAAACTACAGTCCACAAGGAGTCATCACGGATTATGACGGGAATTTTCTGTTCAGCTTGCCATCGTCAGTTAAATCAGTTATAGTCAGCTATGTCGGATACACACCTCAAACGATTGAGCTGACAGCCAATCAAGTATATATCATAAGACTGCATGAAGATGCTACCATGTTAAAAGATATTGTCGTAACAGGTTATCAGAAAATAGAGAAAAGAAAACTCACTTCCTCAATATCCAAGGTTGACTTTGACGACATCAAACAAGTGGGAGCACCCAATATTGACAAACTTCTTGCGGGACAAATTGCCGGTGTTGTTTCCACACCTACATCGGGAGCACCGGGTGCAGCAAGCAAAATACGTATTCGGGGAACCGTCTCGTTATCCGGTTCGGCTGATCCGCTGTGGGTGCTGGACGGAATTCCGTTGGAAGGAAACGAAATACCGAAAGATTATCAAGGTGCTGATAATATTGACAATTTGACCAATATTTCGATAGCCGGACTAAATCCTCATGATATTCAAGACATCACAATCTTGAAAGATGCTGCCGCAACAGCAATATACGGAGCAAGAGCAGCCAATGGCGTTATTGTAATCACTACAAAAAGAGGACGAAAAGGCAATTTGCGAATCAATTTCAATTCAGATGTTTTTTATACTTCAAAACCGAAATATAGTCGCCTTGACTTGATGAATGCAAGCGAAAAAGTAGACTTTGAGATGTCTCTGCTTCAAAATCCAACACATAATTACCGCGATAAAAACGGAGAAGTTGCACGCATCCTAAAAAACACAAATCAATTAGACCTTTTCAAAGAAAAAGGCATTTCGGCAATTTCGCCGGAAGCACAAAAACAGATAAACAATTTACGAAATGAAGGAACGGATTGGTTTGAAGAGATTTATCGCCCCACCCTCAATCAACAATATGGTCTCAATATCTCCGGAGGAACAGACATAGCGAACTATTACTTCAGCACGGGATATTACAAAGAACAAGGAACAACAAGAGGAACATCATTCGACAGATTCAATGTTACATTAAATACCGATTTCAACATTACTTCCAAATTGAAGTTTAATGTAGGAATTTTTGCCAATCAGAACGAAAGAAATTCCTATGTGGTAAATGGAACATATACCAATCCTCAGAATTATTCGAGAAGAGTTAATCCTTACCTTAAAGCATACGACAATGAAGGAAAATATATCTACGATCCCGATTTAATGAATTCAAGCAGTCTGCCCATTCCGTTTAACTACATTGAGGAACAGAAAAACAGCTCTTATTTCTTAAAATCACAATCGTTGAAAGCTATTTTTGAAGCGGGTTATCAAATTATCCCATCATTAAAACTTTCATCTCAATTGGGACTGCAAATCGAAAATAACGCCACGGAAAAATATGGAGCAGCCGAAACTTTTTTCACAAGACAATATCGTGAATCATTCCGTTATAAAGGAAAATCCGTGCTTCCTGAAGGAGGAATTATTCAAAATTGGAATGATCGTTTTTCGCAGTATAACTGGCGAAATCAACTTTTCTTCCAGAAAGTTCTCAATAAGATTCATGATCTGGACATTATGCTTGGCATGGAAATGCGAAGAAACAATTACACGGAAATTCATACGAAAGGATTCGGCTTCGACCCAAATTCAATGACAACAAAGCCGACAGTATTTCCCGAAGGATATAACGGAGTTCATTATGCAAGCCTCAGACAATACGCCAAAAGATATGCAGAGAATGCTTTTTTATCGTATTTCTCAACGGTGTCATATACATTAAATCATAAATATACCGTTTTTGGCAGCTTGCGCTACGACGGCTCAAATCTATTCGGCGTAGACCCTAAATACAAATATCTTCCTTTGTGGTCACTCTCGGCTGCATGGAACGTAAGCAGAGAAGAATTTATGAGAAATATCGATTGGCTGAGCAATTTTAAAATCAGAGCCTCGTATGGACTGCAAGGAAACATCGACAAAGAAACATCTCCCTTCGTTAAAGGAGAATGGAATACAACAGGGTTCTTCTCAGGGCAAAATATCCCGTCCATCACCGTTTTATCTCCTCCCAATAAATATTTACGATGGGAAAAAACATCCACAACAAACATCGGCTTTGATTTGGGATTATTCGATAACCGTATAAACATAAGTTTTGACGGATATTACCGTTACAGCAAAGACTTAATAAATGCCAAAGCAATACCTCATGAAAACGGATTTAATTTCGTGAATTTAAACTGGGCGGAAGTGTCCAATAAAGGCTGGGAACTCTCATTTTCCACGCTAAACATAAAATCCGAAAACTTTACGTGGCATACGGACTTTAATATTGCTCAAAATATCAGCAAAGTACATCGAATAAACACTCCCGACAATGACCTGTTCCCCTCCTTAGAAGGATATCCGGTAAATGCCGTATTCGGTATTCAAACCGCAGGATTGGATGAGAATGGAATAATGCAGTTTAAAAACCAAGAAGGAAAAACGGTGAGTATGCAAGAGTTTTACAACCTTAAAACAGGTATATGGGGAGACGTAAATTCAGGCTATAGTGCAAAAGAATTCAGAAAACTTTTCACTTATATGGGCGATATGGAACCTAAATTTACGGGAGGATTTATTAATCGATTTAAATATAAGAATTTCGATTTATCTGTTTCTTCAAGTTTTTTCATTGACCGCACGGTTCGTATCACACCTTTCTATAATCCGACACAAGTCGATCCGGGGATTAATTATACGAAACAGACGCAACAAATCTGGAGCGAGTCGAATAAATCAGGTATCTATCCGCGAATATTAGGACGCAACATGAATAATGAAACAATGGATATGGCATATAATTGGATAGACAGCTACGACGCCTCCCGTTCCTATAATTATTACGACATCTGGATAAAAAAAATAAGTTACTTGAGAATCAATTCAATCCGACTCGGATACACACTCAATAACGATATGCTGAAAAATCGATATATTTCCTCTGTTCGCTTTAATGTAGAGGCACGAAATCCATTTGTTATTTCCACTAACCATGACGGATATTTTGACCCTGAAAGTTATGGCAATATCTATTCACAACCTATATCCAAAACCATTTCATTTGGAATAAATGTTTCATTCTAATAAATCAACAATAAAATGAAAAATAAAACATACTTTTTCTTATCGACAGTCATTCTCGGAGCTGTTTTATCGCTCTCTGCCTGTAATTATTTAGACATCGTACCCGTAGGACAAGTCATCCCTCAAAAAACAGCAGAATACAGAGGTTTAATAAATAGTGCATACAGATTAGTTCCACAACATAAAGCCTTGTTAAATATGCGAGGCAATCAATTTAATCCCGAAGATGATCCTTTTGGCTTCGGATTGGATGGATTTGACCAATTTAAAGACATATACATGTGGAACGATCTGAATACGGATAATGCCAAGACACAAGAATATCCTTACACGGCATTTTATCAAACAATCTTTCACACAAACGAAATAATTGCAAACGGAATACATGCCGATGATGACGGCACTGAAAATATTGAACAAATAGTCGGTGAAGCTTATGCGCTTAGAGCATACATGTACTTTGAGTTAGTCAATATGTATGCCCCTGTTTATAACAAAACAACAGCTATAACAGTGAAAACAATACCCATCACAACAGAAATCGATATTGAACAAACATTCCCGAAAGCAACCTTACAATCCGTTTATGATTTAATATTAAACGATATCGAAAAAGCTGAAGGATTATTGAAAATAAAAAAGCAAGAAGGACAAAACAAATACAGATTTTCACTGCAAGGACTATATGCCCTGAAATCAAGAGTTTTTCTCTATTCACAAGAATGGGAAAAAGCAATGGAAGCAGCGAAAAAGGCATTGGCTATAAACAACCAACTCGAAGATATGAACAGTGATGAGTACAAATCAAATACACATTACGAATCAACCGAAGCCATCTTGGCATTAGAGTATGTAACCGTTTTAGAATTGCGCGATTATGCCTCTATACCTGCAGACTTCATCTCTTTATACAAAGAAGGTGATTTACGTCCTTCAAAATATTTTGCAGACTCTCAGTTCGGATATAAAATCGCAAACAAAGCCAATAGTACGAACGAGAAAAAGAATTAGCTTTGGAAGGACACCAATGGTATGACTGGAGAAGAACAACACAACCTGAAATAACAAAAACCGTTAAAGGAGAAAAATGTGTGCTGAAAAAGAATGATCCGCGTTACACTCTACAGATACCGAAATCTGCAAGAGAAGCAAACCCTTTGTTAAATGAATGATGCATAGAAAAATTATTTCGTAATACATTCCTTCGATTTTTCCGATATAAAACAGCCGAATGCCGGCTGTTTTACGGATTTTTTATGGCTTCTTTTTCATATCTGAAATGGTATTGCTACTTTTGTCCGCAAATTAATACGTGTAATTGCAATGAAGAATCTTGATTATGGTGTGATCGGCAACTGCCGAAGTGCCGCTCTCATCTCAAAAACAGGAAGTATCGACTGGCTTTGCTTTCCGGATTTCGATTCTCCTTCCATCTTCGCAAAACTTTTAGACAAAAAAATCGGCGGTTCTTTTGCCATTGAGGTGTCCGATAATTATACTGTATCGCAACACTATTTAGCCGATACGAACATACTTGTCACCCATTTCTCTTCCGAAGAAGGCGCTTTCAATCTTGTGGATTACATGCCACGCTATAAAACGATGGAGCATAAGTACTACCTGCCTTCCGAAGTGCATCGTTACATCCGTCTTCTCCACGGCAGACCGAAACTGCGGATTGTCTACGACCCACGGATGAATTATGCACAAGACACAGTAAAACACACCCAATTCAACAGCCATATCAAAACGGAATCAATCAAATTTAATGAAGACAAAATATATCTTTATACGAGTATTGATTTCGATACGGTGCTGAACAGCGATGAATTCACTTTGGAGAAAGATGAATTTCTGATGCTTTCGTACAATCAGAAAGTGGTAAAAGTGGATATCAAACGGATATATCTCGATTATGAAAGGACAAAAGTGTATTGGTTAGACTGGAGCAACCGCTCGCGCAATTTCAAGGAATACAACGAAATGATTACACGCAGCATGCTCATTCTCAAACTAATGTCATACCACGAGACAGGAGCGATGTTAGCTGCACTGACAACGAGTCTTCCGGAGACCATCGGTGAAGTACGCAATTGGGACTACCGATTCTGTTGGATTCGTGATGCTTCAATGGCAATCGACACACTGCTTTTCATGGGGCATAAAGATGCTGCAAGACGATTTATCGGTTTCCTGAAAAAGATATTGAAAGCGCGAGGCGATAAATATCAAATCATGTACGACATACGAGGTCAGAGGGAATTAACCGAAGAGGTTTTAACGCATCTTTCAGGCTATGAAAACTCTCGTCCGGTACGCATCGGAAATGCAGCCTACAACCAAATTCAAAATGACTCATTGGGATATTTGATGGATGTTATCTATCAATATTATCAATATTTTCCCGGCACGCTCGACGAAGTGGAAGATATTTGGGAGATGGTGCGCAACATTATCCGCGAAGTGATGAATTCATGGCGCACTCCCGACCAGAGTATTTGGGAGTTTCGCTCACGCGAACTGAATTTCGTGTTCTCGAAAGTAATGAGCTGGGTTGCGCTCGACAGAGCGGTGTCCATTGCTGCGATGCTCGATAAAGAATACTATGTAACACGCTGGCGAAACGAAGCCGATAAAATTCGTGCCGAAGTATTTGATAAAGGCTGGAGCGAAGAAACACAATGCTTCCGCCAAGCCTACGAAAACGAAGACTACGACTCGTCGTTGCTATTGATGCAAAGCTATGGTTTCATTGACGCCGATGACGAACGCTACATTAAAACGGTCAGAGCGTTGAAGAACAATCTTATGCACAAAGGATTGATGTATCGGTATCGTTCCGAAGACGATTTCGGTGCCCCTTCGTCCGCATTCACCATCTGCACCTTTTGGATGATTGAAGCGCTACATGCCATCGGCGAACATGAAGAAGCCTTCCAATTGTTCAACGAAGTAAAGTCGTATGCCAACCATTTGGGATTGTTTAGCGAAGACCTCGATTTCGAAACCAAACGTCAATTGGGAAATTTCCCGCAGGCTTATTCGCATTTGGCATTTATCAATACGGCATCGCTTTTTTCGGAAGAAGAAAAATTATCTCAAAACTGACACAGACATATATACTTAACCGTTATGCACAAGCTAAAAAAAACCGTACAACAATGAAAATTTGCCATAAAAACAGACAGGAAAATCCACGCACAAATAACACATTTGTTTTTTCGATAACATACAACCTGATGTTGAAAAAATAAAAAAGCTATTTATTGCCAATACACCATAATGTGCTACTTTTGTAGATTAATAAAAATGAATTGATAAGAATGTTTGAACAGACTTTTAAAAATATAGACGATATACTTCACAAAGACGCAGGTTGTGGAAGTGAACTGGATTATGTGGAACAGACTTCTTGGATTTTATTTTTAAAATACCTTGATGATTTAGAAAAAGACAAAGAAACAGCTGCTTTGCTATCCGGCAAAACTTACACAGAAATAATAGACCCCAAATACAAATGGACAACTTGGGCAGCACCAAAACTTGAAAACGGAAAAATAGACCACAACGCGATGACAGGCAATGACCTTGTCGACTTTGTAAATGGAGAACTATTCCCATACCTGAAAAAGTTTAAAACTAATGCCGAAAATGCCAATACCATTGAATATAAAATTGGAGAAATTTTTAGCGAACTGAAAAACAGAATACAAAGTGGTTACAATTTACGAGAAGTTGTAAACCTGATTGACGAACTGCGTTTTAGAACCCACGCTGAAAAGCACGAAATGAGTCATCTTTATGAGGATAAAATCAAAAATATGGGAAATGCAGGGCGAAACGGTGGAGAATATTACACCCCACGCCCTCTGATTAGAACTATTGTAAAAGTGGTAAATCCACAAATAGGAAACACCATTTATGACGGTGCCGTAGGTTCGGCAGGTTTCTTGGTCGAAGCGTTTAACTATCTTAACAAAAAGAATTTATCAACCGCCGATGTAGAAAAATTACAGAAAAAGACCTTTTACGGGAAAGAGAAAAAGTCGCTTGCTTACATTATCGGGATTATGAATATGATTTTGCACGGCGTAGAAGCTCCCAATATTATACATACGAACACACTTGCCGAAAATCTTGGAGATATACAAGAAAAAGACCGTTACGATGTAATATTGGCTAATCCACCGTTTGGAGGAAAAGAGCGTGCCGAAGTACAGCAAAATTTTCCGATAAAAACAGGCGAAACGGCATTTTTATTTTTGCAACACTTTATTAAAATCCTCAAAGCCGGCGGAAAAGCAGGTGTTGTAATAAAAAATACTTTTTTAAGCAATACCGATAACGCTTCTATTGCCTTACGGAAAGAGCTTTTAAGCTCGTGCAATTTGCACACGGTTTTAGATTTACCGGGAGGAACATTCACAGGGGCAGGAGTAAAAACCGTTGTGTTGTTTTTTGAAAAAGGAAGACCTACACAAAAAACATGGTTTTATCAACTCAACTTAAACCGAAATCTTGGAAAAACCAACCCACTTAACGAAAACGACCTTGCCGACTTTGTTTTACGAAGCAAAACTAAAGAGGAAACAGAAAATTCGTGGACAGTAAATATTGCCAATATTGACCCAAACACCTTAGATTTATCTGTAAAAAACCCGAACAAGCAAGACGAAGAAATCCTACGCGACCCACAAGAAATACTAAAAGAAATCGCAGAACTGGACAAAGAGAGTGCCGAAATATTAAACTCAATCTCTAAAATAATTGATGATTGTCAGTAAAAAAATACTATGAAAAACGAAATAACAAAAAAAATACAGGGCTTAGATAAATTAACAACAATTATTGAGAATGCCAGAAACAGAGCTTTTCAAAAGGTGAATGAAGAGCTGATATTGATGTATAAAGAAGTGGGGAAATTCATTTATAAGAAATTAGCCGAAAGTAATTATGGCGATAAGTTAATAGATGAGCTTGTACAATTTTTTAAAGAAAGATACCCCGATTTAAAGGGTTTTAATCGCCGTGGCTTATACAGAATGCGACAATTTTACGAGTTATACAATGATGATGAGATTGTGTCAACACTGTTGACACAATTGAGCTGGTCGAATCACTTAAAAATAATGTCATCATGCAAAAGCCGAGAAGAACGGCATTTTTACATAAATATGTGCATCAAAGAAAAATTAAGCCATCGAGAACTTATTCGGCAAATCGACAGTGCTTATTTTGAGAGATACATGCTTTCAAGCAAAAACAAAGCTCCGGCAATACAAAAAATTAAACAGCATACAAATAATGCATTTTTAGATAATTATGTTTTGGACTTTCTGAACTTGCCTGAGACAGTATCTGAAAAAGATTTGCAAGTTTCAATTATCAAAAACTTAAAGAAATTCATCTTAGAAATTGGCAAAGATTTCACTTTTGTTGGTGAAGAATATCGAGTGCAGGTAGGAAACCATGACTATTATATTGATTTACTTTTTTTTCACAGAGAACTTAAATGCTTAGTTGCTTTTGAACTTAAAATAGGCGAATTTAAACCCGAATACATAGGCAAAATGAATTTGTATTTGGAAGCCTTAGACAGAGAAGTCAAAAAAGAAAGAGAAAACCCCAGTGTTGGAATAATCCTATGTGCCGACAAAGATGATGAGGTGGTAGAATTTGCATTAAGCAGAACGCTATCTCCAACCATGGTTGCAGAATACACTTTAAAACTAATCGACAAAAAACTTTTACAAAAAAAGTTAAAAGAATATATTGATTTAGCAGATTGTATGTAAGGAAATGTTATGAAAAAAAATTGGGAAATATTGAATTTTGAAGAATGTCTTGATAAAGTAAAAAATACACCTAAAATACCACAAAAAAAATTTCTTTCTGAGGGAAAATTTCCCATTATATCTCAAAAAGAAAATTTTATTAACGGATACTGGAATAATCAAAATGATGTTTTAGAAGTTACTAAACCTGTTGTTATTTTTGGAGACCACACCAAGATTGTAAAGTTTATTGATTTTAATATTGGAACATCTCCATTATGGAGTAAGTCCGCACATAGATACATAAATTACAGCTCGGTCTTGATATTTTTATTCGTCTGTGTGTGAATAGAAATTATCATATGTATTTGCATTTGTAGCAGGTTACGGTGTATATACATTACAACAAGAAACAGAAGTGTCTGATATCCTCTTTCCATCTGATAAGTTTGAAACAAAAACAGATTTATATGAAACTTAGTATGAGATTATTAAAATTCAGTGTAGCCGGTATGATGATGTCACTAATGATATTATCCTGCACAAAAAGAAGCT
>PDWJ01002990.1_pt1 | contig 16829 bp, 10 predicted proteins | sample 1430881 | NCBI WGS metagenome assembly PDWJ01 (sample SAMN01162460, study PRJNA174530) | Oral metagenome, whole genome shotgun sequencing project. | biome: Marine environment; feature: Marine mammal; material: Swab sample of the gingival sulcus; isolation source: swab sample of gingival sulcus...
AGAGCCGAGATCAAAACCTCGATGCCGATTTCAACCAATGCTAGACTGGCAGCGTAGACTGGGAGGGTCATTGCGGTCGTCAGTTTTTAACGGGCGACTTTTTGCTTTCGTTGGCCCAGCAGGTGGCCTTGATTGCACCATTAAAGTAAATGTTGGTTTAATTCGTCATAGAAATTTTCTTTCTGTGTTGTTGTTACTGTGATTGGGTGAATATTCAATCCGTCACGGTACGAAATGTGCGCTTCAATAACGGAAGCCTTACACAGTGAAAGCCGTTATCGAACGTCACATCTTCGGGCTGAACGGATTAGACGTTATTCAGACTCACAGCTCAAAATAACATAGAAAAACGTCGGATTATGACGAACAAATGATGATCTTTTGAGGGGGATAAGCCGCAAGTAAAGCAGGGCAACAGGTCAAAAAGCAGTGTTTCACGTCTTCGGTGCTGCCTGTCCTGCTTGTTCCTCCACAAGCGTGTCCAGCTCGGACATAGCCCGCTCATGGGGAACACCTTCCCCCTTAATTCCTTTAAAAGGAGTTTGTTTTTCACATTCCTGGACAATACGCTTACGCAGTTTCAGGAAAATCGTGCTAATACTTCTGACACTAATTCCTGTTAAAGATGCAGTGTCAGAAGCAGTAAGATCCTGAGCAAAGCACTTGAGAATTTCCCGAAATTTTCGCTCTGAACTTTTGGTAACGATTTTTTAATGGCATTTTAGAATGCTTAACACATTCTTTGTGCTCTTTGCTTCCTAAGCCCCATGATTTTATTAAAGCGGTCGGTTTTTTTCAGGAATTCGCTGACTTTTCTGGCAACTGTTTCGGTTCGCTCATCAATGACCAGATTTTTGTCAAAATCTTTCCGGTTGTATATCCGATCATCGACAAGCAAGCCCTGCTTGTCGGTCTTGCCGTATTCTGGTCGCCAGCCTTCCAAATCGATATTCAATCCTACTCGCACAACTTTGTAGGGGGCAAGAAAACCATCTTCTGTACCTTGTTTTGGTGAATAGGTATAGATGGGCTCGCCAAAATATTCGGTACTGGAAACGATTTACAAAGCGAGCGTAGCAGCATGTGCCCGTGTGCAGCAATTTGTTAGGACTTCTTTAAGCTCAGCCAATTTTTATGAAAAACCGACATTTTTTCTTTTAACTGGGTACTTGTTATTGAAAAAAGCGTACTTAGGGTGTGAATATACTTTCAAAACCCACTGCTCATTGTTATCAAAAAACGAAAACATAATATCTCCTGAATCAGAAAGAGAAACATTTCTGAGCATTCCTTCCGAATACATTGCAGAAAGCTCCAGTGAATCCATGAGATGTAAACTATTGCTAAAATAGTATACGTATAGCGCCTCTTCGAAAGGGTTTCCTTCCGTGGCCAGAACAAGGAAGTTTTCTCCAATTCGATACTGCGCCTCCAGCATCTTTCCTGAAATCTTGATTTGCCTTTTTAGGTTTTTGTTTTCAAGCACGACTCTTGGCGTTTCATCAGGTTTTTCTATCGTATCTATTACATGAAATTCATTTATTTCCTTTGTAGGCATCAGAAAAACCACCCAAAAGTGAAATCAGCACCTAGCGACCTAGCGCACCCAATGTGCCACCTGCAAACACCCCGATAGTTTTTGATAGGCTGTCAGTCAGGCGCGCTGATCCACATTAAGTTGTAACCACAATTCTAGCAGAGCAGCATGCCACAGCTTGCTCCCCAACAGGCGTGTCATGTGTGCTTCCGGTTCTGCCAGCAGTTTGTCCAGGTAAGGGCGCTGGAATATGCCGCGTTGCTGGCAGGCTTCAGTGTTTAAAATATCACGCATAAAATCGAGAAATGCACCGCGTACGAATTTGAGGGCAGGTACTGGAAAATAGCCCTTGGGTCGGTCAATAACGGCATCAGGTAATAAACCACGTGCAATTATTTTCAAGACATGTTTGCCGCCATTTTTGATTTTCAGCTCAGGTGGTAATTGCATCGCCAGTTCCACCAATTCGTGATCCAGAAACGGAACACGTGCTTCCAGTCCCCACGCCATGGTCATGTTATCAACCCGTTTGACCGGATCATCAGTGATCAAGGTGGTCACATCCAGACGTAGTATTTTGTCCAGATACGTATCAGCATCAGGTTCTGCAAATTGCTTGGTAATCAGCAGCGCGGTATGGTCTGAACCGTGATAAGGTGGTGCAACGGTTTCTAGATACTCGGCATGATCACGGTCAAAATAGTGTCGCCGAAATCGTGTCAGTTCGTCGCCGGTTTCTGCCGCCATGCGCGGATACCAGAAATAACCACCGAATACTTCGTCAGCGCCTTGACCACTTTGTACCACCTTAACCGCTTGCGAGACATGCTCAGCCAGCAGGAAAAATGCCACAGCATCCTGTCCGACCATGGGTTCGGCCATGCAGGTGATCGCTTCTGGAAGGCGTTTGAGTACATCGTTATTAGGGATTAAGTATTTATGGTGACAGGTCTGATAGCGTGCTGCGACCGGATCGGAATATTCAAACTCACTGCCCTTTTCTTCAGGCTGATCCTCAAAGCCGACTGAGAATGTCAGCAGATCGTGAGCACCAGATTCGGCGAGCAGCGCTACCAGTAAACTGGAATCAAGCCCGCCAGATAACAGGATGCCGACAGGTACGTCAGCAATATCGAGCCGTCGCTGCACCGCCAATCGCAGTGCATCATGGATAGCCTCAGCCCATTCTGGTTCAGTGCGTGGTCTATCGGGACGCTGAGCGCGAAGCTGCCAATAGGTGCGGTGTTGTGCGTTACCGTTGATATCGACAGTTAATGTTGTTGCCGGTGCTAATTTACGAACCCCCTGCAAAAGAGTGCGTGGTGCTGGAATAACTGCATGCAGGGTTAGCTGGTGGTGCAGACCAACAGGATCAATCGTTGTATCGACATCCGGCGCTTCCAGCAATGCCTGGCTATTGGAGGCAAAGCGGAAGGCTTGAAGGGTACGGGCATAGTACAGGGGTTTGATACCGAGTCGATCCCTGGCGAGGAACAGGCGACGTTCATGGATATCCCAAATAGCAAAGGCAAACATGCCAATCAGGTGTTCAACGCAATGTTCACCCCATTCAGCATAGGCTTTGAGAATAACCTCGGAATCGCCTTTAGAGAAAAAACGGTAGCCTTTTGCTTGCAACCTGCGCCGCAATTCCGGGTAATTGTAGATGGCGCCGTTGAATACCAGCACCCGCCCCGGATCAGGATCAATCATAGGTTGGTTGGCGCGTTCGCTAAGGTCGATAATGGACAAGCGACGATGACCTAGCATTATGAAGTCATCTGACCAGGTACCCCCATGATCGGGGCCGCGTCGGTGCAAGCGTTGTAGCATCCGTTGTATCAACGCTTGGTCAGGTTTGCTGTTGTCGAAGCGTAATTCGCCGCTGATTCCGCACATAAGCGTATGAGTGAGGCTACTGGATTATTCAGACAAATATTCAATGCTTGCGTGCTGTTGGTGCGACATCATGCAAGCGGGCCAACATATTATTCAGACATATATTCAATGCTTGCCCACATGACGCGCCGTACACCCGGTACGGCGCGTGCACGAGAGATCGCCCGATTGGCTGCATAGGCGCTGAGTCGGGCACTGAGACTGACAATACCCGCTTGCGTGCTTACTGAAATATTTGATTTGGCCAGCAGGTCATCTTGGCTGAACACCCGTTTGACATTAGCGGTAATTTCTGAATCGCTAAATTTGGATGTGTTGCGACTGTTGTCGCTGAGACTGGCGGTAGTTGATCCATCACTATCGGTAGAATGACTGCCTGTACTAACACAAGCGGTGACGGTCAGTGCGGCCAGGAGAGTTAGGGTAAGCTTAAATCTATGCATTAAGTAAAGCCTCCATGGTTTGAAGCGTGGAGCCTGTGAAATAGGGCCGAGTTAAACCGTGCAAGGATAGCACACCCACGTTTGTTGCTACTTGCGTTGCATCAGCTGGAGTGAAGTCTAGGCTAACCTTTGTTTTGGCTTGCTGGCATGGCTGTATACAGGGGTGACTATTTGGCCCTTCGGTATCATTGCGCATTTATAGTGCAAACACTATAAATTGGGACTATTTATAGTGATAATTTGCGTATTAAAACAGATGGATATAGCGAAACCAATTAATCAGATCCAGCTGGTTCCGCTATATTCATGGAGTTACGCAGTTGGTAGGATCGAGTACAGCATATAGTGGTTTGAAACGCATCTCGCCTACCAAATGAGCGACAACTGCGTAACTCCTAATTTAATAAATTTTCAGGAAAAAACATATTATGCTATCAATTTTGCAAAGTAATGACATTGAGGTATTAACGCATCGCTTTGCTGATTTGTTACAAAAGCCGTTACGCGAGCCTTTAGCACAAGAAATGATCGTCGTCCAAAGCCACAGTATGGCGCGTTGGTTGACATTGCGCTTGGCTGATCGTTTAGGTATTTGCACTAATTTGAATGTGCGTTTTCCTGCCAGTTTCTTATGGGATATGAGCCGGGCTGTGTTGCGCTATCTGCCGTCGACTTCAGCGTTTGATAAATCAGTATTGGAATGGCGCTTGATGTCATTGTTACGTGATCTGGACAATTCATCATGTTTTGCAGCACTGCGCGTTTGGCTGGGTGACGAACAAAACGATTTCCGTCGCTATGAATTGGCCGGTCGTATCGCGGATTGCTTTGATCAATATCAGGTTTATCGCCCTGACTGGATCAAAAAATGGGAGCAGGGTGAGGGTAATCATTGGCAAGCAGAATTATGGCGACGCTTGGTGCAAGGTGGTGGGGTTCATCGCGTACAGGTGCAAGAGTTAGTTTATGCGGCGCTGAAAAATGGCCGCTTCAATCGACAGCATCTACCAGAGCGGGTTGCTGTCATTGGCATATCGGCACTGCCAGCACCGTATTTAGAACTGTTGTCATCATTAGCACATTATATAAATGTGTATCTATTTGTTCTGAACCCCTGTCAGGAATACTGGGGTGACATTCAGGCTGAGCGTGATTTGGCGCGCTTGAGTGAAGAGATGGATCCGCAAGAGGCTTACTTGATGGTAGGTAATCCATTGCTGGCCTCCCTTGGCAAGCAAGGGCGGGATTTTATCGATGTGTTGCAAACGTTTGAGCATGATGAGCAGGATGCTTTTGTAGAGCCGGTGGGTAATGATCTGCTGCATCATTTACAGGCCGATATTCTCCATCTGCGTGAACGTGGCAGTGAAGACTATCCTGCTCTAGAGTTGCGACCTGATGATCGTTCGTTACAAATTCATGTTTGCCATGGTGCGATGCGTGAAGTTGAGGTTCTGCATGATCAGCTATTGGCTTTATTTGAGGCAGACGCTGAATTGACCCCTTCAGACGTTGCTGTGATGACCCCTGATATTGCCAAATATGGTTCATTGATTACCGCAGTGTTTAGCTCGGTGCCCAAAGAACGCTGGATTCCATTTGGTGTCGCTGATCAGGGTGTAGAGATTGAAAACCCTCTGATTGAAACGTTCTTTGAACTACTGGATTTGAGCGATAGCCGTTTTGATGCTGTACAGGTACTCAGCTTGCTGGAGCGATCAGCAGTACGGCGGCGTTTTGCTCTGGCTGAAAGTGATGTAGAGCTTATCTACCATTGGGTGCGTGAGGTTGGTATCCGTTGGGGGGTCGATGCAGAAGGTAAACGTGCCCTGGGATTACCAGAGACAGCAGAGAATACCTGGCGGACCGGGCTGGATCGATTGTTGCTTGGTTATACATTGCCGGGTGGTAATAGTGAACTTTATAACGAAATACTTCCTTATGATGATGTGGAAGGCGATTCAGCACTGGCACTGGGGTCATTACAGTGTTTCCTGGATGTGTTATTTAATCTAAAGGATCGACTGCAAGGAAGCCACTCGTTAGCGCAGTGGGGCATGATAGTGCATGAGGTACTTGATCGCTTTTTCGCGCCTCATGAACAGGAGGAAGGCCAGTTACTATTGATTCGTAGCGCTTTTGAAGCCTTATACGAAAATGCCAAACAAGCCCGTTTTGACGAAGTTATTTCATTAGCGGTACTGAAGTCAGCATTACGACGGGAGCTCAATGTAGCAGGCAGTAATATTTCACGCTTCCTTGGCCATGGCGTGACCTGTTGCGAAATGATACCGATGCGTAGCATTCCATTTAAAGTGGTATGCCTGATCGGGATGAATGATGATGCTTATCCTCGCCTTGATCGAGCAATTGGTTTTGATCTGATGGCAAAGCGATTTCGGCGAGGTGACCGTTCACGCCGCCGTGATGACCGCTATTTATTTCTGGAAATGCTGCTTTCAGCGCGTAATTGCTTTTATCTGAGCTATGTAGGTCAAAATATTCGAGATAACAGCGCGTTGCCACCGAGCGTTTTAGTAAGTGAGTTGCTGGACACGGTAGATCGAGGGTTTCGTCAAACGACGGGTGAATGTGCCAGTGAACAATTGGTTACTCGTCATGCTTTGCAATCTTTTGGTCAGCGCTATTTCAATAATGACCGACGGCTGTTTAGTTATGCACAGGAGTGGCTGGAGGCCAGTCGTTATACCGGACGTGGCGGGCAAAAAGCTACACCTGTACTGATGGAAAAACTTCCTGAGCCGGAGCCAGCCTTTCGCCAGATCACGCTGGATGATTTGCTGTATTTTTTCAAGAATCCAACACGGTGGTTATTGCAGAAGCGGCTCGGTATTCGGATTAATGACGGTGATGATGCACTGGAAACGCACGAGCCATTTGTACTTGACAAATTAGAGGATTATCAACTGGTAGAGCAAATGTTGCGTTTGCACAGGGAAAACCGGTCTGCGGAAACCATTAAATCGGTGATGCGATCTCGTGGCGTATTACCCCATGGACAAATGGGGGAAAGCTTTTTTGGCGATGTGCAACAGCGGGTTACAAGGTTTTCTGCAAGGTTGGATCGGGTATTGCAATATCAGGAAGTAGAGCCATTGGCAATTGATATCACGTTGAAGGATTTTCGGCTGACCGGGTATTTGAGTGGCTTAAGGTCGATAGGGTGGGTTGGCTATCGGCTATCCAGTGTTAAAGCAAATGATTATCTAAGACTGTGGCTGCATCATTTGTTATTAAATATCATTGCTCCAGAGGATATTGATTTACAGAGTTTCTGGATAGGCGAGAATAAGAATGTAGTATTGAATCGTACAGAAAATTCTAAAAATTATTTACAGTCTATAGTAGAGCTTTACTGGCAGGGGACGCAGGAAATTTTATCTTTCTTTCCAAAAAGTTCTTTGGAGTATTTTACCTGTAAAATTCTTAAGGAATATGATGGTGAAAAAGCATTACAGGCAGCTCGCAAGATATGGGAAGGCGATGGTTTTAAAGAAAGTTTTTCCGAGCGAAATAATCCTTATTATCAGTTGGTTTTTTCTGCTATCGATCCGCTGGATGTAAAGTTTGAGGCACTTTCTGTTAGTCTGTTTAGACCATTATTTTTGCATATTTCTGAAAGCGGTATAAAAGAACAGGATTTAAAAGTCTTATGAGAAGCTCCCTTAGAAATAAATTGATTAAATTATTCTTTTGCTGATTATATTGGTGGCTACGATTATTGGAGTGGAATTCTACTTTGGGGTTAATACTGTATTTTTTACAAATGGAAGTTTGTTATTCAACCCTTGATCAACGTGTCGATAGTGTGCATCGTTGATACTAGAGGATACTGGAGTTGGTTGGACTGGAATATATAGCTAATAAAATAGTCATATTGCATCTATTCCAATATCAATAGCAGTCAGAGTCAGTGGTAGTGTTTTTGGATTCCATTTCTAATTGCAGGCCATTTAAAAAATCATTTGTCATCTCTAATAGTCTATATATCTTAAAATGACTGGAATAGTAAACGCTTTTCAGTTCGAGGAGCATTAAATGCAGCCTATTGAGCCAATTTATACTGAGTTACGTGATTTTAATCTTATTGAAGCGAGTGCAGGTACAGGTAAAACATATACAATTACAGCCCTATATTTGCGATTAATATTGGAAGAAGGAATTCCAGTCAGCCGGATTTTGGTCGTGACATATACCAATGCAGCTACCAAAGCGCTGCGTGATCGTATTCGTGAGCGGCTATCACAATTATTTAATGCGTTTTTACGTGGTTATGCTGATCAAGAGGATGAGCTGGGCGTAAGATTGATCGATTTGCTCCCTGATCGCCAGTTGGTTATGCAGCGTTTGAATAATGCCATACGTGGTTTTGATGAAGCATCCATTTATACCATTCACGGTTTTTGCAAGCGTGCGCTGGGTGATAATGCTTTTGAAAGTGGTTTGTCATTTGAAACGGATATGATGACAGATACCAGTAATTTACTGCATGAAATTGCTGAGGATTTTTGGCGACGAGAGTTTTATAACGGCTCACCAGCAATCGTCAAGTATTTTTTAAAGCATTATAGTCCAGAGACATTATTAGCTGAAATTAACGCTTATTTAGGCAAACCCTATATTGAAGTCATTATGCCAGAAGGTGAAGCTGATGGCGCAAAGCTGGAAAATGCGTTTCTGTATGCATATCAGCAGGCAAGGGATAACTGGCTTGACTGTTACGCCGAGATTGAAGACTTATTGCTAAACAGCAAGGCACTTAATAGAAATCAGTATCGAAAAGCTTCTATCTCTGGCTGGATAGAAGCCATGAATCTTTATTTAACAGCAGAGATACCACCGCTATCTTTGTTTGATAATTTTGAAAAATTTACGACACCTGCTCTAAATAAAGCAACAAAAAAAAATGAGGTTGCTCCACAGCACATGTTCTTTTCTTTATGTGACAGCATAAAGAAAAGCAGCGAAGCGCTTGTTTACTATTGTCAACATCAGGTGCCTGTTAAATTATTGCATTATTGCAATGCTGAGCTTGCCGCCCGCAAACAGCGACAGCACGTACAATCTTATGATGATTTGTTGCTAAATCTCCATCGTGCTTTACATGACCCGCGCCGTAGTAATGGATTGCTTGAAGCACTGCGTGATCGTTATCGGGCTGCACTGATTGATGAGTTTCAAGATACTGACCCTGTTCAGTACGAAATTTTTCACCGGATTTATGAGGGTACGCATAAGCCGGTATTTTTGGTTGGTGATCCTAAGCAGGCTATCTATAGTTTTAGGGGTGCAGATATTTTTGCCTATCTGAATGCCCGTCACGATACGTGTGCAAAGCGCCGTCATACGCTAGATGTTAACTGGCGCTCTGATCCACGCCTGCTAAATGCATTAAATGCCTTGTTTGGCAATATCAAAGCGCAACCCTTTTTATTCGATGATATTCCTTTTTACGATGCCATTTCCGCAAGAAAAAACAAACATAAACCATTAATAATACAAGGTCGCCTGGAGCCACCCTTGCAATTGTGGTTTCTGGAATCAGATGACCCCAAAAAAACAATAAACAAACACGAGGCAAAAGTACTTACAGCCCGAGCAACAGCGATTGAAATTGTCCGTTTGCTTAACCTGGGTGCGCAGCAGCAAGCTTATATTGGTGAGCGGCCGCTGGCGGGAGGGGATATTGCGGTATTGGTGCGTAGTCATCAAGAGGGTCGAATCATTCGCCAGCACTTGCTTCAATTGGGTGTGCCCAGTGTCCATCATTCTGATGACAGTGTGTTTGCCTCAAAAGAGGCCGGGCAATTGGTGTGGTTACTTGCAGCGGTTATGGAACCGAGTAATGAAGGGCAGGTACGTGCTGCATTGATATCCGATTTATGGGGTTTGAGTGGTGAGGATTTGTATGAACTGCAAGCAAATGAGCAGGCATGGGCGTTATGGCTGGAAAAATTGCGTGATTATCGGCAAGTTTGGCAGGAGCAGGGGTTTATAGGTTTTTTTCGCACTTGGCTGGTCAACGAGCAAGTCGCACAGCGCTTGTTAACACTCTGTGATGGTGAGCGGCGTTTGACAAATTTATTGCATCTGGCCGAGTTACTGCATATCGCCAGTCATACGTATTCAAGTATGGCAGGTTTGCTCAAATGGCTGAATGACCAGCACCGGTTGCCAGCCAACAGGAGCGAGGAGCAACAGCTTCGTCTGGAGACTGACGAGAATCTGGTAAAAATTGTCACTATTCATAAAAGCAAAGGGCTGGAGTATGAAATCGTATTCTGTCCGTTTGCATGGGATGGAAAGCTGTATGTCGGCGAGAAGGATAAGGCATTGCTTTATCACGATCCTGATAGTTTGCGTCACACCATGCTCGCCGTTGGCGTGGGCAGCAATCACCCGGCACGCCAGTATGCCCGTCGTGAGGAAATGGCAGAAAAATTGCGACTTTTCTATGTTGCACTGACTCGCGCCAAACAGCGTTGTTATCTGGCTTGGGGAAAGATTAATGAATCAGGTACAGCGCCCTTCGCCTGGTTATTGCATCGACCCACAGTCAAGGCACACAGTAAGGATGAGGTGCAAGCCACTCAGGAGCGATTCAATGCACTTGAAGCCACAACAATTCGCAAGGAGCTGGAAGCTGCGTTCACAACAGTAGCAGATAACGTGGCTATAATGCCGCTGTCGCAGATGACACACTCTGCAATACGCTTCCAAAATGAAGCACGTTATCGACCGCCGATGATTGATGGGCCTGAATTACAAGCACGAACTTTCACAGGCGTGTTGTCGAACGCTTGGCGAATGAGTAGTTTCACGTCCCTGGTTGCGGGACGCCCGACAATAGCAGAAATGCCAGATCACGATATTGTCGCCACGATTTCGGCGAGCGATGAGCGGGCACCGGATGAACAGGCAATGGTCGTATCAGGGTCTACCATTTTTGATTTTCCGCGTGGTGCACGGGCGGGTACCTGTTTGCACGCTATTTTTGAGCGGCTGGATTTTGCCTGTCATAGTCACACGGACCTGGAGGATTTGGTAGGGCGTACCTTAAGCCGTCATGGGCTGGATGCCGAGAAATGGCAAGCTGTGATAGTAGCCATGGTGCAAAATGTATTGGCAACACCATTGAATCGGCAAGGTATGACGCTGGCAAGGATAAAAAGAAATCAGCGACTCGATGAGCTGGAATTTAACTATCCATTAGCACATTTGCGTGCTGATGCCTTGCGCGCGTTGCTGAAGCAACATGGTTATATCACTGCGCCTTGTCGGCAGATGGTTGAAAATCTGAATTTTAGTCCGGTACGGGGTTATATGAAGGGTTTTATTGATTTGGTCTTTGCCTGGGATGGGCGCTTTTATCTAGTGGATTACAAGTCCAACTGGCTTGGCATGGAAGCTACGGCATACCAGCGTAAATACCTGCAGGATACTATGGCCCGTGAAGCTTATCACCTGCAATACCTCATTTACACAGTGGCACTGCACCGCTATTTGCGCCTACGGTTACCTGATTATGATTGTAACCACCATCTTGGAGGCGTGTTCTATCTGTTTTTACGAGGTATGGAGCCGTTGCATGGCATGAATTGCGGTGTTTTTTATGATCGGCCTGCACCTGCTTTGGTGATGGCATTAGATCATTTGATGGCGACTGGTCGATCCGTAGCGTGAGTGTTGAACGGCGACCCGTATCGGCCACAAGCGATGCGTTATTGCACTTGCATAAGCAAGGGGTGCTGACCGATCTGGATTGGCATTTTGCCCGATTTATCGAGCGGCTGGCCGGTGGTCAATCACCAGGGCTGGCATTGGCTGCAGCTTTGGCGAGTCGCGCTACCGGGCGAGGGGATATTTGTGTCAATTTGCGCCAATGGGCAGGACGTATCCATGCGGGTAACAGCGACACGGAAGCCTTGATACCGATACCATCGATCAGTGAATGGCTAAACGAGTTGCATGCCAGTCCAGTGGTCGGTCGCCCGGGGGAACGCCAGCCACTGGTGCTGGATCAACGTGGGCGGCTTTATCTGTATCGTTATTGGCAATATGAACAGCAGATAGCCGATGATTTATTATCTCGGGCAAACAGCGTTCCCGATACGGTTGATGAAGTACGTTTGCGATCTGATTTGCAAAGACTTTTCCCTCGTCCTTCGCAACTGGAGGGCGCTGATTGGCAGAAGGTTGCAGCGGTAGTAGCCATGTTGAAGCGATTATGTGTTATTTCCGGCGGGCCCGGGACAGGCAAGACCAGCACGGTGTTGCGGATTCTGGCGTTATTGACAAGTCAATCAGGTAAACGGCCATTACGTATTGCATTGACTGCACCCACCGGTAAAGCCGCTGCGCGCCTTCAGGAGTCGATTCGGGCGGCCAAGCCGGATTTGGGATTGACACCAGAGCAGCTAGCACAAATTCCTGATGAGGCTTCAACACTGCACCGCTTGTTGGGTAGCCGACCCAATTCAGTATCTTTTTACCATAATCGCGGCAATCCTTTATTGCTGGATGTGTTGGTGATCGATGAGTTGTCGATGGTTGGACTGGCTCTGATGGCAAGGACATTAGAGGCATTACCCGGCAATGCACGATTAATTTTGTTGGGTGATAAAGATCAGCTTGCCTCGGTGGAGGCGGGTGCGGTATTGGGCGAAATTTGTATCGGAGGTGGCCGTTTTTCACCGGATTACCAGATGAAGCTGGTGGATTTAACCGGTGAAAACCTGCCACCGGCGAAGCCATCAATATCGCCATTAGCAGATACTATTGTATTGCTGCGCCACAGTTTTCGTTTTGGAGTTCACAGCGGTATTAGTGCGCTGGCGCGTGCGGTGAACAGTGGTAAAGCAACGGAAGCTACAGCGTTGTTAACCGAAGCAAAGTATGAGGATATCGGCTGGCATAATATATTGGGTGCTGCTGATTTATCAGCGTTATTGTCCGAAGCGATCACCGTGGGTTTTTTGCCTTATTTCCAGGCTGTGCAGGCTAGCGCTGATCCGGTGGCGATTTTTAAGGTGTTTAGCCGTTTTCGGGTTTTGTGTGCCTTACGGAAAGGTGCATTAGGTGTAAAAGCCCTGAATCGGTTATGCGAGGCTATTTTTTACCGTCGTGGACTCATGAATACGCGCCAGAGCTGGTATTTGGGGCGACCGGTGATGATCGTTCGCAATGATTACAATTTATGCCTTTTTAATGGTGATATTGGTATTACTCTGCCAGATACAGACAATCCAGGGCAGATGAAAGTATTTTTTATCGACCATAACGGTATGTTGCGGGGTATTGCGCCGGCGCGGTTGCCAGAACACGAGACGGTTTATGCAATGACCATCCACAAGAGCCAAGGTTCTGAGTTTGATCATGTTTTAGTCATAATGCCTGATGAGGCGCCACGCATGTTAAGTCGTGAACTCGTATATACTGCGTTAACACGGGCGAAACGGCACGCTGTTTTTTATAGCACGCCTACAGTATTTTCGAGTGCAGTCAAGCGACGGCTGCGTCGATCTTCAGGTTTGCGCGATCGTTTGTGGTCAGCAGAGGCAAGGCCGGGTTAATCGAAACAAAACACACCTCGTTTATTCTGCGATATATTTTTGTATTCAATCGTGTTGGCAAGTATCGCGCTTGACATAGATAGCCAATCTCCCTATAGTTCCGCTTCTTTGCAAACTTGGATGTGCGACAGGTATTTGCCCGCTGCCAGGTTGATTGAAACTAAGAATGTAGAGCCTTTGGATTCTGGAGTAGGGGGCGATGGCTACAATAAACCAGCTGGTAAGCAAACCGCGTGTCCGGCAAACAGCTAAAAGTAACGTTCCTGCATTGGAAGGTTGCCCGCAAAAGCGTGGTGTGTGTACCCGCGTTTATACCACAACACCGAAAAAGCCTAATTCTGCGCTTCGTAAAGTCGCACGTGTCCGTCTGACAAATAGTCAGGAGGTGACCAGTTACATCGGTGGTGAAGGCCACAACCTGCAAGAGCATTCGGTTGTGCTGATTCGTGGCGGTCGTGTTAAGGATTTGCCGGGTGTTCGCTACCACATCGTGCGTGGTAGTCTGGATACTTCCGGGGTGAGTGCGCGGCGCAATGGACGTTCCAAATACGGCGCCAAGCGGCCTAAATCCTGATATTTCATCTAAATCCTGCACTAGCAAATTGAGATTGAAGCGGTTATGCCGAGAAGAAGAGAAGTTCCCAAGCGCATTATTCTCCCGGATCCCAAATATGGGAGTGAGATGCTGGCAAAGTTTGTCAACATGGTGATGGAGCGCGGCAAGAAGTCGGTTGCTGAAAAAGTTGTCTATGGTGCGCTGGATGTCATAGCCGAGAAAGGCAAGGACGACCCCATGGGTCTGCTGGAGCAGGCGCTTGAGAACGTCCGTCCGGTGGTTGAGGTGAAGTCTCGTCGTGTTGGTGGTGCCACTTATCAAGTGCCGATTGAGGTGCGGGCGGTGCGCCGCAATACCCTGGCTATGCGTTGGCTCATTGATGCCTCTCGCAAGCGTGGCGAAAAATCCATGGCGCGTCGTTTGGCAGGTGAGCTGATGGACGCTGCCGAGAGCCGTGGTGCGGCTGTCAAGAAGCGTGAAGATGTGCATCGTATGGCGGAGGCCAACAAGGCGTTCGCCCACTATCGCTGGTAAGCTTCGAGGACTGAATTGTGGCGCGTAAAACTCCCATCGAACGTTATCGCAATCTCGGCATCATGGCGCATATTGATGCGGGCAAGACTACGGTAACCGAGCGGATCCTGTTCTACACAGGTGTCTCCCATAAGCTCGGCGAAGTGCATGATGGTGCTGCCACGATGGACTGGATGGAGCAGGAGCAGGAGCGTGGAATCACCATCACCTCGGCAGCAACGACCTGCTTCTGGAACGGTATGGCTAACCAGTTTGATGAGCACCGTGTCAATATTATTGATACGCCTGGCCACGTTGATTTTACCATTGAGGTTGAGCGTTCGTTGCGGGTGCTGGATGGTGCCTGTGCGGTGTTTTGTGCTGTTGGCGGGGTGGAGCCGCAATCTGAAACCGTTTGGCGGCAGGCCAACAAATACGGTGTGCCGAGACTGGCTTTTGTGAACAAGATGGATCGGGCTGGCGCTGATTTCTTGCGTGTTGTGCAGCAAATCAAGGATCGGTTAGGGGCTTCCCCGGTGCCATTGCAATTACCCATCGGTGCTGAAGACCAGTTTAAAGGCGTCGTTGACCTGGTGAAGATGAAGGCCGTTTGGTGGGATGAGGATAGCCTGGGCATCCAGTTTGATTATGGCGATATTCCTGCTGAGATGCGGGATGATTGTGAAACTTGGCGTGAAGTAATGCTTGAGGCTGCTGCCGAGTCTTCTGATGAATTGATGGAGAAGTATCTGGAAGGTGAGCCGCTGAGCGAGGATGAGGTCTATGAGGGTCTGCGTACTCGTGTGTTGAATGGCGAGATTATTCCGGCACTGTGTGGCTCTGCTTTTAAAAACAAAGGCGTGCAGGCGATGCTTGATGCGGTAGTGCGCTACTTGCCGTCGCCGGTCGATCGACCGCCTGTCAAGGGTGTACTGGATGATGCTGCCGAGAGCGAAGGTGAGCGCCGCTCTGATGATAAAGAACATTTTTCGGCACTGGCATTCAAGATTGCCACTGACCCGTTTGTCGGTACACTAGCCTTTATTCGCTGTTATTCCGGTGTGGTGAGTTCCGGTGATACCGTTTTTAATCCGGTTAGGTCGCGCCGTGAGCGTATTGGTCGTCTTGTGCAAATGCATGCCAATAGTCGTGAGGAGATAAAAGAGGTTTATGCAGGTGATATTGCTGCCTGCGTGGGCCTAAAGGATGTCACCACGGGCGATACCCTGTGCGATCCCAACAATGTGATCACTCTGGAACGTATGGAGTTTCCTGAGCCTGTGATTGCGGTAGCTGTGGAGCCAAAAACCAAGGCGGACCAGGAGAAAATGGGTGTTGCGCTAAGCAAGTTGGCGCAGGAAGATCCCTCGTTTCGGGTTAATACTGATCCCGAGTCGGGTCAGACCATTATTTCCGGCATGGGCGAGCTGCATCTGGAAATTATCGTTGATCGACTCAAACGCGAGTTCAAGGTTGAAGCGAATGTTGGCAAGCCGCAAGTGGCCTATCGAGAGACTATCCGCAAACCGGTAGAGCAAGAAGGCAAGTTTGTGCGTCAGTCGGGTGGCCGTGGTCAGTATGGCCATGTCTGGTTGCGACTGGAACCGCTGGAACCCGGTACAGGCTACGAGTTTGTTAATTCGATTGTCGGTGGTGTTGTGCCAAAGGAGTATATTCCTGCTGTGGACAAGGGTGTGCAGGAGCAAATGGAAAAAGGGGTACTGGCAGGTTACCCCGTAGTGGATGCACGGGTTACACTCTTTGATGGTTCCTATCACGAGGTTGATTCCAGTGAAATGGCATTCAAGATTGCCGGTTCCATGGGCTTTAAGGATGGTGCGCTCAAAGCAGGTGCGGTGCTGCTAGAACCCATTATGAAAGTTGAAGTGGTCACGCCTGAAGAGTACATGGGTGATGTGATGGGTGATTTGAATCGGCGGCGTGGAATTTTGCAAGGTATGGATGATTCCCCGTCAGGTAAGCTGATTCGTGCTGAAGTGCCGCTGGCCGAGATGTTTGGTTACGCCACCGACCTGCGTTCAGCAACCCAGGGTCGTGCGACCTATTCGATGGAATTTGCTAAATACAATGAAGCCCCCGCTAATATCGCGGAAGGGATTATCAAGAAAACCTGAAAGAATTTAAGTCGTTAAATTTTTGCTGAATTCGAGTAAACGGAGTAAGTACGGTGTCCAAAGAGAAATTTGAGCGCAGCAAGCCGCACGTTAATGTAGGGACGATAGGTCATGTTGACCATGGCAAGACCACGCTAACGGCGGCGATCACCC
>PDWJ01002991.1_pt1 | contig 16828 bp, 16 predicted proteins | sample 1430881 | NCBI WGS metagenome assembly PDWJ01 (sample SAMN01162460, study PRJNA174530) | Oral metagenome, whole genome shotgun sequencing project. | biome: Marine environment; feature: Marine mammal; material: Swab sample of the gingival sulcus; isolation source: swab sample of gingival sulcus...
CCAACAATTATTAACAGTCAAATCAAATTTTCTCTTTCCCCTGTATTATATGATAATGTATCTATAAGTCATTGGGGTGAAAAAGAGTTACTAAAGTCTTCTCCTAAATTTAGTGGCGTAGCATCAATTAAATATTATAAGCATATAAAAAATAATATTGGGATTAATATTGGTGTAGGATTTACAATTGCGCCTTTTAATATGCACTATCATATTGATGCGCCGGAAAATAGTATTTTTCAAACAGGAACATATCAAGAGAAAAATAAAAAGCTTGATTTGAAATATGATGAATATATTTCGATGTTGAATATTCCATTATCTGTTGAAAAACTCATAAAAAGGAATCGAAAACAATATTACAGTATTGAGTTGGGAGTGAAATTAAATAGGCTGATTGACTATGAGAAAGAAATAACCGTAAATGATATTTATACCATTGATGAAATAACAGAAGCAACATTATTTAATTGTGAAATAGTGAATAATAAAAAAACAATCTTTAGTTATTTTATCAAAGGAGGCTTAATAAACATGATAAAAAATCAAAATACATTTCAAGTGAATGGGGTTTTACATTTCTCATTTACTCATGATTTAAGTCTTGGCTCTTATGAATTTCATCATCTGGATTATGAAAGTAGAGGGCAATTATCTCAAAGAATTAATTATATAGGTATTGAATTTATTTATGGATTAAATCTGTTTAAATAGTTATCTTTTTTAGTTTTTTATAGAGAACTCATTTAAACTTTTTAGCTAATTAAAAAGAATTAAATGAGTTCATTGTTTTATAAAAACTATTTAAAAATTTGTCTCCTGTTAGCTTTCGTTTTCAGATTTTGTATATTTTTAACGTTGAAAAACAAAAAAAACAGAGAAACAAATGGGAAACAATCAAAAGAAAAGAGATGGTTTTAGTTCAAAATTTGGTGTAATTGCAGCGGCAGCCGGTTCAGCTATTGGCTTAGGAAATATTTGGCGATTTCCTTATGTGCTGGGGAATAACGGTGGAGCGGCATTTCTTATCGTCTATCTCATTGCAATACTGCTTATTGGTATTCCTGTAATGCTTTCGGAGTTTTCCATTGGAAGAATGACACGAAGCAATGCTTTTGGCGCTTTCAAAAAGCTTAAACCCAAAAGCGGTTGGCCTTTCATTGGCGTTATGGGGATTTTAGCTGCTTTCCTAATCATGTCTTTTTATAGCACTGTTGCCGGTTGGACTATGGAATATTTATATCAAGCTATTTTTAATAAATTTCAAGGTCAAGATACTGCCAGTTTAAATGCAAATTTTGATGCTTTTATTGCCAGTGGGACCATGCCTGTTGTTTGGCAAATGATTTTTATCTTGCTAACAGCTTCTATTGTGGTAATGGGTATTAAAAATGGTATTGAAAAATCCACCAAAATTCTCATGCCCATGTTATTTGTCATTATTATTGTCTTGGTTGTTCGTTCGATTACACTTCCGGGTGCTTCAAAAGGATTAAAATTCTTATTTACACCTGATTTTTCAAAACTCACACCCATTGTTATTTTAGAAGCAATCGGTCAAGCTTTTTTTTCGCTCAGCATTGGAATGGGGGTCCTTATTACCTATGGTTCATACATTCGTAAGAAAAATAATCTGGTAAAATCAGCTGTTTTAATTAGCTTTTCGGATACGTTAATTGCAATCTTATCCGGTGTAGCTATATTTCCTGCGGTATTTGCTTTTGGGATAGAGCCAAACTCAGGACCCGGACTGGTTTTTATTACTCTTCCCAATATTTTTAACCAAATGCCTGCCGGCTATATCTTCTCTATTTTCTTTTTCTTATTGCTGATTATTGCAGCATTGACATCCTCTATTTCACTATTAGAAGTGGTTGTGGCTTTTGTTACAGAACAATTTAAATGGAAAAGAAAACCTACTGCCTTTTTTCTTTCAGCAATATTTATCATTTCCGGATTATTATCTACATTGTCTTTTGGCACCTGGAAACATGTTAAATTATTCAACCTCAGCTTCTTTGATTTATTCGATTGGACTTCTGCCAATTTGCTATTGCCGTTAGGTGGGCTATTTATTGTTATATTTGCAGGGTGGGTTTTGGATGTAAAGGTGCTGAAAAGAGAAGTATTGCATGGAAACGAAAAACAACAATGGATATTCAAGGCTTTTATTTTCAGTGTTAAATACATTTCACCCATTGTACTATTTATTATATTTTTATTTGGATTAGGCTTATTTTCATAATCCAATCATTACTAAAAAGAAAAAAGATGATTACCATATATCACAATCCAAGATGTAAAAAATCAAGAGAAGGACTTCAATATTTATCGTCCAAAACATCAACATTTACCATTAGGAAATACTTAACCGATGAACTTTCCTTAGATGAGTTGAAAAAATTATTGATGAAATGCAATATTTCTCCTGTTGAGCTCATTAGAACGCAAGAAAAAATCTATAAAGAGCAGTTTAAAGGAAAATCATTTACCGACGAAGAGTGGATAAAAATTATTCAAGAAAACCCTAAATTATTGCAACGCCCAATTGTTGAGGCTGAATACAAAGCGATATTAGGAAATCCGGTTGAAAATATTGATCGACTTTTTGAGTAAAATCACAACAAATAGGTTCTGAATCCATTTGACATGTAAACTTTTAATTGCCCATTTTTATCGGCATAAATAAGGTAAACTTCTAAATTTAATTCAGGATGTTGGGATAAGAATTGCTTTGTTTTTTCTACACCCATTACCATAAAAGCTGTAGCAAAAGCATCAGCTTCCATTGCGGTTTTTGACAGTACCGTAGCACTCAAAAGGCTATGCTGAACAGGATAACCTGTTTTGGGATTAATGGTATGTGAATATCTTATGCCATCTTTTTCATAATACTTTCGATAGGTTCCGGAAGTTACTAATGCCATGTCTTTTAATGCTACTTTGGCCGTGATTTCCCTTGGTGAATTTTTGTTTTCGCTTGGTTTTTCAATACCCACAGTCCAAAAATCAAGACTTGGCTTTTTGCCTTTTGCCAACACTTCCCCTCCAACATCTATCAAAAAACGAGTAATGCCTTTCGATAAGAAAAAATCCCCTAATATATCTACGGAATAGCCTTGAGCAATGGCATTAAAATCAATCATTACATTAGGATGTGTTTTTACAACTCGCTGCCCTTCAATATTCACTTTTTTATATCCAATATATTGAGAAAAGCTATCTATCAAAGCGTCTTCAACCTCTACTTTGTTTTTAAATCCAAATCCCCAGGCATTTACCAACGGCATGACGGTAATATCAAAAAAACCATCTGTTAATTGAGATACTTTAGTTGCTTTTTTGAAAATATCTCTAAAAACCTGATTGGTGCTATCTAATTCATTTCTGTTAATCTTGGAAATAAGTGATTTTGGATTATATACTGATGCCGTAAAATCAAAATCCAATAATAGAGAATCAATTTCTCTTGTTAAATCCCGTTCATTTTTATCATAATAAATAATCCTATAATATGTTCCTTGTGTTTCCCCCTGCAACACTATGCGTTTCTGTGTACAAGAATAAGTTAAGACTAATATGATTGAGAGAAATAATAATTTTTTCATAGAGTTTTTTTAACTTTTAAATTATTTATTGTTTTGGTCTTAGTCCAATAATAACTCAGGATTTACATCAATATTTTTATGTTCAATAAAATCGTAAAGTGTAGTTTTTCGTAACAAAAAGTAATTACGCCAGAAACTGGATAAAGCCCTGATGTATCCTAATTTTGCATTGTCTTTTTCTTCCTGGGCAATATTTAATTCCGTTACATTTATTTTTCCAATCAAATAACGTGCTTTGGTTACATTATATCTTTTTTGAGCAATGGTATCACTCTTCGCTGCGATGTTTAACTGGTTTTTCTGTATAGAAAAATGATTGATCTGATACAATATCTCCTGTTCCAAATCAATTTTACCTTGCTCCACATTGCTCAATACCAACTCTCTGTTTGATTCTGCCATTTTTATTTTCCCTTTATTCAATCCCCAATCCACAATAGGCACCTGTACCCCAAGGGTTAGTAACTGACTATTTTGAGGGTTGTTATACACATCTGATAATTCTTCGGCACTTTTAGACAATCCGTAAGATGCAAAAAGATTAACATCATAGCGCTGTTTTTTCTGCATATTAACATTCATATTTGCCTGCAATTTCATTTTCTCAAATGCCAACATTTTTGAATGATTACCCAAGGCTATTTGCAAAATCTTTTCTTTATCATTTATCTGGATTTCTGCTGCTTCCGGATATACTAATGTAATATTTTCATCTTCAGGCATTCTTAAAAAAGAGAACAGTTTAAAACGTTTATTACTCAAATCCATATTGGTTTCTTCCACAGCAGCTTTCGACTGTAATACCTTTAATTCCAATTGTAATAACTCATTTTCGGCAATGGTTCCGATGTTATATCGACCTTTGGCAATTTGATAAAGTGTATCATTATTAGCAAAATTTACTTTATTGATTTCATATCGGATTTCAGCCATTAATACATCAAAAAAATAGCTAACCACTTCAATTTTTACTTGTTCTAAAGTTTCTATATAAGACTGCTTGGCTTCCTTGTATTTGAGCGGTTCAATTTCTTTGTCCCATTTATAGGCGTTAAATCCGAAAATAGGTTGGCTAAATCCTATTTTAATAGGTGTAGAAAGGTAAGATGTAATGGTTTGGTCGTCCATAAATAAATCCAAACGTTCCAATCCGGATTGGATAAAAAATTCTCCTCCGGTAAAACCTACTTTTTGATTTAAACTAACGCCCAGTTCTGTTCGCATACTTTCTGATGAGCGAAATACAAATGTTCCGTCATCCTGCTGTATTCGCTGAATGGAACGATTTAAACTCGGTACTTGCGCATTTAATCTTAATTGTGGTAAATATTCTGCCTTAAAAGTTCTATATGCCCAATAACTACTTTTAAAGCGATGCTTTGCAGCCATAGCTGTAGGTGATTTTTCTAAAGCCCTTTGCATGGCGTCATCCAAAGTAAGTGTTTTATTTTCAGATTGTCCGTAAACAGTAAAAAATGTCAAAAATAAAGCAATAAAAATAGGTGTAAATTTCATTTGTTTTTTTTGTTTTAAGCTTATTTTAGCTTTCTTTTTTTAACGTTTATATATTACATTTTATTTTCTGCTAGCTTCTCTTTTCCTTATCAAAATCAATGCTTAAAAAGGGAAATACACTCCTATGGAATAAGTAAGCATTCTATCAAAATCTTTTTCCTTAAATACTTCATGAAAAAATGCTCCTTTATCAATAACATAACTCATACCAAATTGTGCAAAGAAAATTTTCTTTGCTCTATAAGTAAATGAAGGGCCAATTGCTGTTAAAATATAATTTTTGCCAATTCCGGGATGTATAAGTGCAAAACTAAACATTGAACTATTTATTCTGGGTTTGATATGGTAATTAATAGCAGCGCCATACCCCGTTATTGAGAATCCGGCTTGAATGGAGAAATGATTGTCAATCATTCGTTCTAAATCAAAACCAATAAGTCCACCACCTCCATTTAATAACCCCACTGAAGCACTCCATAACTTTTCAGGTTCTTTTGCTTCTTCAACTGTGTTTTGTGCTATAATTTGCAATGAAAAAAAGACAAAAAATAAAAATGTAATTAATTTTTTCATTTGTTCATTTTTTTATTGTTAATATTGTATTTAAAACCTTTTAGCAAATGTAAAAAAAAATTATAACAGTATATTTTCATAATCTAAAACAAATTACCATGTTAACACGTCAATATTATTTATGAAAATACTAACACATTTTTCTCCTTACTATTCATAACATAAAAAAATAAGCATTTGTTATTGTTCAAAAAACCTAAAGATGCAAATCATTACAACATTTTTTTTAAATTTGCAAAATTTGGGATAAATCTGTAATGATTATACCAAGGAAAATAAAACAGAAAAAAATTAAGAATCATCTCTTAAAATAAAATTATATGAAATATCGTACTTACAAAGACTTTGATTTAAGCAAAATAGCAGATGAAATAAATGCTAAATGGGAAAAAGACAACATCTTTGAGCAAAGTATTGCTACAAGAAATGAGTCCCCATCTTTCATTTTTTATGAAGGACCGCCTTCAGCCAACGGAAAACCAGGTATTCACCACATGATGGCGCGTACAATTAAAGATTTGTTTTGTAGATATAAAACTTTACAGGGATATAAAGTAGATCGTAAAGCCGGTTGGGATACCCACGGACTACCGGTAGAAATTAGTGTAGAGAAGAGTTTGGGCATTACCAAAGAAGATATTGGCACCAAAATTACGGTTGAAGAATATAACACCGCTTGTAGAAAAGAGGTGATGAAATACAAAGACCTTTGGGAAAAATTAACCACCAGAATGGGATATTGGGTGGATATGGACGACCCTTATATTACATTTGATAATAAGTATATTGAGTCTGTTTGGTATTTATTGTCCGAACTTTACAAAAAAGAATTATTATACAAAGGTTACACCATTCAACCTTACTCTCCGGCAGCAGGAACGGGTTTGAGTACTCACGAGCTTAATCAGCCGGGATGTTATAAGGATGTAAAAGATAATACCATTACAGGGCAGTTTAAAGTGGTAAGAAATGAACAGTCGGAAAAGCTATTTAAAGCAGAAGATGATGAGGTTTTCTTTTTAGCTTGGACAACCACGCCTTGGACATTACCGTCAAACACAGCGTTAGCCGTAGGTAAAAAGATTAATTACCATGTGGTAAGTACATTCAACCCTTACACCGGAAAACCGATAAAAGTCATTTTGGCGGAAGACCGCTTTAATGCTTATTTTGATAAAAAGAATAGCGAATTACCAATGGATGCTTATGAAGCGGGCAGCAAAAAAATTCCTTATGAAATTGTAGATACTTTTTCCGGTGAAGCATTGGCAGGCATGCGATATGAACAGCTTATTCCTTGGATTAAGCCTATGGGTGATGCCTTTAAGGTAATTGTAGGCGATTTTGTAACTACCGAAGATGGTACCGGAATTGTACATATAGCCCCAACTTTTGGTGCGGACGATAACAGAGTGGCGGTACAAAATAACATTGCTCCGTTACATTTAATCGACAAAGACGGTAATTTGAAGCCTATGGTGGATTTTAGCGGTAGATTTTTTAGAATTAACGACTTAGACGCTGAATTTGTAAGCAAATATGTAAATGTGGATGCTTATGAAGAATTTGCAGGCAGATATGTGAAGAATGAATATGACAGCACATTAACAGAAAAAGATCCTTTATTGGATGTGGATATTGCTGTTATGTTAAAGAAAAACAATCAAGCGTTTAAGATTGAAAAATATGTTCACAACTATCCTCATTGTTGGAGAACTGATAAGCCGGTATTGTATTATCCATTGGATTCTTGGTTTATCAAAACAACAGCTTACAAAGAAAGGATGTTGGAACTTAACAAGAAAATTCTTTGGAAACCTAACTCAACCGGCGAAGGACGATTTGCCAACTGGATTGAGAATTTGGTGGATTGGAATTTATCTCGTTCTCGTTTTTGGGGTATTCCGCTTCCAATTTGGACTACTGAAGATAAATCAGAGCAAATTTGCATTGGCAGCATCAAGCAACTGAAAGAAGAGATGGATAAATCGGTAGCTGCCGGATTTATGGATAAAAATCAGTATGCCGACTTTAAAGTGGACGACATGAGCAAAGAAAATTATGATAAAATTGATTTGCACCGTCCTTATGTAGATGAAATTGTATTGGTTTCACCTTCAGGAAAGAAAATGTTTAGAGAAAAAGACTTAATTGACGTTTGGTTCGATTCAGGTTCGATGCCTTATGCACAGTTGCATTATCCTTTTGAAAATAAAGAGAAGATTGAAACTCATTTCCCGGCAGATTTTATTGCAGAAGGAGTTGACCAAACTCGTGGTTGGTTCTTTACATTACATGCAATTGGTACAATGATTTTTGACAGCAATGCATTTAACACAGTAATTTCCAATGGATTGGTATTAGATAAAGTTGGTAATAAAATGTCGAAACGATTAAATAATGCTGTTGATCCATTTGAAACCATGGATGCGTATGGACCTGATGCCACACGTATGTATATGGTTACCAACTCTCAACCTTGGGACAACCTTAAATTCAATGTCGCTGGAATTGATGAGTTGAAAAGAAAGTTTTTTGGTACTTTATTTAATACATATAGCTTCTTTGCTTTATATGCTAATATTGATAACTTTACCTATGCCGAAGACGATATTCCATATCAGGAAAGACCGGAAATTGACCGTTGGATATTGTCAGAATTAAATACATTAATCAAAAATGTAAAAGATAATTTGGAAGCGTTTGAACCGACAAAAGCGGGAAGATTAATCCAGAATTTTGTATATGATTACCTTAGCAATTGGTATGTAAGACTTTGTAGAAGACGTTTCTGGAAAGGAGACTACTCTAAAGATAAAATTTCAGCATATCAAACGTTATATCAATGTTTGGAAACTGTATCTATCTTAATGTCTCCAATTGCTCCATTTTATAGTGATCAGTTATTCAATGATTTGAATGATATTTCGCATCTGAAAGATGAAAAATCCGTACATTTATGCAAATATCCTGAATATAATGCTGATTTTGTGGATAAAGATTTGGAAGAGCGTATGCAATTGACCCAGCAAATTACTTCGCAGGTATTGTCATTACGTAAAAAATCAAATATCAGAGTAAGGCAACCTCTCAACAAAATCATGATTCCGATAGATAGTAAAAAGGTTATTGAGCAGATTTCTAAGATGAAAACGTTGATTCTTTCGGAAGTAAACATCAAAGATATTGAGTTTATCTCTGAAGATTCAGGTGTATTGGTAAAGAATATCAAGCCGAATTTTAAAGCATTGGGACCAAAATATGGCAAGTTAATGAAAGCCATTGCACAGCAAGTGAATCAGATGAGCCAAGCGGATATTGCAAAGTTAGAGAAAGAAGAAGGATTTGCTTTTAACATTGACGGACAAGATATTAGCATCTCATTAAGCGATGTAGATATTATTACTGAAGATATTCCGGGTTGGGTAGTTTCTACCTCTAATCAGGTTACAGTAGCATTGGATATCAACATTGATAAAGCATTAAAAGAAGAAGGATTGGCGAGAGAAATTATCAACCGCATTCAGAATATCCGAAAAGATATGAATTTTGAAGTTACAGACAAAATTCATATCAAAGTTTCTGATAATCAAAAAGAATTAACCGATGCTATTGAAAATAATTTAGACTATATTTGCAATGAAACATTGGCAGAATCGTTTATAATAGAAAAAGCATTGTCAGAAGACGAGGCTACACATATAGAAATCACAGATGATTTGGATATGTTGATTTCAATCAAAAAAGTTTAATCTTAAAATTAAACAACTATGACACAAGAAGATAATAAAACAAAAAAGACACGCTATTCCGAGGAAGAATTACAGGAATTCAAAGAGATTATTCTTGACAAACTGGAAAAAGCGCGCAAGGACCTTGAAATGTTAACCGAGGCTTATACATTGGGAAGTGGAAATGATATAAATGACACTTCACCTACTTTTAAAGTATTGGAAGAAGGACATCAAGTGCTATCAAAAGAGGAGAATAGTCGATTGGCTGCTCGTCAGCACAAATTTATCAAGAATTTGGAAAATGCGTTGATTCGCATTGAAAACGGAACTTATGGCATTTGTAGGGAGACCGGAAAACTGATTTCTAAAGAAAGGTTACGTAGTGTACCTCATGCTACATTAAGTATTGAAGCAAAAAAGAATCAGTACAAAGATCAGCCTATGAAACATAATTACGAAGAAGACAAAAGATTTAAAAAATAACAGTTGTGTTAAAACGAATTACAGTCGTTACAATTCTTATTGTTTTAATTGCAGACCAGGTTTTAAAATTTTGGGTAAAAACACATATGATGTTAGGCGAAGAGTTTATCATCATTGAAAACTGGTTTAGAATACACTTTGTGGAAAACAACGGTATGGCATTTGGTATGCAAATTGCCGGTAGTTGGGGTAAGAAATTGCTGAGTATCCTTAGGATTGTTGCGATTTCTATGATTGGTGTATATTTGATTTCGCTAATCCGAAAGAAAGCCCACATGGGATTGGTTTTTTCCATTGCTTTGATATTTGCCGGTGCATTGGGTAATTTGCTTGATAGTATTTTTTACGGTGTTATTTTTTCAGACAGTTATTATCATATTGCCGAATTATTTCCAAAAGATGGTGGCTACAGCTCGTTTTTGCACGGAAAAGTCGTTGATATGTTTTATTTTCCACTGATAAAGGGTACTTACCCTTCGTGGGTGCCTTTTCTCAAAGGAGAAACCTTTCTGTTCTTTCAACCTGTTTTTAATATTGCCGATTCTGCAATTTCAGTGGGTGTGTTTATTCTCATTTTATTTCAAAGAAAGTTTTTTAAGAAGTAGGAAGAATTATAAATTGTGAATGGTGAATTATGAATTAAATTGACTAAAGGAAATATTGCTAATTCATTTAACACATAATACCCAAAACCTAACACCCCTCCATTGCTAATTGAATAAATTATAAGAACCATTAAGAAATGAAGAATAGTTAAGAAATAGAATATCTTAATGACCCTTAATATCTTAATGGTTCAAAAAATAATTATTAATTGAATAAAATTATAAAAACTATTAAGAAATGAAGAATAGTTAAGAAGTAGAATATCTTAATGACCCTTAATACCTTAAATGGTTCAAAAAATAATTGCTAATTATTTAATTACTAATTGAAAAACATGCCATTTATCTTATCAATATACCATACTTTTATACATGCAGGAATAAATATTTCTCCAATTGTACGGAATGCAAATTATTTAGATTGGGTGTTTTTTTTCATGCTTTTTGCAATGATATTAATTACTGTGGCAAAGTTAATATCAAACTATCGTTTTCAAATTATTTTACAATCATCTTTCTCCCTCGTTGCTTTAAAGCAGTTTTCCAATGAAAACACTACTTTTTTTCATGGCACATCACTATTGCTATTAATATCTTCTTCGTTTATTTACGGAATTTTATTTGCTCTCATTTATCAATATTTGGGTGTGGATATACTTCCTACTATTCCAATATATCTTGTCAGTGTTGCATTTACCTTTTTGATTTTATTTTTTTGGGGCGTTAAGGATTTCTTTATTATTGCCATAGGACATTTGTTTGATAAAAAAGAATATAGCCACTTTTTTATTTTTAATAAATTTTCATTAAATATTACAATCTCAATACTTATACTGCTATTTTCTTTCCTTTTTTTTGCTTACAAAGAAGGTATTTATCTGGAAATAAGTGTGATAATATTAATCGCATCCTTTTTAGCTCGAATTATTAGAGTGTTAATCTTCATGATAAAATCCCGCTCTTTTTCTTTGTCTTATTTTATTTTGTATCTTTGCATTTTAGAAATCATACCTGTACTGATTATTTATAAATTAATAAGCAGTTATTTGATGTGATTTTCTTAAAAGGAATAAAAAATTTAGCTGAAGAATGTTTCTAAAAATCATAAAATTTGAGGTGTAACAGTAAAAACATCAAAATTATATTTTTAGAAGTTTTCTAAAGAAATAACCTGTTAGCATGCAAATAAAGAAAGTATTAGTTTCTCAACCTAAACCTGCAAACTTTGAAAAGTCACCTTACAGTGAATTGGCAAATAAATACAATTTAGAGTTTGATTTCCACAAATTTATTCAAGTAGAACAAGTTTCGCCCAAAGAATTTAGAAGCAGTAAAATAAAAATATTGGATTATTCCGGTATTATCTTAACTAGTAGAAGTGCTGCCGATCATTTTTTTGGATTATGTAAAAAACTTCGTGTGGAAATACCTTCATCGATGAAATATTTTTGCACTTCAGAATCTACAGCTTTCTACCTTCAAAACTACGTACAATATCGAAAAAGAAAGATTTTTTATAGTAATCAAGACAATTCGCTATTTTTGGAGCAAATCAGAAAAAATAAAGATGGAAAATTTCTGATTCCGTCATCTGAAGGAGGTAAGAAAACCCTTGAGGCTTTATTGGATAAAGAAAATGTGGAGTACCAAACTGCCGTTATGTTCAGAACTATTTCCAGTGATTTATCAAAAGTAAAAATTGATGATTATCAATTAATTATACTTTTTAGTCCAACAGGATTAGAATCATTGAAAAAGAATTTTCCTGATTTTGAACAAGGAGATACACTAATTGCAGCTTTTGGTCCGGCAACACAAAAAGCAATAGAAGCTGCAAACTTAAGATTAGATATTGCCGTACCTACATCAAAAGCGCCCTCTATGTCTATGGCCATTGATCAATATTTGGAAAACAAATAAGTTGCAATAAACTTTTACCTTATTTACTTTTTTATAATGCCAATCAATAAAAAAGCACCGTTGATTCGTTTTACGTTTTCAAAGTCAGAAAAACTTTGTAGCAGAACAATCATTAAAAAATTGTTGGCAAGTCGTCAAAAATCGTTGAATTATCCTTTTTTATTAAAATGGTTATATGTTGATTTAACATCAAATCAGCCTGTTCAGGTATTAATCTCTGTTCCTAAAAAAAGAATACCCAAAGCTGTTCATCGAAATTATATTAAGCGAATTATTAGAGAAAGTTATCGGAAAAATAAACATCTTATTTTTAACCCATTAACAGAAAACAACCAACAGATTGCCCTGTCAATTACTTTTTTAGGTCATAAAAAACCAACGTATGAAGAAACAGAGCAAAAAATAACTGAACTTTTGCAACAATTAGCAACCCAAGCATCATGCAAATCATAAATAAAATTATCGGCAAATTTTTCATATTGCTTATCAGATTCTACCAAAGAGGTATTTCCCCATTTACTCCGGGTGCTTGCAGATATTCTCCTACTTGCTCGCAATACAGCGTAGAAGCCATAAAAAAATATGGTGCTTTTAAAGGTGGATGGTTAGCCATCAAGCGAATAGCATCTTGCAACCCTTGGGGTGGTAGTGGATATGATCCAGTGCCGTAATAAAACGCTTTAAAAAGATTGTATTTGATTGATAATCAGATTAAATGTGTTTTTTTAGTGCCTCGATTATTATTGTTAGTAAATAAAATATAATAATGAAAAATATAGGAGATTTGAGTGCAGATGATTATGGAATTATGATTTTTGCACCAAGTATATTCAATGAATATTTAAAGTTAAATAAGATTAAAGCTAAAAAATTTCTGTCTTATTTTGATAAAAACAAAGCGCTCTTCTATCAAGCGATAAAAGATGGAAAAGTTCTTCCATTATATAAAATATCGGCATTTGAATATGATTTATTTATTTCGATTGATGAGGAGAATATCAAAATACCAACAAATTACACAAAAGTATATGAATATAAGGACTTTTTTGTTGAAGTTGGCTTTGATAATAAATTGTGTTTTGCGAGTTTCTCATTTATGGAATACAAAGGCGCTTTGATAAAAAAAGGGATTACTCAACAAAGTGAAATGATACCTACCGGTAAAGAAAATATACCTGAAAACTACAATACAGCACTTGACTTGGAGCTTGATAAAGGGCAATATACTTTGGACATTATTGGATTGGAAAGAAAACATAAATTGGAACGAGAAAGCAAAAATTATGCTTATTTGTTTAGGTTTACGAAAACAGATAATATAATTAATGATAACTTTGCGAAAACAGATAATGAGATATATACATTTGATATTGTGCAGTATAAAGAAAAGATATGATAAAAGATATTTTTAAAAAAATCTTGTTATTTCTCACATGCGAAATAATAGGACTTTTAATTGGGTTTTTAACTGCTATGATTTTTTTAACAGTTACCAGTGAACCTATGGGAGGGGGAAATAGCACTTACGGAATGGCAGGATTTTTAATTCTTATTTTAGGAGTTTTTTTGGGTGCTTTTTTAGGACTATCCGTGTTTCTTATTCTCATTTCTCAAGTAAAAAATAAATATTTGAGAATTTTATATGCAATGAGCGGACTATTTTTACTTTCATTATTATATCTTTATTATCTTAATGTATGATTTAATCAACTTAAATAAATATTATAATAACTATTTCATAATCATTGTGAAACAAAAAAATAATGAAGAAATATTATCTTTTAATCATATTGACATTGGTTTTAATGGGTTGTATAACATCAAAGTCTGAATTAAAAGCAGATTTAATTATCTCTAATGTTTTTGATGATGCAGAAATTAGAGATTTATCCAAAATTCTAACATTTTTTGATGAACAAATTTGTATTGTCCAACAAATTGATAACTCAAGAATTAAGGACTGTTATCAAGCATATTTTGAGCGAATGAAAAAAGCTGCAAAAACCGGGAATATTGAAATTAAAATACCTTTTGAAGAACAACAGAAAATGTATAGCAATATGGATGAATCTACTTTTCGTCAGATATGGTATTTTGGAAAAAATTGGCGTAGAAATTTGCCGGATACTATCAAATCTATTGGGCTGAAATGTGATGGGAAATATGCAGAATTTCTAAAAATAGTAGGTAATGAAAATAACGTAATTAAAGAATATTATGAGAGTCTTAAAGCATGTGGCGATATTAGTCCTACAATGGTTGCAGACCTTATGATGAATTATAAAAACTATGATATTAATGATGTGAAAATAAGATTAATTATTGCTATTCATTATTTAACTATGAATGATCAATATGAAAGGAAAGAAAAATATTAGAATCAATGTTTAATACCATTTATTAACTTTTCAAATTGATAATTTTATCACAAAATATTGTAAACAAATGACAAAAAGAGTAACATTACAATTTCTTTTAATCATATTGATATTAGTATGGTTTGTAAGTTGCAAATCAACCAGAAATGAGGAAACTATCGCTATTATTAATAAATTAAACTTAATTGAAGCTCAAAAACTAAAATATACATATCAAATCGAACCTTTAAAATATCAAACAACAGGTATTGATAGTATTAGGATTTTAAAATTAGAGAAACAATTATCAGACAGGGAAATAGAAAAACGTATTAGCAAAGCTTTTGATGAAAAGTTTAGTGATAAAGAAATTAACGATTTATATCATTTTATACAAACAAGTGCTTTTGATAAGTTTTTTAATTCGGGAAATATTTATGTTAACTTTACTGATATTGATAAAGAAATAACGGAAATAACAGATAATCTTAGTAAAACAGTTAAAAAATCAACAAAAAAATTTGAGCCAATACCGGTTAATCGAGAAAATGGGTTTTATGCAACAGTAGATTACGAGCCTTCAGAAACAGATAGGGATATTAAATTGGAAGAAAATCCCTCATTAACATTAAAAGATATACAAGATGTAAAAAAGGTTTTTAATAGTTATAATCATCAATCGGAAATTGAAATCCGATTTACAAAAAAAGGAGCTGAAAAGTTTTATTTATTGACAAAAGCGAATATAGGAAAGCCGATAGCTACTGTTGTTGCAAAACATATTATTTCAATGCCGATTGTAACCTCGGAAATAATAGGTGGAATGGTAAGTATAAGTGGCAGTTTTTCAGAAAAAGAAATTGATGAGATTATAAAAACCTTAAAACAAGAAAAGTTATAGTTAATAATATGAGTTATTTACGATTGCCAAAAACATAAAAAATGAATTTAAAAAAGGGAGAATGGGTATATTCATACTCAAAAGGGATTTTTAGAGTTGAAGAAATTATTGATAAGTATTATGAAGAAAACACACCTTTACTTGGAAATAATAAAATAGGAGATAAAATGCTTACAAGAACAATTATATCTAAAAAGTTTTTAACCTCATCCTTTAAAAAATCTTTCGGGTTTGAGTCTTGTGATGAAAGCTTAATTTCAAAACTATTAAAATCGGATTTAAGAAAACTTGAAAAATTATTACGCGAAAAACCTAATTTAATTAAAGAGTTTGAAGAATATAAAATTCCTGAAAGACACACAATTTGGAAATCTGAATTTCAAATAGATAATGAAGAGGATTTAAGAAAAATGAATTCAGTTGTAGAATTTATAAGCAAAGGAAAAACATATATTGAAATTCAAAATGAAATGGAAAGACTTGATTTACTGAGATTAAAAGCAAAATACTTTGGAAATTATTCATTGGTGATGATAAATATCAATGATGAATTAAAAGGCAAACGTAAAATATGGAAAAACGCAGAACTGAAAAAAAATTAGATTTAAAAATCAAATAAAGAATGCTGTCTTTTTAACTAACTCAAAAAAAATCAGGTATTGCGCAATTGCTTTTTGGGGATGTCAACTAATCATCAGTGGTTTATAAATCATTTGTATTGATTTTACATTCATATAACCACTTATATGGTACAAATACCGCAATTTTTTTGCACTATTTTACAGTACATATTTTTTTTATATAAAATATTATATTTTAGTGATTTATATTAAAATATAATGTATTTTTGCGTATAACTTAATGTTGCCTGCAATATGGAGCAACAGAGTAAAAACTTAATGTTAAACATTTGAAAATTAAACATATGAGAAAGACAATTTTATTTTTTAGTTTACTTCTACTAGTGGGTAAATTATTCGGACAACAATATGAGGTTAAATTTGATGAAAAGTATAAATCAAAAAATGAAAATAATATTTCAATAGAAATACACCCTGTACAAGAATTAGTATATATAATTTTAGCAAATACAAATTTTGCAAAGAAGAATCAATATGTAATAAATAGAAAT
>PDWJ01002992.1_pt1 | contig 16820 bp, 13 predicted proteins | sample 1430881 | NCBI WGS metagenome assembly PDWJ01 (sample SAMN01162460, study PRJNA174530) | Oral metagenome, whole genome shotgun sequencing project. | biome: Marine environment; feature: Marine mammal; material: Swab sample of the gingival sulcus; isolation source: swab sample of gingival sulcus...
CAATTGGACGAACGTACTTTCAAATTTCCTATTCTCATAGAAACAAATGATAATTTGGAAACTACATTGAAATTTGGTTTTTATGTTTTTGGCAATCAAGAGAAACTTGTGGAACACGTTGAAAATCTGGCAGCGGGCCAACATTTTCTACTCATTGATTTTTGTAAAGAAATACAAAATCTATCAAAAAAACAGAGTTCTTCTCAATTTTGCTTTATTGCTGGAGAAAGAGGGAAATATTCCAGTTACACGGAATTAAATAACGATATTATATATTCTAAAGACCAGATAAAAAAAATACTTAATCTTTAGAAATATCTGCATGAAAGATACGTAGTCAGAAAATGGGATTTGCTTTTATATACTCACTTGTTTTTCAGGAAATAATGTTGCCCAAAGAGATGTGGTTTCTACGTAATCTTACACATAGAGATAATTACTTCTGATTGAGAAGTTGTTACCAGGACAGTGGTGATCAACGATAAAAAATAGATTGTGAAAGAGGAAAATGGCAATTATTTGCGTTGATTCAGTATCAAAAATATATCGTCAGGGTGGTGAACCATTCAGGGCACTTGATAGAGTGAGCCTGGACGTAGAAAAAGGTGATTTTGTCGCTTTAGCCGGGCCCTCCGGATCTGGAAAGACAACATTGCTTAACCTGATCGGCGGTCTGGATACACCGGATCAAGGGAAGATCGAATTTAACGGCCATGATCTGACCAGGTTGAGTGGCGGTGAACGTGCCGATTTACGCCTTACACAGATTGGTTTTGTTTTCCAGGCCTACAATCTGATTCCGGTATTGACTGCAGCCGAAAACGTTGATTATATTCTGATGCTGCAGGGAATAAAAAAATCGATACGAAAAGAAAAGGTTGCCGCAATCCTTGAAGAAGTTGGCCTCAGCGACAAGGCAGACAATCGACCAGATGAATTATCTGGAGGACAGCAACAGCGGGTAGCAGTTGCCCGGGCAGTGGTCACCGAGCCCCAGGTCATCCTGGCCGATGAGCCGACTGCCAATCTTGACTCAAAAACCGCCTGCAAACTCATTGAAATGATGCAAAAGATGAATCATACCAAGCAGGTCACCTTTGTTTTTGCTACCCATGACCCCATGGTGATGGACTTTGCCACACATCTGGTCTCACTCAGAGATGGCCGCATAGTTTCAAACCACCAGAAATGAAAATGAGAATACACACCATATATTGTCTGACTGGCATAATGGTTCTGCTCGATCTGTGCTCTATGAGTGTTCTCCATGCTTGTGAAGCTGAGTGGGCTGCCCGGATCCAGCTCAACACATCTGTTGAGTATTACCATAACGATGAATTACTTGCAAAAATACAAGAGCATAACCGTTTCTCCAACGGCGCGCTGGATGCCAGGGTAAACGGCTCGGTATATCTCAGCGATGCAATCAGTCTGCATGCGGCCTATGAAATTATCGGACAGACCCGCAAGACTATCCCGGAAATAACAGACACTGGTCTACCGCTACGGTCTTCTCTTTTTATTACCAGTAGACAGAAAAATAATGATACCCTCTTCTCCTTAACCAAGGTACTCGAGCAAAATGAAGAATACGTTCTCTACCACCGGATAGATCGATTGTTCTTTTCCTATATTGGGGAGCTTGGTAACGTTTATATTGGTAGACAAGCCCTTACCTGGGGGAAAGGCCTGCTTTTCAACCCGGCTGATCTGCTTACCCCCTTTGCCCCGTCTGATATAATCAGAGACTATAAAGCTGGCAGCGATATGATCGTCTATCAGCATGCGTTCGAAAGAGTGCAGGACCTCCAGCTGGTTGGTGTGCCACGAAAAGACGAGAAGGGCAATTTGTCTATGGATGAATCAACTTTCGGGATAAAACTTACACTCCCGATAGCAGACAATGACGTGGATCTCTTTCTCCTGAAAAATCGCCAGGACCCTGTTATCGGAGCAGGTATGGTTTCCTCTCTGGGGAATGGCATGTTACGGGCAGATCTCACCTGGACGTCTGTCAACGCAAATGCAAGTGACGAAGAATCGTTCGTTTCAGCTGTTGTCAATTATGATTATTCCTGGATCATGGCTGATGCAAACTGGTACGGTTTTCTCGAGTTCTATTATAATGGATTGGGTGTATCTCATATCAATGATATCTGGAAGAGTGCAGAACTACTGGCAAGGCTTGAACGGGGAGAAATATTTGGAACCAGCCGTTTTTATATAAGCGGTATGCTCCAATACGAAGCCCATCCGCTTGTGAACATCTACACAACTTTTATCTTTAATATCAATGATAATTCAATTCTGTTGCAACCAAGGCTCAACTGGGATCTCACAGCTGACGCAGGGCTTGTGCTCGGAGCCAATATCGCCATCGGTTCCACTCATTCAGAATTCGGTAAACAGATAGACAATAGAACCGGCCTGGGCGCCGGTCCCCCCCAGCAGCTCTATTTACTATTGAGGTATTATTTTTAGGATCAGGATATCTGCTTGATCTGTTCCACCCGGCAATATTATACCAGCATATTTCCTGTATCTTTACTCAGCCAGAAAAGAAATACGGATACTGGCAGATAGCCGGTCATTGCCAGAAATGCTGCCTCGGGATAGATTACTTGCGTCTCCGGTGAATAAACGAGCAGAAAGGCTACAAAGACAGGAGCCTTATCCAGATGTAAAAAGGTGAACAGGGCCAACACCACCCGCCGCATCATATCGGGGTAGCGCGGCAAACCACCTTTTGAGGCAAGGTAAAACAGATAAAGGGCTGCAATCTCCCCCGCCAGAAACAATATGGTTCCGAAAAGAACATAGTTTTCAAGGGTAGCCTCATCATATAACGCTTTTCTTGCCTCCGAGGGAAACCAGAAATATGAGGCGATAAAGATAAACATAACATAGGCCAGCACGCCCCCGAAAAGGTTTTGAACATGCAAAGAGGAAACCTGTTCACCTTCATAGCCTGGGTTGTCTTTCCATTTTGAAAAAACAGTATACACAGACATGGCAAAAAGCAGCGTTGCCAACAGAAAATAAGGCCAGCCAGCCTCATCACCATACACAGGGAACCAAAGTTCACTGCTTGTTTCAGGAACGACAAACAGCACACCAAAGAGAGCTGATGCCAAGGCTCCCAGCAGAATCAAAAGAGCACTCATTATTCGGCCATATCCAGCAAGAAAACAAACAGCCGAGGCAAACGAAAAGAACAGTACAAATAGTATACGGATTATCATTTAGAGCTCCATGTTGCAAACCAGCTCCAGGAAACAGGTTTGCTGTAACTTTTTAAACCGCAGGGCTTCTCAGGCTTGAATTTATTTACCTACAAGGCTATGATGCGGTATTCTAAACCCGATAAACGGGCTTAGCATATTCCCTTACCAGGTATGGGATCTTGTCAGTTGAGATTACATTACCTGAAAACATACCTTTTCTTGTTTTTTATTATGATTGCCAGTAATAAGGCACTAAACAGAAGAGACCTTGAAGGCCTTGAAAATCAATACTCTGAGTACCTTCTCATTTATATAATCTAAACTATACGGAAAAATAACTCATCATGAAAAAAGCGCTGATCACAGGCATTACCGGTCAAGATGGAGCATACCTTGCCGAACTTCTTTTGAGCAAAGGCTATGAAGTACACGGAATAAAAAGACGTTCATCACTTTTCAACACTGACCGCATAGACCACCTCTATCAAGATCCTCACGAAAGCAATCGCAGGTTCATCCTCCACCACGGAGACCTCACCGATTCATCCAGCCTGGTTCATATTATCGCAAAAGTTCAACCTGATGAAATCTATAATCTCGCGGCACAATCTCATGTTGCCGTTTCTTTTGAAGAACCGGAATATACTGCTAATTCGGATGCACTGGGTACCCTGCGTATTCTTGAGGCCATTCGCATTCTCGGATTAACCGAAAAAACAAAATTCTATCAGGCATCAACATCTGAACTCTTTGGTAAGGTTCAGGAAATTCCTCAAACTGAAAAGACACCCTTTTATCCCCGATCACCCTATGCTGTTTCCAAGATGTATGCCTACTGGATTGTTGTAAACTACCGGGAATCATACAACATATTCGCCTGTAACGGTATTCTGTTCAATCACGAATCTCCTCTGCGAGGAGAAACCTTTGTTACCAGAAAAATAACCAGAGCACTTGCACGTATTTTTCTCGGGTTGCAGAAAAAACTGTACCTGGGTAACCTTGATGCAAAAAGAGACTGGGGGCATGCCAGAGATTATGTTGAGATGCAATGGCTGATGCTGCAGCAGGAAAAACCAGAGGATTTCGTTATAGCCACAGGTAAACAATACTCCGTAAGGGACTTTGTTAATGCTGCCGCCGCTGAACTTGATATCACCCTGGCCTGGACAGGTAATGGCATAGATGAGGTGGGAAGTATTGTAAAGCTTCCCGATAATTACACCTCAGGCCACTTGCAGCCAGGCGATGAAATTGTCAAAGTGGATCCACGCTATTTTCGACCGGCGGAGGTGGAAACCCTGCTGGGAAACCCCGCCAAAGCCAAGGAAAAACTTGGCTGGGTTCCCAGAACTTCCTTTGAAGAACTGGTCAGTGAAATGGTACGAACTGATATCGAAATAGCCAAACGTGATGAACTCAGTAAAAGTCAGGGCTTTTCAATATATAATCACCACGAGTAATCTTGATCCAAATACATTTTACAAAAAGATGTATTGCCAAAACAAAAGGTGAAACCTGTGGTTTTGACTTTTGCACGTAACAAATGGTTGCTGCACCTGCTTTCATGCAGATCAAAAATCAAACGATTCAGCATAAAGAAATATCGTGTTACCTGTTTTTACTCATAAATTTCACACACAGTGGATTCTGTTTAAAAGCCTGGCCAAAAACCCGAAGTTCTGGCTCATCCTGGTAACGGATATTGTTCTTCTTATGCTCGCGCATTATCTTGCCTATGTTATCCGCTTTGCAGATGTTGGGAATTTTAATAAATTTTTCAGCTACTTACCTGCAAATGCTGTCCTTTCACTTCCCGTAATTTTGATTTGTGTAAAAATTCCTGTTTTTTATGCAGTGGGACTCTATCGTGGGATGTGGCGGTATACCAGCTATTCAGATATTATCAATGTCTTGAAGGGGACCATCTACTCAGTTGTAATTGTTATTACCTTTCTTCTCTATTTCAATCATCTGCAGGGGTACTCCAGGTCAATTTTCATCCTTGATTCACTCCTTACTTTTTTCCTTATCACTGGCCACAGGGTAGCCATTCGCTTCTTTTACAAGAACATTGAAGGGTCGAAACAGTTTTTTCACAAAAAAGTGGGACTGGAAAAAAAGCGACTCCTCCTCGTGGGAGCTGGTTCATCAGCTGACAGAGTAATACGTGAAATTCAGGCAAGTTACATTCTCCCCTATATTGCCGTTGGTCTTGTCGATGATGATCCACAGAAGACAGGGTTGAAGATCCATGGAGTTCCTGTTGTGGGACTCATTGATGATCTGGATCAGCATATAATCAGAACCCATGCGGATGAAATACTCATCACCATCTCTGCAGCCACAGGAGCCAATATGAAACGAATTGTTGACCTGTGCCAGAAAACCGGATTGCCATCGAAGGTATTGCCAGCCATAGATGATGTCATCCACGGAAAGGTTTCGATCAAGGCCATCCGCGATATCGCTTATGTTGATCTGCTGGGAAGAGAAGAGGTGCGGCTGGAACAGGAAAGTATCAACAACTATATAACCGGAAAGGTAGTGCTTATTACCGGCTCGGGCGGATCAATCGGTTCCGAATTGAGCAGACAGATTCTCCGTTATTCTCCGAGCATTCTTATTCTCTATGATGCCGGTGAAGAGAATCTCTACAAAATTGAGATGGAACTCCGCAATGAATTTGGTTTTAGCCGTATTGTCCCGGTGCTTGGCAAGGTACAGGATGGAGCACTGCTCGAGCTGGTTTTTTCCAAATACAAGCCATCCACAGTGTTCCATGCCGCTGCCTATAAGCATGTTCCGCTTGTAGAGAAAAATCCATGGCAGGCAATCAACAATAATGTGTTTGCCGCTCAGCTGCTCATCGAAAGCGCAATCGTACATGGAGTTGAGCGCTTTGTTCTCGTCTCAACTGATAAAGCCGTACGCCCGACAAATGTCATGGGTGCATCCAAACGATTGACCGAACTTTTAATGCTTGCCTACAGCAGTCAAAACTGGGATGGCTATTTCAGCCCGGCAAGAAAGCGTCTTAAAGAAATAATCCCCAATATTGATACCAATCTCTCAAAAGAGCACCAGACTATTTTTATGGCAGTCCGCTTTGGCAATGTGCTTGGCTCATCAGGGTCTGTGATCCCTCTGTTTACAAAACAAATTCAGTCGGGTGGACCGGTAACCGTCACCCACCCGGAAGTCAGCCGCTATTTCATGTCAATTGAAGAGGCAACTCAGCTCATTCTTCAGGCTGGTGCCATGGGTAAAGGAGGCGAAATCTTTATTTTAAAAATGGGGGAACCCATCAAAATTGACAAGATGGCCAGAGATCTCATCAAACTTGCCGGCAGGGAACCGGACAGTGAAATAAAAATAGAATACACCGGACTGAGGGATGGTGAAAAACTCATTGAAGAGCTGATAACGGAAGGAGAAGGAATCATCCCCACACAACACGACAAGATCATGGTGTTGCGTGGAGACGGTCTGCCCTGTTCACAGCTGCATCATCAGCTTGAGCAGCTGTTTGTAACAAGCAGGCTGCATGATGGAACAGCTATCAAGCAGCTCCTGCAACAAATTATCAGCGAATACGAACCAAGCTATTCCAGCAGGACAATTCTCAACGAGCTGCGTGACGATAAATCGTGATACTTCTTCTTGCCATCTTTTTCATTCTTGGTAGTCTCGGGGCCTGGTTTATCAAAAGATACGGCACTATTCTGGGATACACTGATACTCCAAATGTCAGAAGTTCACATACTGTTCCAACCCCCAAGGGCGGCGGAGTTGGAATTATTCTTTCCTTTTTTGTGGCAGCAGTACTGACCAGGCAGTCGTTAGGATTTATTGTTCCTGTCGTGATTATAGCAGCTATTGCACTATATGATGACAGACATGATATCCCTGCCAGGTTTCGCCTCCTCGTCCAGTGTATCGCCGCCTGTATTATCATACTCAGCGTAACAGATCATATTCTCTCACCTTTTTATATGCCCTTTTTGTTTTTCAGTGTTGTCTTTCTTGTAGGCAGTGCAAATTTCTACAACTTCATGGACGGAATTAACGGCATTGCCGGACTCACGGGATGTCTCGCCTTTGGTTTCATGGCAGTTTATCTGACAGCAAACGCTCAGTACAGTGACTTAACTGTTGTAGCAGCCGCACTTTCAGTATCATGCGCTGGTTTTCTGCCTTTCAATGTACCAAAGGCAAAGGTGTTCATGGGAGATGTTGGCAGTATCCCTCTGGGACTTATCTTTGCCACTATGGTGATAACGCTTTCCACCACATTGCTCGACTTCATCTGCTATGCTGCGCTCCTGGCACCCTTTTATCTGGATGAACTCTCGACGATGGCCTTGCGCATACGAAAAAGAGAAAACCTGTTGACAGCACACAGGACCCATCTTTATCAGCTTCTTGCCAATGAATGCGGTATAGCTCACTGGAAAGTCACCAGTCTGTATGGCCTCATACAGATTTTCTTCTCTGCAGGTGTATTTTACTTAAGAGAGCAAGGCATCACTATTGTTCTGATTTTTCTCGTAATCTGTGCTATTGTATTTATCGGTATCAGCCTTTTAGTCCGTCGTAGAGTGAAAATACGTAAACAGATATAAAATTTCATTTTATAACAAGCAGCTATCTGATATAAGACAGATGACATTAAAGCAGCTGTATTTCTCATGAATATTTAATCATAATTGGCTTTTTGCAGATATTTGATTTTGCAGTCAGTACTATTGTAAGGAGAATAAGATGATACCCGTCATTATGGCAGGTGGTACAGGAAGCCGTCTCTGGCCGCTGAGCAGAACTCTGTCACCAAAACAATTTATGACCGTTGAAAATGACAACTCCATGCTGCAGACTACCTTGAAAAGACTCAACGGTCTTGACTGTAAACCACCTATTATCATAACAAATGAAGATCACAGATTTATAGTTGCTGAGCAGATGCGTCTTATGGACGGGCAAACAGGAACCATTATCCTCGAGCCAGTGGGTCGCAATACCGCTCCTGCAGCAGCCCTGGCCGCATTTACAGCCATTGACCGCGACCAGGAAAGCCTGCTTATGGTAATGGCCGCCGACCACATTATCGGTGATGTACAAAGCTTTCAGGCCACCATGGCTCAGGCTGAAAAGGTTGCCAGACAGGGCAAGCTGGTAACCTTTGGTATTCCCCCTGAACGTGCCGAAACCGGATATGGTTATATCCGGGCAAAAGGTTTTGACAGCGACAAAACAGCTTTTGAAGCAGCTTCCGCATTCGAGATAGCAGAGTTCATTGAAAAACCAGACATTGAAACCGCTGAGAAGTACCTTGAAAGCGGAGCATATTTCTGGAACAGCGGCATGTTCATGTTCCAGGCTAAAAAATATCTGGAAGAGCTTGAAAAGTTCAGACCAGACATCTTTACCGCCTGCAAAAATGCCATGAGACAGACTTCAAAAGATATGGACTTTCTGCGGATAGACAAGCATATCTTTACTGCCTGTCCCACCGACTCAATTGATTATGCTGTGATGGAAAAAACCAAACAGGGCTATGTGATTCCGCTTAACGTACCCTGGAATGATATCGGCAGCTGGTCCGCATTATGGGACATCGCGGCCAAAGACCAGGAGAACAATGTACTGAAAGGTGATGTGCTCATTGAAAACACTTCTGATTCCTACATTCAGTCTACAGACAAGCTTGTTGCCGTCGTTGGCCTTGACAATGTTGTTGTTGTCAATACCAAAGATGCCGTCCTCGTTTCAACAAAAAACGAAGTACAAAAGGTCAAAAACATTGTAGAAAAATTAAAAAGCGAAGGAAGAAGCGAACACCTCATCCATCGGGAGGTTTATCGCCCATGGGGCAAATATGACTCCATCGATATGGGTGAGAGATACCAGGTAAAACGCATTACCGTAAAACCGGGAGCCAAACTATCCATACAAATGCACCACCATCGTGCAGAACACTGGGTTATCGTCTCAGGAACCGCCAAGGTGCTAAAAGGCGACACCACCCTGCTACTCTCTGAAAATGAGTCAGTCTACATCCCTTTGGGAACAACACATTCTCTTGAGAACCCGGGGAAAATACCTCTCGAGCTCATTGAAGTTCAGTCGGGCCCCTATTTGGGAGAAGATGATATTATCAGGTTTGAAGATCAATATGGAAGGGTGTAAATAACTCAGTTCCAGAAAGCTGAATCACACACTGTAACGTATTCACTTACCTGCATAGATGAGGAATCCGGGCTGCCCGAATTCCTCAATTGATTTTTTTCATAACAAACTGCTTGTCTGGCTATCGCTCAGACTTTGCAGAAAAAGCCGAACTGGCGATAATCTCGCCTTTAGGTGTAGCATCATCGCTTTTCGCGTCTGGATCTTCTTTAAACTCCTCGATGAGTGATACTGATTGAAAGGGCAGCATAAGCTGACGTACATCTTTGAAGTTTTTGCGGATCTCATCATCTGCCGGATTGATCAAAACCCCGCCCGGCGGCGGTAATACCAGATCTTTTATTGCGACAAAATACGGGTGTGTCATGTCAAGATCATGGGCTTTTAATGTGTATTCTTTTTCCTTCCAGGTAAAATGCACCCGGAAAACATTCTGAGATTTCAAGTTATACCCCGCATAGCCATCTGAAAGGAACTATTTCTGCACCCACTTTCCATCCTGTTGTTGAAACCAATACCCTTTTTTCCCTCTTTCAAAAAGCATTTTTGCCCGCCTGCTACCGACGAGATCAACTGTTACATTCTGTTTTTTGGCAATAGCAGCGTAGACTTTTGCCCTGTCTGCATTTTCTGCCCTGACCATATCCTGCTGAGGTCTGCTCTCTTTAACATAGGCTAAATACCCCTTATTATCTTCACCAAGCAAACCTTTATCTTTTAATAGGATAATTGCCGGTAGACGATTGGCCATCCGTTCTTTTACAGATGCCGCTTTCACAGTTAATGACGGTACAAGAAAACAGCAAAACAGAGCAATTACTGCAATATTTTTTAACAATCTCATATCTTTCACCTCGTTCTTTCCATTATTCTGTTGCCAGTGAATCAATATCACCAAAAAAATCCTCAAGAGCCCTGTCCACCTTGACATTAATATCAATGGTGATGTGAATGGGTTTGATCTCTACTGGCTTTACCTCAACCTGATGTTGGGTGCAGGCCGTCAAAAGAAACAGCGCAGCACTAAAAATCAGTATACTCATACGTATCATTTCATTTTCTCCATAATTGATCCGATGCCTTTTCTGTATCGGAAAATATCCTCCGTGGGAACACGAAAATTAACATCCAGCCGAATGGGATGCTGAATTCCTTTTCCTACCGTCTCTTTTACTATTTTTCCATCTTTATATCCATAAGGAAGAGGGCTTACAGGCTCGCCATCCAGTTGCAGGGCCAAAAGCAGATTGTGATCTTCAGTGGTAAATTTCAGCTTTGTCCAGTTATAGGAAAAATTCCGTAACGCATCAAGAGAATACTCCAGATATGCGGCCTGATCAACAGCAGGCATTCCCTCGCTGATTATCTCAGTATTACTGAAACGCAGTATACCACTCTCTCCTGGTGTGGAAAATAGAAATCCATCATCAAAAGACACGCCATCCTTATTTATGGCGATTGGCAGCCTGCCGTTAAGAGACCCTTCGCCTTCTGCCTCGCCAACACCTAGCTGGCCGAGTAAGTCAGCATAGCCAACCCGGTCACAAAACAGGGTTGTGGAAAAATCTGTCATCTCTTCATTCAGGTAGAATCCGGCACTCTCCACCCTGCCACCACACCAGTTCATGGTAATACGCTCAACGAACAGTGAATCAGCTCGATCAACCCGGTAGTTTATCTTTATATTTTCAAATGCCAGTTTACCTATATTCATTTTCTCCATTTCCAGCTGCTGACCTGCCAGGCTGGATAAATTCGGCAAATCCGGGAAGGTAAGTGTTGAGGAGATATTGAAAATCTCGCCATCTTCGCCCCAGGTAACATGGCCATCCCGTAAGTGAACGGTGGCCTCACTTGCAAACTCTGCCGCAGAGTAATTAAAATCGACCCTGCCGCTGATTCCGCCGGAAAAGGTTACATCCTCAGGAACGGTCACAAGTGCCAGGAGATCATCGGTCGTCACCGTGGTTTCAGGCAGAAAACACGCAGCGGTAACGGCGCCGGCAAGCTGGGTTCCGGAACATGCCAGGTTCAGTTTCGGTATCGAAAGCCCCTGTACTTCCGTATTAAACAGCAACTGGTCTGATTCCATTTTCATTTCAGCTGTCATCGCTGCAAGTTCGACATCTCGCACGCCTATACTGCCAACACTGGCAGTCCCCTGCCCCGTAATAACAGTTTCTTTCATATCTGCTGATAAATTATCAAGACGAAAATCAATATTCTCGAGCGACAGGTCATACTCCTCAATTACCACAGAACGAATATGGACATTAACATCACCATGTAAAGCAGATCTGCTGTAGTTTATAGTTCCTGAACCTTCAGGGGCGATAATTGTAATACCACTCCCCGTATCCCAGCTTTCACCTTCTGCCGTCCACGCAAGATGTACCTGCTCAGAGTCGTGATTACCCGAAAAGGTTAATAAAGAAGGTAATGTACTCTCTTCACTCTTGAGATAACCGGCAAAACTCCCATCCGCAGGAGAATATTTCCCCGTGCCGACAATATTTATCCTGAGAGGAGATTTGAGTTGCAGACCATGGAAAGCAAGATGCATTGTTTTTCCGTCAAATTGTACATCTGCCTCAAAGGGATATCCCTGCCTGGTTCCCAGCAATGCCTGTTTGTCTTGAAAATTCAACCTATTAACAACAATTTTCACGTCAGAAGATACAGGGGTAAAATCCTCTCTTGTTTTTATGACTCCGTGAATCTCGCTCTTTCCATGAATATTTGCAGAGCCTCCATCTGGAATAAAAGATTCTACAATTGACAAATCCTCTCCGACAGCAGTGAAGACATGCTCATATCCAGCAGCATTTCTCTTTGATGTAAGTTGCAATTCAACCAGCAGTCCCTGGGCAACGATGTCAAAGTCAGCCTCAAGAACCTCTGGCATCTTCCTTTTCTCCTCATAATCGACTGCAACAGAACCTGTAATATCAACAAGAATCCGTTTTGATCCATTTGCAATGCGTAACACACAGTTTTTTAAAACACACCTGTTGACAGCTACAGGCAGTACCATCGGATCAGCAGTTTTTGCAGACTCTTTTGATTCAGAAAAAGGTGCGAGATACATCCGACCACCGGCAGCAACGACATCAAAGTTTGCTGAATCCAGTACTACCTCTGCAATCTGACCATCAAGCAAATCAACCAGATTATAGCGCACCTCAAAATGGGGAATTGCCAGCCCCTGCTTTTCTTCCCGTAACACAAGATATCCCTGGATGGACCAGGGTGTAACGGATGTAATCTTGATCAGTTTTTCGCTATATGGCATATGTGCGATAGCCCGTTGCAGAATCACATGATTTAACACATAATACAATACAGAGACCAGAAGAACCGCCACCGTAAAAACTATGCTGAAAAATAAGAAGAAGCGTTTCATTGAATTCTTTTTATTTCAAAATCCTCTATCCATTCATGGAAGATTCATAATTGCAGCCCGGACCGTTTCTACTGTGGTATACTGTCTGAGCCCGGTAAAGTGGAGGTGATTTAGTTCCCCCTTTACATGAGCAAAGCACATTTTTTCTTGTTTTTTATAACGGGTTTGAACCAGCAAGGTACAATGGATACAGCCTCACAACCGGCACAGAGTGCCGTCAGGCTTCAGTTCCTGTCACACCTTGCCCACGGGCATTGTATGGTTATTGTAATATATACTCGTCTATAAATCATTTTTATTGTTTCTTCAGGAGGGCTGAATATGAAAAAATCTATAAGTATTCTTATCTCGATTCTGCTCCTTGCGGTAATGGCGGGATGTGGTGGTCCGGGATTGGGAAGTAAAACCTACATGAGAGACCAGACCCAAACACCGATGCGTCTTTATATGGGTACAGTACTCTCTGTTTCCCAGGTAAAGATCGAGAAAGAGCCAAGCGGCATTGCTCCTGTTGTCGGCGGTATTGCAGGAGCTGTGGTCGGCTCAACAATTGGAGGCGGTTCAGGTAAAACGCTGGCCACCACAGCGGGTGCCCTTGCAGGTCTGGGAGTAGGTGAAGCTGTTGAGAGAAATGTATCCACAGTACCAGGTCTGGAAATTGAAGTGGAGATGGATGACGGCAGAATTATGGTCATCGTTCAGGGAGAAGATGATGTATTTATGGTAGGTGACAGAGTACGCATAATAGAAGATCACCAGGGCCGTATGCGGGTCCGTCAGTAATCTTTTTACATCCTCCCTGTTGGTATTTGCATAACAGGTAGAATTTTTCTATCTGTTATGCCATTATTCTTGAATATACTCCTGCTTTTTTTAAAAAAAATGGATCCCGAAATTTGTCTGTTAAGCAATTTTTGGTTACAATTTCTGTAATGATACAATTATTAATGTAGATGTCTAAAAGGATCCATTCAATGAAAGACGCGTTTTCCCCCCGAGGCACCAGAGTATTGTTCCTGCTCTCCATAGTCGTATGCTTTCTCTTTATTCTCTTTATTAAAACAACAGCCTTTTCCGCCCACAGAATATACGGTCAAAACGCACTGCCGGCAGTGAGTTTACTTTTAAGTGGCGGTGGAAGCTGCCATTTTTCAGCGGACGACAGCAGTGATCCCAAATACAACCACTCAGATGAAGGCCTTTATGATTTTGCTCCTGTCCTGCCTACACAAAACTATACGCTGCCCCAACTCTCTGACCGGGAATTTAACAATCTATCCTTTGAGGAGAAGCTTTCAGTAGCTGATAAGCTTCTCTCCACCCTCTTTTATGGATACGATCAAGAAACACTCGAAGAAATGATTTCCTCAGGTCATTTTCTCTGTTCTGTAAAAAAGGGATTAACCGAAAGAAAAAACTCAATCAGCAAGGTTGAAACCTATATCCGCAATGAGGACTATTTCTACAGAAACGATAGCGATGAAGATGCTGATACCGAAATATACGATATTCTCGCCCGTTTCTATGCCATGGAGCACCTTGATGAATATTATTTCCATAACTGGATAGCCTATATCCTTACCCAGACTATTCTTTTTTCTCCGGCTGAAGAGCTTGAATCTGCCCACAAACCTGATATAGCAAATGTCTACAACTGGCTTGTCTTCGACATGGAAGATGATATCAGCATGCGCTATTCCACCTATATGCATATGACAGGGGTGGAAAACTGGCGAAGATTCCGTAGCCCGGAAGATAACGGCAGGGAGATGATGGAAATCTACCTGCTCGACTTCCAGGATAGTCATGTTCCCATTGCTGCAACAGCTTTGCAAAACTGGTATCTGGACAACGAAAGTGACAGTCTTGTAATTGGAATGAATAAGAATACCCGACCATTATCACTGTTTCGTACCACCATATTTGACGGCTTCGATTTTTATCGTGAACTGGTTAAATCTGATGCATTCACAGAAGGCATTACCAGCAGGCTGGTTGATTTCTTCTTCGGCAGTAGCGCAACCGAGCAAAAAGCCGCTATTGTTGACAAGATCGTGCGCAGTAACCCGGAACGATGGGAAGATATTTTGATGCAGCTCGTTTTCTCCCGCGAATATCTCCTTCATTCAGATAGACAGAAAAGTCTGGAAGAACTTTTCTTTTCGCTGGTAAAAAAGATGCCCTATAAACATTTTTACAAAACATTTTACAGATTAACCAATACCCTGGACAACGCCAACCAGGCATCCATGCGTTACAAGCTGGGCCGCATTGAGCGCACCCCGCTAGATACCCTGTCATTTGCCTTCTATTACCAGTTTGTATACGAGTATCTGGCCTACACCTCTGCAGATTGTGATGAACTGGATAACTATACATCATACTACTCTGAAGGCTGGCTGCCCGCTTTCACAGATGAGCGTCACTTTTCACTGATCGAAGACACCCCGGAACAATCGATGATTTCCTTTATCAACTATCTCTTTCTCAACCTGATTCAAAGATATCCATATCAGCAGGAAATGGATATGTTCCTGGATGCAATGCTTGAAGAAAATCACACGCAGTACATCTACAAGTACAACCTGGAGCGACAAAATGATGCCGGTTGTTATGAAGGACGTGAATATGCTGCAGCGAGGGTCATTGACTACTGTACACGACTCACAGAATTTTACTGGCTTGAAAAAGTACAACGATAAATAAAAGTATTATACAGATATCTACCGGAGTCATTGACCGACACTTTTTCTCCGCTGTCATCATATCAACATGGGATGAAAAGAACCTTTTATCTGAAATGCTATTTCTTCCGCAGCATGCCACTGTTAGTACAGTACTCCCAAAAACTTGCCAAACGGCGAATTTTAAGATACAATTTTCTTGCATGGTATGAGTTTCATTCATCAGCTCTGGAATTTCAGCCAAAAAGGATACATCTTATGAAGAAAAAATTCTTTATAGGAATAATACCCCGCCTTTCTCTCCTGTTAGCATGCTGCCTGATCTTTGTTTTTCTGGGTGAAACAACGGCACTTTCCGCAAGGGAAAAAAACAAACAGGAGACACTTCCGGCAATCAGCTTCCTTTTAAATGGCGGAGGCTGTTATTACTCAACAGACGACAGTAGTAATCCCAAATATGAGATTTCGTATGAAGGGCTTGATTATTATGCCCCTGTCAAATCTCCACGTGCCTACAGGCTCCCACAGCTCTCCGATCAGGAATTCAACGGACTTTCTTTTGAAGAGAAACTCACAGTGGCTGACAAGCTTCTCTCCTCCCTCTTTTATGGATATGATCAGGAAATACTCGAAGAAATGGTTTCCTCTGGTCATTTTCTCTGCTCGGTAAAAAAAGGATTGGCCGATAAGAAAAATTCAATCGCTGAAGTGGAGTCCTACCTCCTGGATGAGGACCTGTTTTACATGAGCGAAAGTATCTATTCGGATAACGAAATACGTCAGATTCTTGCCCGTTTCTATGCCATGGAACACCTGGATGAGTATTACCTCCATAACTGGATAGCCTATATCCTCACCCAAACCATTCTTTTTTCTCCAGCTGAAGAGCTTGAATCTGCTCACAAACCTGACATAGAAAATGTCTACAACTGGCTTGTCTTCGACATGGAAGATGATATCAGCATGCGCTACTCCACCTATATGCATATGAGCGGGGTGGAAAACTGGCGAAGATTCCGCAGCCCGGAAGATAACGGTAGAGAAATGATGGAGATCTACCTGCTCGACTTCAATGATGCCCATGTGCCCCTCGCCGCAACAGCATTGCAGAACTGGAGCCTGAGTGTAGATCACGACACTCTTGTTATCGGCTTAAACGAGAATACCGAACCATTATCACTGTTTAATACCACCGTCGTTGACGGTTTCGATTTTTATCGAGAACTGGCTAAATCTGATGCATTCACGGCAGGTGTTACCAGCAGGCTGGTGGATTTCTTCTTCGGCAATTCCCCAGCAAAACAAAAAGCATATGTTGTT
>PDWJ01002993.1_pt1 | contig 16817 bp, 14 predicted proteins | sample 1430881 | NCBI WGS metagenome assembly PDWJ01 (sample SAMN01162460, study PRJNA174530) | Oral metagenome, whole genome shotgun sequencing project. | biome: Marine environment; feature: Marine mammal; material: Swab sample of the gingival sulcus; isolation source: swab sample of gingival sulcus...
CCTTTGATCCAGCCAATGTCAGTTCAGCGGGTATCGGTTATTAAACTGGTTTTTTCACTGTTACCATTTGCCACAAGGACCTTGTAACCATCTATCTAATGGCCGCGGTGGAATAAAATAATGAATGTGGTGGATATTATGGATGGCGCTGTACATCTGCATTTGCCTTGCGCAGGTGCTTGCCCCCGGTTTTCCATCACTTTATTATTCAAAGTACCCATAAGGTTTGCTGGTTAACTGGCGAACAAGAAACCTGAACTCCGTGTCAGTATGAGTTAGAATAAAAGAATAACAATTTTTCCCCAAAAAAAACGAGGAGGTAGATCGCCAAAGAGAATATCATACAATATACAGATTTGGATTCCAATAGACACAAAACTGGTAATTGCGATAGCAAAACAAGAATGCAATAAACAGATTAGGGATTGCCAAACTATTCCTATCGTTTAATACCGTAAAAAAATATCCGAAAACAGCCATCTGAAAATATAGTGTCACGTAGCATCTATCAGACAAACTCGATAAAATTCGGCTGATACCGTTTTCTTTGGGGCAACAGAATCGATTGTATAGCGGTGGTACATAAAATATGATAACAAGCATTTCGTTGCACAATACCCATGATTGATCTTTCCCATATCCTTTCGATTTATTGTTGATTTTTTGTTTTTTTTCCTTTAATATTATTAATAATCAATACTCTATTGGCTGGTTGAAGGGTACTGGTTGTCTTGGGAGTTTTTTTAAGAAAAGGTGTTACAGAAGATGGCCAGCATGGTTTGTGTCGCCTTTACTTTGTCCCATTCCTAAGAGTAAGAAGCGGAAAGCGGTTTTTTATTATCCATCTGGAGTTTCTGGTTATGAAAACAGTTCCCGTTACAGCTCTGATCGTTTTTTTTCTCTTGTCCGCCTTGTTCATCTTTCAACCTCCTCTTGTCCTTAGCCAGGACTGGGTCTATACCATTCAGGAGGGTGATAACCTCTGGAAGATTGGTAAAAAAAATCTTAAAAGCATGCGCTATTGGCGGGAGTTGGTGGATCTCAACAGGATTGATGATCCTGCCCATCTGCAGCCCGGTTCAACTCTTCGCATTCCGCTTGACTGGCTGAAAAAAGGGGCATCAGTAGCCAGATTAATTGCCGCTTCGGGTGAGGTCGTTGTTTTCAGAAATAACAGTGATGCACCGATAAAAGCTGCCGTTGGTATGTTTCTCTGGAGTAACGATCGGATTCAAACTGCAACTGAGAGTAATGTAACACTAAAATTTGCAGACGGTTCTGAGGTATTAGTTCAGGCAGAGTCTGAAATGGTTATTGGGAAACTCATGAGTTACGGTACAACCGGAATGACAGAAACCAATTTGCTTCTGAAATCTGGTCGCACACATAACAAAGTTATTCCCTCATCAGGTTCAGGTTCACGATTCGAAATCAAAACCCCTTCTGCCGTTGCCGCTGTTCGTGGTACAGAGTACCGAATTAGTGCAGATCCTGATGGTTCTTCCCGGACGGAAGTTTTAGCCGGGACGGTTTGGCTTGACAGCTCAGGAGAGACAGACAAGCTGAAACGGGGCTATGGTTCGATTGCCTTTCCTGATAAAGAGCCTTTACCGCCAATGAAACTTCTGCCGCCGCCGGATCTTTCAACACTGCCTGAAAAGTTTTCCCAAATACCTTTTCCAATTAAAATGGAACCAATCCCCGGTGCTGAATATTATCGAATGCAGATTGCAGCCGATAATAATTTCAGCTCGTTGCTGTTCGATCAGAGATTTTCTGGAATAAATCTCTGGGGCCCTAACCTCCCCAACGGTGTGTATTTTCTTCGTATCAATGGAATAGATAAAAATGGCATGGAGGGGTTCTATGGAACCTGCCGATTTAATATGGCAGCTCATCCTGTTCCTCCGGTACCTCTCTCTCCTGCAATAGATGAGGTCGTGGAAAGCTGCCGACCGATCTTTCGTTGGTCACAGCGAAAAGGTATAGAACACTACCATTTTCAACTTGCAGACAACGATTTATTTACAACATTGTTGACAAATGAAACTAACCTTGATAGTCCAAAATATCGCTTGCAAGACAAGCTGTCTCCCGGGGTTTACTATTGGCGACTTTCCGGTATAACCCCATCAGGATATGAGGGATTATATAACGAGCCGCAACAATTTCGTTGTCCTCCCCCCCGCCCTGATATGTCAAAGGCCAGTCTAGACAAACAAAAAATGGTCTATCGATGGCCATACTCCAAAACAGGAGCCCGGTATCGTATCCAGATTTCACAGGATGAGACTTTCACCACACTCTTGATTGATCAGGAGCTCGTAGAACCGAAATTTGACCTGCATGTGCTGAACCCGGGTACCTACTATATCCGGGTTGCAACTATTACCTCAGATGGTTTTACCGGGCCCTACTCTTTGTCCCAGATGGTAATTGTGGAATCTCCGCCACCCCACCCGCTGGTGGTTATTGGGACGGTTATGTTTATGGTTGTAATTATTCTTTTATGATAAAAAAATTCTCCGACGACTCCTGGTGGCAAAAGATCCTTTTGCCACTCTTTTTGCTCATTGTAGGGTTTTATCTGTCCTATACCAATACAATGACCCGGGCTAATCGGTTCATTTATGACTATATTTCTACATGGTCTGTGAGGGCACCGGCAGAGGATATTGTTATCATTGCTATAGATAGTGAAAGCCTCACCCGGTATGGCCAATGGCCCTGGCCGCGTGAAATGCATGCAGACCTGATCGATAAAATTGCCATAGGTGGTGCAAAAGCCATTGGTTTTAATATTATCATGTCAGAGCCGGATCGTAACGACAGGCAGAATGACAAACTTCTTGCCCAGGCTCTGAAAAGAAGCAACAAGGTCGTTTTGCCGGTGTTTGCCGAACGGGGCGCCAGCGGTAACGGCTTGCACCTTGCCAAACCAATTCCTGTACTTGCGCAGGCGGCAGCTGGTCTCGGTCATGTTGATTTTGAATTAGATGCAGATGGTATCGTCCGGCGCACCTATCTCAAGGGCGGCATTGGTTCCCCGGAGTGGCCTGCCTTTGCTCTGGCGATCCTGCAAATTGCCAACAGCGACATGAGAAAAAGCACAGCTGATACTCCGTCACCGGCATCTTCAAATTCCCCAAAATGGGTCAGAGCTGACGAAGTGCTTCTCTCTTATGCCGGCAAACCCGGCCATTTCAAACAGATTTCCTATGCAGCTTTTATGGATCCGGATTTCGACCCAACCCTGCTCCGTGATAAAATGGTTTTGGTGGGTACAACCGCTTCATCGCTTGGCGACACCTTGCCAACACAGGTTTCCGGCGAGTCTCTTCTCATGTCTGGAGTTGAAATCAACGCCAACCTGCTGGACGCCCTGAACCATAATCTCACTATTAAACCGATGAGCAGGAACGAACGTGTGCTTTTTTCTGTGGTGTTGGTCTTCATCGCTCTACTCTGCTATACTATCCCCTCTCAAAGAATTATCCAGCTTGCCATTATTGGGGCAATCGTATTTGTTCTTTTTCTCTCCACCTTTTTATTGATTACCAATCGAATCTGGTTTCCTCCTGCCGCTGCCCTGGTCACCATTTTTATCAGCTACCCGCTCTGGACCTGGAAACGGCTTGATCGGCTGATGGCAAGTCTTTTTGCGGAACGAGAGCAAATGTTTGTTATACTGCACTCTATAGTTGATGGGATCATTACCACCGATTCCAATTGTATGATTAAATATATCAATCCGGTAGCTGAGAAACTGACTGGTCAGACCAATGAAAAGGCAGTTGGCAAACCGTTACATGACATTTTTGCCATACAGGATGATCAGTCAGGAAAAAGCGGCGAAGATCTGATCAGGGAATGTCTTGAGATATCGCAAACGGTCTCTCTTCAAAATGAGATATGCTACCGAGATGCCAGGGGGCGAAACCATATTCTCAGAGTAAATGCAGGTCCGCTCCGAAACCAAAGCGGACAGGCATGTGGCGCATTACTTGGTATCAACGATATCACAGAAAAACGGGAAGCACTGGCAAAACTCACCTACCAGGCAACCCACGATCCGCTTACCAATCTGCCGAATCGGGCACTGTTCTTTGACCGCCTGGAGCAGGCTCTCATTCGGGCGAAGAGAGATGAATATCACGTGGCAGTTCTTTTCCTTGACCTGGACAATTTCAAAAAAGTAAATGATCAAATCGGCCATTCTGGTGGTGATCTGCTGCTCCAGATGATCGCTGAACGGATGAAGAGTGCCTGCAGGGGAAGCGATACCGTTGCCAGGTTCGGTGGCGACGAATTTATTGTTCTGCTCGAAGGTTTTACCGATACCTCTGTTGTAGTAACGGTTGCCAATAAATTACTGCATCTCCTCAGGAAACCCCTCAACATTAACCGCCATGAGTTCTATACCACCGGTTCTCTGGGTATCAGCATCTTTCCCAAAGACGGTAATGATGCCGATCAGCTTGTTAAAAATGCCGATATTGCGATGTATGAAGCCAAAAAAAATGGACGAAATACGTTTCTCTTTTTCTCCAAGGGGATGAACGAGCTGATCCAGGGACGGTTACAGATGGAAAACCAACTGCGGGCAGCCTTGAGTCGCTCGGCTCTTGAACTCTATTATCAACCTCAGTTACGCCTGAAAGACAACAAAATTGTTGGGGTCGAAGCGCTTGCTCGCTGGACAGTGGATGACAAAAGCTATGTCTCCCCCTCTTCTTTTATTCCTGTTGCCGAGGAAAGCGGTCTGATTCTGCCGCTGAGCGAGTGGGTATTCTATACAGCATGCAGACAGGCAAAGATCTGGCAGGACGAAATGGGTTTTCCACTCCGCATGTCTATCAATATTTCACCTCGGCACTTCCTGAAAGACAACCTGCTGGAACAATTGGAGAGGATCATACAGAAGACGGGAATGGCTCCGCAAAACTTAGATCTTGAAATAACCGAAGGGCTTATCATGCAGGACATCGATAGATCAGTCGATATCATGCTTAACTTTAACAAAATGGGGGTTACCGTTTCCATTGACGATTTTGGCACCGGCTATTCTTCCCTTGCCTATTTGAAAGAATTTCCGCTGCATCAACTGAAAATTGATAAATCATTTGTTGACGGTATAGACAAAGACAGTAAAAATGCCGGACTTGCCAAGACTATCATTACAATGGGACATGGTCTGGGGCTTGAAGTTATCGCTGAAGGAGTCGAAACAGCCGAACAGCTGGCAATTCTTCGTGAGCTGGGATGTGACATAATCCAGGGATACTACTATTGCAGACCGCTGCCGGTGGCTGAAGTGAGCCAGTTTCTTGATGAATCAATTATCGACTGTTGACGGAACAACGCCACGAGCCAGATTTTCAATACAATAACAGTGATGATCTCCGGTTTTCGGTACGATCTGAGCAATTTTATCAGGAGACTTCAAGGGGGAGCGTCTGCTTTAGGGTTTTTTACACTGAACTGTCTTTATCACCTTGCGGAAGATGTTTTCATTTACTTTCCATTTAGCAGGTAGTAGTTTAGCTGAAAGCTGAGGTTTTGGATTTTGCTTCACAGGGAATAGATAATGGTAGCATAAGAGCGACGTAACTTTGAAGGTATAATGATGAAAGATTGGAATATAGAAACAAAGGCAGTGCAATGCGGATATTCTCCTAAAAATGGTGAGCCGCGTGTTACCCCGATTGTGCAGAGTACAACTTATAAATATGACAGCTGTCAGTCTATTGCTGACCTTTTTGATTTAAAGGTCGCAGAGCATATGTACTCAAGGATCAGCAATCCCACCGTCGAGGTTTTTGAAAATAAGATGGCGGCTCTGGAAGGTGGTGTTGGCGCCCTTGCTCTTTCTGCCGGGCAGACAGCTTCAACCCTTGCTGTACTCAACATCTGTGAAGCAGGTGATCACCTTGTCGCCTTGTCAATATTGTATGGTGGTACCTTTAATCTCTTTAAACACACGTTTAAAAAGTTGGGTGTCGAGGTGACCTTTGTAACTCCCGATGCAGAGGTGGATGAAATTCGCAGGGCATTCAAAGCAAATACCAAGCTCCTTTTTGGTGAGAGTCTGTCAAATCCCGGAACAGAAATGCTCGACTTCGCAAAGTTTTCAGCAATTGCACGAGAGATGGATGTTCCCTTTATCGTCGATAACACCTTTCCCACCCCGTATCTCTGTAATCCATTAAAACATGGGGCCGATATCGTTATACATTCGACCACGAAGTATGTGGACGGTCATGCCACCAGTGTTGGTGGTATTATCGTTGATGGCGGTACCTTTAACTGGGCCAACGGTAAATTCCCGGGGCTCACCGAGCCGGACGAGTCATATCATGGTTTAAGGTATCTAGAGACCTTTGGTGCCAGTGCCTATATTGTGAAAGCCCGGGTGCAATGGGTTCGTGACGTTGGCTGCTATATGAGTCCTCAAAATGCGTTTTTATCAAATAAAGGCTTGGAAACACTGCACCTTCGTATGGAGAGACACAGTGAAAATGCACTGAAACTTGCCGAATACCTGGGAAACCACGAAAAGGTCGCCTGGGTGAAATATCCCAGATTGAAAAGCGATCCAAACTATGATCTCTGTGTGAAGTATATGAAGGCAGGCAGCGGGGTTTTAACCTTCGGTGTCCAGGGGGGCAGCAACGAGGCAGAAAAGGTCATGGATGCCCTGCAGCTTGCCGAACGTGTTGTTCATGTGGCTGACGTCAGAACAGGCGTGCTTCACCCTGCCAGTATGACCCATCGTCAGCTCAGTAAAGCAGATCAGCTGGCCGCAGGAGTACTGCCGGAATTGATCAGAGTCTCTGTGGGTATTGAGCATATTGATGATATTATAGCCGATTTTTCTCAAGCTCTGGAAAAGTTATAGATAAAGGCTGGGCAGTCTCTTCTGTAACAGCGGATGACTGCCTGACATTATGATAGTGCAGATATTTACTGTGTTTGCGTGAGAAATGAACATACCCGATTGGCGATGTACAAGCCAAATATGCCTGTAATGGTCGGAAGACTGCCCAGTACCGTACGTATTCGACCTCTGTTCAATTGGTTGGGAACGGCTTTTTCCATATTTTCCGGGTAATCAAAGGAAACCGTCTCCGTTGAGTAGACACAGGTTAATCCACGCTCAACCCCTCTTCTGCGTAATCGTTTTCGTACATGTCTGGCCAAGGGACAGCCGCTGGTATCCATGATATCGCCATATTGGATTTTTGCGGGGTCTGTTCGCAGAGCTGCGCCCATCGAAGAAATGGTAGGGATGTTTTTTGCATATGCACTCAAGAGCAGTTGCACCTTTGCATTCAGGCCATCAATTGCATCGATGAGCATGTCAGGCGCGGGGGTGAGAATTTCGTGGGTGTTGTCACCGGTAACAAAGACATTCATTGCCTCGATACAGCAGGCAGGATTGATATCGAGAGCACGTTTTTTTGCCTCTTCAACTTTCAACTCCCCCAGAGTTGTGCTGGTGGCCAGAATCTGTCTGTTAATATTTGATGGCTCGATACTATCGAAATCGACCAGTCTGAAATTTCTTATACCGGCTCTGACTAAACCTTCCAATACATAGCCGCCCACGGCACCCAGCCCGACGATGGTGATAGAACTCTGTTGCAGTGTATGAAACTTTTCTTCTCCTATAAGCTGAATTGTACGAGAAAATCGGTTGTCATCTTTCATACTCTGTTCACCCATACTCTTACTCATTCCAGGAAAACAGGGAGGCTGCAAGTGCCAGGGCCACGGCGGTGAACACGAGCAGAAATATGCATTCATATTGCACATCAGCAAGGGTCACTCCGTTGTTCATAACCTCTCTGATAGCAGAGATCATATGTTTGAGCGGAAAGATGTTGGCTATATTTTGTATCCATCGCGGAGCCCCTTCCAGAGAGAACCATACCTCAGAGAGAAACATCATAGGCCATGAGATAAAATTGAGAACACCGCTGGTAAACTCTTCGCTGGTTCCTCGTGAGGCAAGGATCAATCCAATGGCAATAAGACTTAAGCTCCCTAAGAAATAGAGAAAAAAGATGAGAAGAAATGAACCATGCACCTGGAAGTCAAAGATCAGATCCGAACCGATCCAGACAACCAGGGTGGTAAAAAGCATGAGAAACAGGCGTGATATGAGCTGGGAGATGAGATATTCGAAGGCGGTGAGAGGCGTTGCCTTGAGCCTTTTGAGTGCACCATTTTTCCTGTAGCGAACGATAATATAGCCCACGCCCCAGAGTGCTGAAAACATCATGTTCATACCAAGAATGCCGGGGAAAAACCAGTCGATGTAGCGTATCTCTTCTTCCTCGATGGTTTGTTTCTGAGCCTGGATGTTTTCAATATCAAAAAAGGAGATCTGGTAGAGTTTTTCAGCGATATAACCTTTGGGAGATGAGCTGTTTACCAGGTAGGTATGCGGAGATGTGGCTGTGTTGATGAAGAGGTCTATCTTATGCTGATGTAACATATTCCTACCCTTTTCCGCGGTGTCAATGGCGATGAACTGTATGCGGGATTCCTCTAAAAACGTTTGTGGAAGATTTGCCTGCACAGAGAGCTCGTCAGTTGAGCGTGCAGGATAGATACCCACCTTGAATTTCTGGTAGTTCTCGCCGTTAAAGATAAAGCCGAAGCCGAGAATGATCAGGAAGGGGAATGCGAAATTCCAGCCAAAAGCGGCCTTATCGCGGAAAAATTCATGATTTCGGGCCTTGAACATCGCCCATATTCGTTTAGGATTCATAATTTCTGGCTCACTATTCCCTCAGCTGTCTGCCTGTCAGTGTTAAGAAGACGTCTTCAAGGTTGGCAGAGGCGATGGATATGCCTGTGAGATCTTCTCCGCTTCCAGTAAGCTGAGCGAGAATCTTTTCCGCGTGATCTGTACTGATCCGAATGGCTGCTCCTTCTTTTTTCCACTGTACATCATGTGCGTCTAAAACATTCGTGTTACATGTGGAGGGAAGGGAAATTGTTGTATTACCACAGTATTTTTTGACGAGCCCCTTTGGCGTCCCTTCTGCAATAATCGAGCCTTGGTCGATTATTGCTATTTGGTCACAGAGATGCTCGGCCTCTTCCATGGAATGTGTGGTCATGATCACCGTTTTTCCATCTGCAAGCACCTGTTCAACGATGCTCCACAGGTTTCTTCTGGCCTGAGGATCCAGCCCGGTTGATGGTTCATCCAAAAAGATAAGCTCTGGTCTGTTGATCAGTGCCAGTGCCAGCATTAAACGCTGGGCCTGGCCGCCTGAAAGTTTATCGTTTCTGTTTTTCAGCACAGCCTCAAGTTCACAGGCGGCAATGAGTGTGTCCAGATCCTGCGGCCTTGCAAACAGGCTGGCAAAGGTCTGCAGTGTTTCTTCTACCGTCAAGAAATTTAACAGTGATGTGTGTTGAAACTGTATGCCGATCTCTTCCCTGAATGTAGCTTTCCGCGGTTCTCCTTTGTAGTGAACTGTTCCAGAGGTTGCCGGTATAATATCTTCAATAATTTCAATGGTTGTTGTTTTTCCGGCACCATTTGGTCCCAGGAGGCCAAGACACGTGCCAGGAACCACGGAAAAAGAGACATCCCTGACAGCCTCATGCCTACCATATGTTTTTCGGAGGTTGCATACCTCGAGGATAGATTCTGCTGTCATTATAATTTTTTATGAAGATGATGCAAAAATGTTCATAAGAAAATTGAAAGAGCCATGCTGTTTCATTCGTTATTCAGGGGAGCGTTTCTTCTGATGGGACGTTTCTTTCCATTTTCATCGACAGCAACATAGGTAAATGCTGCTTCTGTTATCCTGTAAAAGGCCTCATCACCTGTTACATGGCTCTGTATATGTTTTGCCCAAACTTCAAGATTGATGGTAACTGAAGTGGTTCCTATTTTGATAATTCTGCCATAACAGCTGATCATATCTCCCACCTGGGCAGGACGGTGGAACTTGATTGATTCCGCTGCCACGGTCACCACTCTGCATTTCCCCAGATCCTGCGCCATACTGCCGCCGGCTATATCCATCTGGGACATGATCCAGCCGCCGAAGATATCACCGTTTGGGTTTGTATCTGTCGGCATGGCCAGGGTGCATAGCACAAGTTTGCCCACCGGCTGTTTTTTTTCTACAAAATTTTTTTTCATGATATCTCGATACTGAAGCAAAATGTTTTTGAAAAAGAGTCAGATTAGGCCTGAATGCGTTCATCTTCTATCATGGTATCAATGAAGTCAAGTATATACTGGCGCTGAGAAGGTGTGGCATAGTGGGTGCACGAGCAGTGTAGATTTGTTGCATTGCGAATCAGCAGCTCAAAGCGCACACTGTTGTTTTCCATTTCAACGCCAGCATAGTAGGGTGCGCACTGGTTATGTTCAGCCTGTGTTTCAGAGAGCAGATGTTCTGGTATCTCCAGCCAGTACAGGCCAATCATCGGGCCTTTTCCCAGCATTCTCTTCAGGTATGAATCGATATTATCCCTCTCCATGGGAGAAAGCTCATCGAGAATAATTTGTCGCATGTATGACCTGCAGACGGTAAAAACTTTGTTATATATCGAGAAAGGTGGTATCCTTGTTCAGGTTCTCAGCCCCTTCTTCGCGAACAACCACCATGTTCTCGAGACGGATACCGCCCCAGCCGGGGATATAGATCCCTGGTTCAACGGTGACAACCATGCCCGAGCGCAGTTTTTTCAAAGATCGTTGAGATAGCCGTGGGTTTTCGTGTACTGCAATACCCACTCCATGGCCGAGCCCATGGCCAAAATATTTGCCATACCCGCCTTCTTCTATGACCTTTCTGGCGGCACTGTCAACTTCCTTTCCTGTTACTCCAGCCCGTATAGCATTAATACCCGCCAATTGGGCTTTACGAACCAGTCGATGTAACTTGAGATATTTTTCATCCGGGGCGGAAAGGGTAAACGTCCTGGTCATATCCGAGCAGTATCCCTTGTATATCAGGCCCATGTCAATGAGGAGCATGGCATCTTTCTGTACAGGTGTGTTACCGGGCACTGCATGGGGGAGAGATGCATTTGCACCTGCTGCCACAATTGTTGAAAAACTTTCTGATTCTGCTCCTTTTTGGCGCATAGTGGCAGCAATTTTCAGGGCGATATCAAGCTCGGTTTCTTCTCCGGTAATCCCCTTGTAGACTTCCTGGAAAACCTCTTCATTAAGGTGTACTGACTGGCGGATCAACTCAATTTCATCATCATTTTTTATCAGACGAAAATCTGTGATATAATCAGTTGTGGGGATGATCTCAATGGATTTTTCTTCGCCCATTTTGAAAAAATCGCAGGCGACACTGTGGAGGGTGTAATCAGATTCAATGGCCAATCGTTTGATTCCAAGTTTTGGCAACATCTCCTTGCAAAGAGCGAGCAACCCTCTGGGGTAGAGCTGGATCTCATAGTCCTCTGTATCCTTTTCTGCCTGTTCGAGATACCTGAAATCGGTGAGCAGATACGAGGTTCCCTTTTTGGGGATGAGCAGATATCCTGAGCTCTCGCCAATCCCATGGTCTCCGCCTGTATATCCTGAAAGATATCTCCTGTTTTCCGGCTGGCTGACGAGGATCGCATCAATTTTTCTGGCCTGTAACGAGCGCTGAAGATGCTGAATTCTATTTGTATAGTTCATGGTGTATACCTGATTTTTGGTTATTTTATGGGATCAATGTTGCCCATTGGCCCTGCCAACCTGTTTATGATTTGGGGGAAAGGTGCTGACGAATAAGCTCCTTACGTTCATCCAGAGCATCCATGTATTGGCTGTTCAGGTTGGTTTCCATCTTTGCGAGCTCTTCTGCATACTGAGGATGCATAGCCGGATTGATGGAGATGTCATTGCTGATCTCAGCACCTTGTTCCATGAGTTTTTGTTTGAGCTGGTTACGTATGGCATCTTCGAGCTGTTGCTTCATCTGCTCTTTATGCTGGGTATATTGCGTGAGAATCTGGTTGAGTTCGTTGCAGATATCTCCAGTCATCCCCTTGGTTAATTCGCCTATGGCGGTCAGGGCTTTTTGACCGGTCTTAAGAAGCATCTCGTCTCGTGGTAGCACGATATTACGCAGCAATATATCAACAACTCCCTTTACAATGTGCGGTTTTTTTGCCTGATCGGTCTTGTTATTGATAAGATCAGGAAGGTTCCCCTGTGGTTTTTTCAGATATTCAGCGGCAAGGCGCATGCCCTCGCGAACTGCGATTTCCTCGGTGTTTGTATCTTTGGCCTGTTCGGCCATGCGTGCAGCCCTTTCCATGACCATGTCCATGGTACTCTTTATTTCAGCCATTATGATAAATCCTTGCAAAAATTGTTATATGTTGCTGCCACTTCCCCAAACTATTTCATTTTGCCAGCGAAGTCATTCCTATCTGAAGCTGGCGTTTATCCGAATTTATGAAAAATCCAGGTAAACCAATACCTCATTACATTCTCAACGCATGGTTTGGAGGTGAAGGTTCACAGGTATTTCAATTGTATGAAAGCCTCAAAATAATCATTTTTTCATGTACGAACAAGTCTGGCAGCAAAAAAGCCTTCTATCCCTTGGGAGGGAAGAGGGGTGAAACAGGAGTTTTTTATGAGACTCTGGCAGTTTTCAGGGAGGAAAGGTGTTGGATCGCTGAGTATAAAAGAGGTGTTTTTTTCAAGAAAGGAGGCGATGTTGTCCATATTTTCTTCTCTTTCAATCGAGCAGGTGATGTAGAGCAGGACACCGCCGGATTTTACTAGAGAAGCGGCGGTTTCAAGCAGTTCATACTGTATTTTTGCATATCTGGAGATATCTTCCGGCATGCGGCTCCATCTGATATCCACCTGTTTTGCCAGTACACCAGTACCTGAACAGGGGGCATCAACCATGACACCGTCAAACAGAGCCGGGCGGATTTTTATGAATTTTTGTAATGTTGTATTGAAGACGTGTATCTTTCCATTTGTCCTTATTTTTTTAACAGGTGCAAGCAGTTTAAATCTGTGGGGTTCCGGTTCCAACGCTGTCAACTCTGCCCGGCTATCAGAGAGGAGGGTCGCAAGGTGGCGTGTTTTTCCGCCAAGTCCCGCGCAACAGTCAAGAAAACGTTTCTCTTTTTCTTTGCATGTATCGATCGTTTCAAAGGGGCCAAGAAGCGTGGTGGCCAGCTGTGCCGCCTCTCCCTGCACATGAAAAAGACCGTTCTCGAATCCTGGCAGTGTGGAAATTTTTCCCTGAAAACTTTGCAGTAATACTGCATTATCGCTGTATTTCCCTCTCTCCGCCTTGATATTTTTATCTGCAAGCAGCTGAAGAAAGCGCTCCCTCTCTGTTTTACGAGGGTCTATCCGCAGGGTGAGGGCTGGCTGACTGTTGTTGTATCTGCATATGTCTACAACTGTTTTTTTTGTATACTGTGTCTGCCATCTGTTGATCATCCACTGTGGGTGGTTATAACGGGGTGGTTTCAGCGTGTAGATTATATCCGGTGCGGGAAAAGTCGCCCGTTTACGGCTGCTTTCCCGCAGTACACCGTTTATAAAACCGTGGAGCCTTTTAGGAACACCTGCACGTTTAGCCGCCTTCACAGTTTCGTTGACCGCCGCCGAATCCGGGGTGTTATCCATAAAAAAGAGTTGGTAGAGTCCCACGAGCAGGGCGTTACGCACCGCGGGATGCATCTTTTTTATGGCAACGGTGCACAGCTGTTCAATAATATAGTACAGATAGTCACGCTGACGGATGGTTCCGTATATAATGCCCATCGCAAAGGCTCTGTCTGGGCCGGATAGTCCATGGTTTTTACAATTTGCAGCAAAAAGCACAGGCAGTGGCGTCTTTGTTTCTTCAAGTGCAAGCAGTGTGCGTAAACAGATATCTCGTGATGTTTGTTGTGGCATAGTGAGAAAGGTGTATTACTGGTATTTCCTGTAAACGTATCCTGTAAAAGCGTTTTTGTAATGTCAAGGTAAAGCGGTGTAAAGGCTACCTGGTTAAAAAGAAATGTTCAACATATACAGAGTTGTAAGGTGTAAATAAAATAAAGAGAATACCATGGTATTCTGAGTCTCTCTGCTGGGACATCTTCATTTAAGGAGAAAAAAATTTGAGTTCAGTGATTACTCCACTTCATACATATTCTATGAAATGCCGTAATTCTCTTTTCTAATGCTTTTATCTTTTTGACATGGCTGGATAATTATATCTGGTCATACTGATTCATGAGTTTTTAATGGTAAAACCAGAGGCTTTGGTATAGCATTGTTCTGGATACGCCTAAAAGGGAGAACTCAGAGCAGACGCGATAAATTGATAATAGACGAGGTGTTATATGAGTTTGCATGCAGATATGAACAAGGCTTTGAATGAACAGATGAATGCGAGATGTACTCGACAAATCTCTATCTCTCGATGGGAGCCTGGTTTGAAGAGCAGAATTTGACGGGCTTTGCCAATTGGTTTCGCTGCCAGCATCTGGAAGAGAATATGCATGCCATGAAATTTTATAATTTCATAAATGAAAGGGGTGGAAGATTTATTTTATCAGGAGTGGAATGTCCAGAGACGGAGTGGGATTCCATGGTGGCTGTCTTCGAACATGTTGCCGAGCATGAAGCTCATGTCACGACTTTAGTCAATAATCTTGTTCAACTCTCAAGAGATTTGAAGGATTTTGCCTCTGAAAGCTTTCTGATGTGGTTTGTCGATGAGCAGGTGGAAGAAGAAGATTCGGCTGATGAGCTTCTTTGTCGCCTGAAACTGATTCAACATGATCCCAGTGCAATTTACAATATGGATAATTTACTCAGTGCCAGGGCACCTTCTCCCGATGTGATTCCCGTTTATATGGGACAGTCAGTTACAGGAGGAGCCTAACCTTTTTTTCTCTCCGATATTTTGTCGAAACTGACTATTTTGATACAGGTACAGTCTGCCTGAATAGAATGGTTGTATCCAGATTTATCCAAAACTTTGAATCTGGTATCGCCTGCGCCTATGAGAAAAGCGGGCTGGACATTGGCAAATTATACTGGTAAAGTCAGTATGGTATCAATGAATTGTATTACTAACGATTGTGGGCAGAATGGGGATGACTCGGTTCGTTGTTATTTTTCTATTCCTGTTGCTTATGGCAGCAGATGTATGTGCTTTTCCTTTTACCAAAACCACCGTTATTGAGCGCGGATATGTACGTTGTGGTGTCTCAACAGGCATTCCGGGGTTTTCCAGTGTTAATGGCAATGGGGAGTGGAGCGGTCTTGATGTGGATGTATGCCGTGCGGTGGCGGCAGCACTTTTTTCTGATGCCAGCAAGGTAGTCTATGTTCCTCTGTTGCCCAAGGAGAGGACAGCCGCGCTCATCTCAGGTGATGTTGATATCCTGGCCAGAAATTTCGCCTGGGATCTCACCCGTGATGGCAGCCTGAATCTCAACTTTGTCACTGTGACCTTTCACGATCTCCAGGGCTTTCTTGCTACGAAGAAGATAGGTGTAAAATCGGTACTTGAGCTGAAAGAATTTGGTGTCTGTTATCAATCGGGGACGCAGTATGGTGACAATCTGGCAGAGTATCTGCAGCAGAGCGAGATCCATTACAGGCCTGTTGTTTCCAGTACACCTGATCAAATCGTCAAAGATTTTGAAGCTGGCCGCTGTGAAGTTATAACGGGCGGGCGTGCTCAGCTGCAAGGTTTGCGCAGTAAACTTGTTGATCCTGCGGGTACCATTTTTTTGCCGGAAATAGTCACCAATGTTCCCTTGGGGCCAGCAGTGCGTCATGGTGACGATAACTGGTTTGATATTGTTAAATGGTCTGTTTTTGCGATGATTTATGCGGAACAGCTGGGAATCAACTCGCAAAATATTGCGGAAATGGCTTCTTCTTCAAATGGTTTTATCAGGTCTTTTTTAGGCCTTGAAGGGCCGGGAGGCGAGGGACTTGGCCTTAGTGATGACTGGGCAGAACGGATTATCAAAGAGGTAGGAAATTACAAGGAAGTATATGATCGTAATCTTGGCGAGCTTTCGCCTCTCAAGCTAAAAAGAGGGCTTAATGAACTCTGGAACAGGAATGGCTTGCTCTTTGCCCCGCCTATTCGTTGATGGTATATGCTTTGATACTGTAAAAAATCTGCCAGGGTATTGCCATATGAAAAAGAGACGGTACTCTTTGTAAGAAGAGAGTTGTTGCTCTCGTCTTACAGCTTTTCTTGTTAGTCTTTGGGCAGGCTATAAGCAGATGGCGGTAAGAGTTTGTTGCTATCATAAAAAGGAGATACCATGAACAGGATACATGGAGGAGGATTATTTTTACTGGGGCTATGTATTGCCTTAGGTATGTCGGTTGCGGGTTTTTTCGTCAGTCAGACCTTGTATAACTCCAAGGTTGCCCTGAACACAGCCGAGGTAAAAGGCCTTGCAGAAAGACGGGTCAAAGCAGATCGGGTCAACTGGACCATCGCCTATACGGTTTCCGGGACGGAAAAAAAAGAAATACCAGGTCTGTACAGCCTGGCGGAGCGGCATCAGAAGACCATAAAAAAGCTGCTGCTTGATAACGGTTTCGAGGATAGTGAAATACAGCCTGGTATCGTGAGATATGAGTTCTATGAATACCGTGATAAAGATCAGAATCTGGTTGATGAAAATCACAGGCTGGTGGGGACAATAGGTATTGAATCAACCAAGGTGGATCTGGTGGGCGAGGTGCGCAGCAAGGTGAATACGCTGATCTCCTCAGGTATTGATATCGAAAATAGACAGCCCCTGTATTATTTCACCAAACTGAACGAGAT
>PDWJ01003363.1_pt1 | contig 16815 bp, 6 predicted proteins | sample 1430881 | NCBI WGS metagenome assembly PDWJ01 (sample SAMN01162460, study PRJNA174530) | Oral metagenome, whole genome shotgun sequencing project. | biome: Marine environment; feature: Marine mammal; material: Swab sample of the gingival sulcus; isolation source: swab sample of gingival sulcus...
ATGCCGATAGAATTCCTGTGCATTTTGTTGGCCACGATGTTTGTTGTCCCTGAACCCATAAACGGATCTAATACTGTATCGCCAACTTGGGTAAATAATCTTATAAACCACTCCGGCAATCCTTCTGGAAAGGCAGCACTATGTTTCTTGTTATGACATTCCGTTGCCACTGAGGATGTAAATGAGCTTCGATCTCATCAACTAAAATTACCATCCGTCTTTGGGGTGGTTTACGTATCAGCTTTGATTGTGTTTTATGCTCTTCCCATGCCCAGACAATTAAGTATGCTAAGGCGACTATACGACGAACTCCTGCAGAAGCGTAGATTATCGGTATCTCGCCATAAGAATGTTTGATTGTTGGCATCCAGCGACTATCATTAGACAATCTTGTCGGTTTTCCCGGTTCTAAAAGGCCCAGATCTCCTTTTTCTAATCCTGGTGGAGATAACTGTTTTAATACACGTTTAAACGTTTCAAATGGTTCTCTTTCAGGGCTGTTTTGCCAAAGGATCCAATCCGAGATCAATCCATTTGACAGGAAGGTGACTTTTCCACCAATATTGTATTGGAGACCGTTCCAGATTTCATCCCTTGTGAAAATGAGTGGTTTAGAGGTTTTTGTTTTGACAGATTCTGCCCAATAATCTCTTACAGGATCCCACACCGCAAAAGCACCGTCAACACGGGCATAGATGAGCAAAGCAAGTATTGCTGGACGTTCATCAAGGGAGGACCATTCTTGTTTTTCCCAATCATATTCTGAGACGCCCTTATATTGAATCGGCTCATTCTCGTGATCTTTCTAAAATTTGTGGGTGACTCTCCCCAAGCAAGCTTGCTACTCATCTCTCAAAGAAAAGCCCGCTGTTTTTAGCTGCCGTATCACATCCTCGGCTTCTTGCCGAATATATGGAGAGGGATCTTCAAGACAGGCTTTGAGCGTTCCTGCCATCGATTGGGATATTTCCTTCTCTGGCTTCCATGTGAACAAACCATGAGTTCGGTCGTAAATATAATACGTTAAACCAGACAAGGCCTGAATGCGTATGGATTCCGATTCTATCGCCAGGCATTGAAACCAAAAAGGGAGTAAGCGCCTGGAATGAATGTGACCGACGGCAGCCAGCGCATTGGAGATGCTATATTCATCATCTGGATCGATTTCTTGCGTTACATACGATATAATACGTTCCTTTGCCTTTCCCCCGATCCACCGGGTATGAAACGTATCAACGATTACCAGCGCCTGGATCGTCATGGCCGCCGAAAATCCGACGGTCGGGATGCCGTTCAGATGAGCACCCATGCCAGGAATCGCTCCTGGCGAAGATTGGATCTTGTGGGTCATTTCTTGCGCAGCGTGTTCCGTTACGAGTCTTTTATCGCTAAGCAATGGAAGGATGTAGGGGATCAGTTTATGTCCTTTAGCCATGTCCAGGTCAGAGCTTTCTAAAAGAGCCTGGGCGATGGCGGCCGGGTCGTCCGATTGCAGGGCTGTGATGGTTTCATCCAGTTTCGGATTGTAGTAATAGATTATTTCCATCAGGACGTCTTTCCTCCCCTTGTGTGAGTGACAAGATTCCTGTTGACGTTTTCCATCTTCGAACACGTAAACAGGCTGTTGCATACGGAAACTAAGGATAGAATACCTGTCGTATATGTTTTCATTTGCTCTCGCAAAAAAGCGCCAGCTCTTTGAGGTGAACTCAGCGGCGGCCGATAGGCCGTCCGCTGAAGTGGCTGCTTCGACATAGCTTTCGCCTATTCTTTGAGAACCATGTCAATGCACATGACAGCAGCAACGATGAGTTGCCGTACGACATCGTCTGGAGGCACACGCTCAGATATCTGCAAAACATAGCTGTCTGCGCTGGTAAACAACTCCTTGCCGATTCCATTCCACTTTTTAGTAACATGCGCCAGCTCGGTTTCACCGTCCAAAAATTTAAAGTTCCATCCCGTCCATTTTCCCTTGAGATGGCACAGCGGTTTTTCATTATCGTCGAGGACAGTAAACGCTCCGCCTAACGAGAAGAACTTCTGCTTGAACATACCAATGACACGATCATGTTCATCCAGCACCTCTACCTTCGACAAAAAGAACGATACCCCCCTCTTGACACGAATGAGCTGATGTCCCTCCGGAGTCTTGATCTGTATGTCAAAAGGGGTCATTCTCTTGTAATCCGTAAACCTTAGGATCTTGGTCATTGTGCCTAGACGGCTCTCTCGACACTTCATGATAACTGTCCCACTGTCAGGATCATAGATATCGTAGTTATTGACTGCCTTGAACATTCCTACGTGTTCTTTAACGAAGTAGATATTTTTACTCAGTGCTGTATGCATCGCTGTCTCCTTAGCTTCATTTGTTTCACAGGCTTTGTCAATTCACCTGTCGAACCGGCAGATGAGGCGACTCCTGTGAAACGACGTGTTCTGCTCGTTTAATATCGTTATTGCTCATAAATTGTAACTAAATTATTCGAAGAGAATATTGCCGCAGGAGAAATAACAATTTCATCTTCAGGAAGAGAATCTCCAAAGCGTTCATGGACTTTTTGCTGCACTAGTGGATCTGAAAAATTAAATTCATCCATTTTTTGCAAATTCCCAACTTCAATATTGAGGGCACGCTTATAAATTTTCCAAACAAGTTCTGAACAATAAATGGTCTCATCTGACCATTCAAAATAGAGATCATACTGTTTTCCTTCAAATATCTTTCCGACTTGTAGCAATCTCTGAACTGCTTTTTCTGTTAAAATGTTTTCTGCGTTTGCAAGACGTTTGACAGAAAAATGTTTTCCTTTTCCTTGTGCGATCCATTTTTTAAGGGGAGTGAGCTTGACTGGCTCAACCGCTTCATAAACAAACGCATTATTGTTTTTGAGATAAACAATTCCAACATGAGAATACTTTGAGTTTGTTGCCTGTTGTATTGCAATACTTTGCCGAGATAATGACGTTTGAAAAATAATATCGCCATTATGTGCTTCATATTCTGAACGACAGCCTATGCTGTAAAATACTAATACGCATGTGAGAATAAGTTGTTTTTTCATCTTCAATGCTATGTGTTCAGTGTACTTGAACGTTTACAAGCTATAAAATGATTTCAGGGCTGAGTAAAACGAGTCCGCTGAAACGACGTGTTATGCATTAATATGATGTGAGATGTATGTCATGCCTGACCACTGACAGGGTTTCAAAGCCTGCCAGGGGTGATACAATTCAGCGAGGATCACTGTAGACACAAAGTTCACAAACCCACCTTACGCGAAAACATGTCTTTCATGGATGTCACTGCGTAACTTGAGTTACAAAGGTATTTTTCTTATTGTTTTGCATGTTCTCTGTGTTTTTTGTATCTTTGTACTTCGTAAGAACCTATGCATATACTTCGTCTCAGCGCTTAAGATCTAAACGCAGACCAGAGAAAGCCTTCGGTGATTATCTAATAACAAGACTTCTCACAATTTCATACGCTTCGTTGATGTATTGTATGTATCGCAGGTCGTCGATGAGCTGGCCTCTGAGGCCCTGTGTCATGACCATTCCCATAAACCCTCCTCCCGATTCTGCATTGTAGGCGTGAAAACTTTCCAGCATATGGAACGTATCAGCTTCGGGGGGCATGATGGTAAAGCGCGCTGACATGAACGAGCCATTACTGAGCTCGATATTTCCATAATGTAAAGCAATGGCGCGTTCTCCGGCTTCTCCGGCAAGTTTAAGCGCCAGGCCCAACCCAAAGGAGACGCTCGCCTGCACAGGCATAGCGTTGTATTTCTCATCCGGTTCAGGAAACTCTCCGAACAGGCTGAACAAAAGACTCACATCATCACGATCGTTCGGCATTAATCTGACCTGCCGGACATCATCGCCTTCGTCGGCAACGATCTTCCAATGATTGGGATATTGGAAGCTTGTATGCTTCCACTCATACAACTCCTGAGCCGACACAACTGAAGAAATCAGACACATGAGACAGCACATACAACACATTTTTTTAAACTGTAGCATAAGAACCTCCTCCTCGAGCATGAAACATCCATGACATTTGAAAAAACTGCGACATTCCTGATAACAAAGAGTAATGATGGCTTTCAGGACGATATCTGTCAACAGTTTTCGTCCCTCAGAATCTCTTTACACATGTTTTCACGGCCCACGACATGGCTACCAGCAGCTTGTATAATCAAGAGATACGCGCAGTTAACAACGTTTTCTTTGACAGAAATCCTGCAATAAAATAGTTTATTGCCATCTTCTTTCGTATTCCTGGCCGACGTATATGCTTTGCACTGGGTTAACTTCCGCTATTCCAGCAAAATTCGCCAACCACGCTCCCGTACTGTGATCTAACGTATTCCTGAAAGTCGAGGAGGAAAAACAATACGTACAAGTATCAAAGCGTTTCGTATCAAAATGACGGAACCTATCAAAATTATCTCTTGCGAGGAGCGAATACAGGCTCTCAAAGACGCTCATCAGCATGATCTGACATGAGTGTCACCTTCCGTTCACCGCGCAACATCATGTACGACTGTCCTCAAAGATTGGCGGAGTTCCAGGAACAGTGTTTTCTTGCGATCGTTCGGAATCCAGACACAATGGTTCAGACACTCCCATTTTGTATGCGATACGCTACAGTAGTTGTCCATGAGAAGCCTCCTGTCTCAGCTGCCTTGAGCGATTCTTTGAAGGGAGCCTTCTTCCAGTTCCCGAAGAAGTCAAACTTTGTGTGTCTCCCCGGGAGTCCTTCACTCCCTGTCATCCTGAGGAGTTTACGACGAAGGATCTCCTGCATATAAACAGAAGAATCTCACACAAGAGGTCTTTCGAGTGTATTCCGCCTCCGTAAATCTCGTAAATAATATAGACAGATAAAGGAAAGCCAATTACGAGATATATTGTTTTATCTGCAGTTACGTTATTTACAGAAAAAGCAAGATAAGACAGGAAGCCAGCAACGATTAGCATGTAGATTGAAATAACATGAATATATTTGGGTACCCAAAATCCAATTCGTATCTAATGGAATGTACTTTTTATTATGGTCAGTAGCAATATAAGCTGCGCTATGTATCTCAGATATTCCATTTGTCAGGAGAGTGCACCTTGAAAACAAGTATATTTTTGCTTGGTATTTCTATGACTGATTCGATTTTGCAGTCATGCCAATCGTCCTTTCACATTGTTATTTAGCAACAAACTCAAAATTTTGTCAAGCAATCTTGTCTGAGTAAACTAAAATCGCGCAGAAAGAACAGCTAAGTTTTGCAAAGCAGACGTGAATTTTCTGCTCAATCTGGCGCAAAAGCATATTCCCGCTGCTGCCGTAAGCTGTACAAAAATCTCTATGTTCGCCCAAACCTGACAGGATGGGAGCAAAAACAGGCTGTAGAATTCCAGCCCATCTTTGGCCTTTGTCCGCTAGACTGAAAAAATCATAGCAATAGCACAAAGTATCCCTTCCAGCATTTCATAATACGTACTGAATCCGGCTAACACTGGGCAAAACAGACGGTTACATGCTCTCTTTTGATTCATAAATTATCGAAAAATTAAGATTTTTTTGAGAAAAAACATTTGACACAACAACCTCATCTTCCGATACTGAACATCAGTAAATCTGAGAGCTTATGTATGCTAAATGCAGAATGGATTCAACGCTTAGAGGCAACACAGCTTTTGTAACAAAACAAGAACAAAAAGTGTTGATGACCCCCAGACGAAATTTTCGTGTTGAAAGATGTCGCTGATTGATATGGATATTCTGAAATTTGCAAAACAGCATAACACCAAAACAAACTTACTCACCAATGAACCCACTTCACCAGCGATTTCCCTCGCAGATGAAACAGCGGTTGTTCCTCGCAGAAGCGTGAAGTTCAAACATTCAATATCTGATTCAAAATCTGTCCCAATGACAGTTGTAAATAATTTACTGTTCGCAGTCGAATTTACATTGGACAAGCAAGCGAAAGAGGCGTTAGACGAGTGGCATGCCTTTAATCCTTAGTGCCCAACGAATCTGGCTTTAAACACACACACTTGAAGTAGAGTTGATTCATTCATGTGAAGCACGTTGTCCACAAGATGACGTACAAGAAGGAGGCGTCTATGAATCACCGGGGGATATTTTCGCGTCTGCAGGACTCACAAATTGTAAAAACCTTATGTGTCTCTGTCGTATTTCTGATGATATGGCTGTCGGTTGAACCGGCTGTAGCAGACCTGCAAGAGGAGGAAATTCCGTATAACTTGGAAGAACGATTGGAACAAATTCGAAATAATGTTGATTGGGAATTTCGAATAGAATCAGGAGGCGATTCAGAGGGATTGCTTAAACAACTCCTTCGAAGAAATCGTCAAAACGATCCGCTAGGGAGGAGGTTTTCGCCTGCAAGAAAAGGGTTCCCCTTTGCCAATCAGCAGTCATCTTTCTCTCCAAGAATGCGACCGACTCTTCCAAGACAAGCCTCGACAACGCAGCCGTTGAGCTCGCTCTTCTCTCCTCAAGTCCCAATATCGAATGCTGATCCGCTCGCTCAATTGCCATCCTATGTCAAGGACAATCTTTCAGACGAAATTTCTTTGCCTGCTCAAGAGAACCAACCAACGTTATTAGCCCAAGTTGATACGGCAATAGCCAGCGATGCCGTTCCGGCGTCAACAGATACTACAAAATCTGCCGATGTTTTTGAGTCTTCTGATACTGAAACGGCAGGTTCAGTTCCCCCTCTTGCTGAACAAAATTCAGATGCAATTGCCGACGACAACTATATGTTGCTTGCACAGTCATATTGCTATGATCACTATGTTGTTGGGCATGGTTCCTCACGTCAAGAGGCATTTATCGATGCTTATAACCGAGTCGGAGGGCAAAAGAGCCTCGGCTATACCCTGAATGCCACTCATTGGTGGGGAGGAGCCGTAATTCAAGATTTCCGTTGCAGCAGTGGGGTTGGTGATGTGGCCATCATCCATGATGAGGCGCGAGATAATCCCAGGCTTTCTGTCCCAGCTTATGTTGTGTGGGGGGGGATTTGGAGAGAAATTTATGCACCGATGGGAGGGCCTGCTTCCTGGCTCGGTGTGCCGACGAGTGATGAATTTTGGGCGCCGGATGGGCAACGGCAACAGAATTTCAAAGGCGGCTATATCAAATATTCGCTACAAACCCATACAGGAAGGACGTATCGCTGGCCTGCGAAGGATAGCAATAAGTGGAGAGCGGAATATCATAATCAATTTAATCTCAATGCTGCTCCAACATACGTACGTAACGAATCAACGATAGATTATGATTGGGGAACAAATCCGCCAGGGGGAACCTGTAAATGGAATCAACCATGTTGGGGCGTGTGGAAAGATAATTTTTCCGTTCGTTGGACGAAACGACAATACTTCACCGAAGGTCGTTATCAATTTACGGCAGGTGCTGACGACGGCGTCCGGGTATGGGTAGATGGCAAAGTTATTATTAATGAATGGAGAGACCAGGGATATACAGAATTCAAACGTTCGATTACACTGACTGAAGGCTACCACGATCTGAAAATCGAATATTATGAAAGAAATGGAACTGCTAGGATTAAAGTCAAATATGAGCGTTTGAATCAGCACAATCTGAATGTAATTAAAGAAGGCACCGGGGTTGGCGGCGTTGTGGCAAGCGGCATTACTTGTGGAACTGACTGTTCGGAGTACTACGATAGCGGAACCCAACTTGCTTTAGCAGCCATTCCCGACACCGGATCAACCTTTGTCGGATGGGATGTCAATACCTGGGAACGCGATGGCCACGCTTTGAGCGATATTACTATGGCTGTGTTCAATGGCCGAATTTATCAGGCATTACGCGGGATAGACAACGGCATTTATACCCGCTCCTCTGCCGATGGGCAAACCTGGACCGGCTGGGTCAAAGAAGGCCGCACAAAAGGCAATGTCGGTATGACTATATTCAATGGCAGGCTCTATCAGGCAGTCACCGGCAGCAGTTCAAAGTATGTCTATACTCGCTATACCAGTGATGGAACAAATTGGAGTTCCTGGAAATATACAGATACCTCAACGGCAATGACCGGTTACAATCTCAGCATGATCGTGTTTAATAATAGGCTGTATCTGGCCGGGCAGGGACCAAATAATGAAGTTTACTGGCGTTCAACAGCCGATGGCGACAACTGGTCAGCGTGGGAACACTATGGAGCGACCAAAGGCGATGTCAGCATGGCCGTCTTTGATGGGATACTGTATCAGGCGATCACAGGAAGCAGCTCAAAGTATGTCTTCACGCGTTCTACGTCTGATGGCACGACCTGGAGTTCATGGACCAATACTGATGCAACCGTTATGAGTGGCCTGAATATCAGCATGGCCGTGTTTAATGGCAAGCTGTATCAAGCCGGACAGGGGCCTGATGATAAGGTCTATTGGCGTTCTTCTGCTGATGGGGAGAACTGGTCGGTCTGGGAGAACAGCGGGAACACGATTGACGAAGTCAGCATGATCGTGTTCGGCAATCGTTTATATCAAGTAGCGCGGGGCAGCAACAGCGAAATGTTCATACGTTTCACAACTGACGGCCAAAACTGGACAGACTGGCAGGCAGATGGCACCACCGACGATGTCGTCAGGATGATCGTGTTTGGTACTAAATTGTATCAGGCGATCCGTGGACTTGACGACGGCGTATATACACGCTCTTCAGCGGATGGTCAACACTGGTCGATTCGCGAAAGCTCAAATTATCAGTGTAATGGTACGGGAGATTGTATTCTCACGATGGATGCTGCTAAGAACATCAAGGCGCGTTTTGCCCGGAATGGTTTGGTGGCTCATTGGAAGTTTGACGAGAACGAGCGCGATTCTTCCGGTAGCGAGCATCATGGAACCCCCTCTGAGGCAATCCAATATGCCGAGGGTAAACTTGGCAACGCCGTAGTCTTTAATGGAAGCAGTCAGTATATCACCACTAGAGATTCCGAACGATGGCTGTCATTTGGTGGAGCGCAGCCATTCTCAATCGAAGCCTGGATTAATCCAAAGTCTGGTGGAAATGGCGGAACTGTTGTCGGAAAGTTCAATGGAAGCGTACAAAACGAATATCTGCTCCAAGTTCTTCCGGACGGCAAAATTCGTTTCCATCGGGAAGTCAGTCCGTTTGGTTTTAATTCCGAACAAGCCATTCCCTTTGATGAATTTACACATGTTGTTGTGACCTACGACGGTACAGACATGAAAATTTACATCAATGGTAAATTGGATAGCTCCCAATCGCGTGGAGCACAATCTACGGCGACAGCGACGCCGGTGTTGATTGGCGCGCGCTGGCACAATGGCAGTCCAGAGGACTTTTTCGATGGCATCATTGATAATGTCAAGTTGTACAATCGCGCCTTGACGCCGGAGGAGGTCAAATATTGCTACACACCGGACACGTCAGGATTGATTGCGGCATGGCCGTTAGATAAAAACACAGAAGATATTGGCCCGAATCGCTTGAACGGCACAGCCGTTGGTGGGTTGAGTTATGTTGATGGCGCGGTCGAAAAAGCGGCGAATCTCAACGGTACCGATGCCTATATTGAATTCGGCAATGCGCCCTATACCGATTTTCGCGGAGATGAAGAGTTTACAGTCAGCATGTGGGTAACGGGAGATTCGCGGGGTATCGCGATGGGACGCTTACGCTACTACTTCCGCTTTACAGATATTGGTATTCAGTTCATCTTTAAGCAGAGTTTGCTAGATGACGATCCGTATATGCTGCTTATCCCGTATCCTGCCAATTGGAATGCTGCGGATTGGAACTGCGTGACCTTTGTGTACGGCGATGACGGTGCACGGCGTAAGATTTACGTGAATGGTGTCCTGGCTGGAGAAAAAGATCATCTGCCGATACAATCGCTCTATCCACTCAGCACTCTCAAAATCGGAAAATCCGATTATTCTGGCGGCATGTATTTCTCAGGAAATATCGATAATGTCAGAATCTACGACCATGCCCTGCCCGCGGAACAGTGTAATTGTTCGGGCGATGTGCGCCCCTATCCCTTATCGGACGAAGAACGTGAACGTCTGAGTAAGTTGGGCATTCAGGAATGTATGCCAGGCTCGGGCGATCCGGTTAACTCCATCACCGGTAACTTGCTGCAACAGTCCAAAGACCTGGATATTCCGGGATTAGGCAATTTGGATTTCTCATTAATCCGCACATACAATGGACAGGATGATCGCGACGGCCTGTTTGGGGTCGGCTGGACCTCGTTCCTGGACGTGTATCTACGCATTGCCAACGACGATAGTGTTGACGTGCGTTACCCGGACGGTTCCGGCAGGTATTATATCTGGGACGGCAGCGAGTATCTTCCGGCTCAGGACGCGATGTTTGAAACGCTGATCCGCACGGCGAACGGTTATGCATTGAGCCGACCGGATCAAACGACGTATCTCTTCGATGAAGACGGACGCCTGACGACTATCCGCAATCGATTTGGACATGAGATTGCATTAGTGCGAGACTCCCTGGGGGCGTTGACCAAAATCGTCGACACGGTGGGGCGTGAAATCCTGGTGACGCAGGAAGGCCGTCATATTACGTCAATATCCGATCCAGAAGGCCGCACCTTGCGCTATGCCTACGATGCCGAAGGCAATCTGACCCGTTTTACGGACGCCAACGGTGGCGCGCGGCTGTATGAATACGTCAATCACCATATGACAGCCATCACCGACCCGGAAGGTCACCGCTATTTGCAAAATGTGTACGACAGTAAAGGCCGGGTGATCAAGCAGATCGATACCAGCGGCAATGCCGGTACCTGGGATTATAGCGCATCAAACGAGACTCTCTTCACTAATAATATCGGGCATACCACACGCTACGTCTTCAATGAACGTTCACAGGTGACTTTGACCGAAGATGCGTTGGGGTACACTGAACATTCGATCTATAATGCCGACAACCTGCTGGTCTCTTTTACGGATAAACGCGGGAATACCCGAACTTATACGTATGACGATAAAGGTAATGTGCTGACAGAAACCGATTTCGCAGGCGCCACCACAACCTACACCTATACCGCCACAAACGATTTAAGCAGCGTGACCAATGCCTTTGGTGCCACCACGAACTATACCTGGGATAATGGCAAACTGCTCCGGATTGAATATCCTGACGGCTCAAGCAATCAGTTTACCTATAACCAGTATGGACAAATGCTGACCTACACCGATGCCAATGGTCATACCACCATCCACAGCTATAACACGGAGGGCTTGTTGGGTACCATCACCAATCCGCTGGGTGGAATCACGCGATATGCTTATGACAGCGTTGGGCGTCAGATCAGCATGACAGATGCCAATGGCGACACCTCGTCCTTCGAATATGATGGCAACGACAATGTCACACGCATCACATTTCCGAATGGGTCCAGCATGCTGGTGGAATATGACGGCAATAACAATATCGTCAAGAAAACCGACCGTCGCGGCGCAGTGACGACATATCAATACGATGCCAATATGAAACTGGCGGCTGAAACCGATGCGCAAGGCAATACGACACGCTACGAGTATGACGCCATGTACCGTCGAATTCAGTCTGCAGACGCGCTGGGAAATGTGACCCTCTACCGGTATAACGCGTGTGATCAATTGACGGAAATTGAAGATGCGCTTGGTGGAGTGGTGAACATCGAATACGACGGTAACGGGAATATTGTCAGCATGACCGGGCCGTTGGGCAATCGGAGTACTTTTGAATTCGATGTGATGAATCAGTTGGTGAGACAGGTGGATGTGTTGGGCAATGTGACTGCATTCAGATATGATGCGCTGGGGCAATTGTTGGAAACCACACAACCCAATGGCGCAAGTACGCAATATACATACAATGTTATGGGCCGCCTGACAGAAATCCGCGACCCGCTGGGCCAGGCATGGCAGATGGGCTACGATGCAAAAGGACAGACGAACAGTGTCACAGATCCACTGGGACGCACCACGACTTCTGAATTTGACGCCAACGGCAATCTGCTGAAACGGATCGATCCAATCGGCGCGATCACGTTATTCGAATACGATGCGGTTGGGAAAAGAACTGCCGTCACAGACGCCCTGGACAGAACCACCCACTACTCCTATGATCATGTGGGGAATTTACTGACTGTTATCAGTCCCTTAGGGCATACCGTGTCCATGGCGTATGATGCCGGAGGCAAGATGACCTCGATAACGGACGCCACCGGCGCAAGCAGTTCATTCGAATATAATGCGCTGGGCTTGTTGAGCAAAGAAACCGATTTTGGCGGGAATGCCACATTATATGACTACGATGCTGTCCAGAATTTGGTGAAACTGACACAGGCTGACGGCGCGTTCCGGACATACGCATACGATGCATTAAACCGGCGCATCAGCGAAACCGACCCTCTCGGCAATACGACACACTTTGCCTATAATGCACTGAATCAGTTAGTGCGGGAAACCAATGCTTTAGGCTATATCACCTGCTACGAGTACGATGCGCTTGATCGACTGCTCAAGGAAATCGATCCGCAGGGCAATGTCTGGCAATTCGAGTATGATGCGGTCGGGCGCTTAGTTTCGCAGAGTACCCCGCGCGGCGCAAGCATGCGCTATAGTTACGACCTGAACGATCAGGTGATCTCTGTTCGCGATCCCCTGGGCGGCGAACAGACCTTCACCTACGATCCGCTTGGGAATGTCTTGAGTGTGAGCGATGCATTGGGGCATACGGCGACAATGGTGTATGATGAGGCCAATAACCTGATTGAGGAAATCGACCCGCTGGGCAGCAAAAGCCTGTATACTTACGATACGATCGGCAATCTTCTGGCCGAGAAAGATCCCCTGAATCGCGTGACTCGTTATCTGTATGATGATGGCGATCTGATGCGCGCCATGATCGATCCCTTAGGCAATCAGACAAGCCTGGAATATGATCCGAACGGCAATCTGACGCGTATGACGGACGCCAACGGCAATACCGCTGCGTTTGAGTACGACCCCAACGGACTTCTGGTCGCGGAAACCCTGCCGGGCGGACAAACGACGCGCTACGAGTACGACGCCATGCAGAATCTGGTGAAATACGTCAACGCCAAAGGCAAGGCGTCCACCTTTGAGTACGATGCTCTATCGCAGCTTTTGCGGGAAACGGACCCGCTTGGAAATTCAACATCGTATACATACGATGCGATTGGGCGCTTGAGACGGGTAACAGATGCGCTTGGCAGCGTGACCTCGCATGAATATGACGCGTCGAGTTGTTTGACGAGCACGATTGATCCGAAAGGTGGCAAATGGCAGTTTGCCTGCGATGCTGCGGGAAATATCATTTCAGAAACCAATCCGCGCGGGGCAACCACCACCTATACCTACGATCTGCTGGATCAAGTGACGGCGATCCGCGATGCTTTGGGTGGCGAACAGACAATGAGTTATGATGCGGTTGGGAATGTGACCGGCATCACAAATGCAAAGGGAGAGACTGCCACCTTCGCCTATAACGAAAGAGATTGGCTGGTAGAACGGCGCGATGCCGAAGGCCATGCCACTCGCTTCCAACACGACCGGGTTGGAAATATCATCGCGGAAACCGACGCCTTAGGCCGTACAACGCGCTATAGCTATAACGACAACAACGCGCTGACGGCAATCACAAACGCGCTGGGCGGAATCACACGCTTTACGTATGATAAGACCGACAATATTGCGGCGATCACCGACGCCAATGATCATACCACCCGATTCGCCTACGACGCAAACGACATGCTGATTGAGGAAACGCTGCCAGGAGGCCAGATTACGCGTTACGAATACGATGCTATGCAAAACCTGACAACGTGGATCAACCCGTTGGGCAACGCCTGGAATTATGCCTACGATGAGGTTGGCAGATTGATTCGCGAGTCTGACCCCTTAGGAAACAGCACACGCTATGCGTATGACGCGCTTGATAATCTGACTCAAAAGACGGATGCCAACGGCAACGTGACAGTGTACGGCTATGATGCCCTGACCCGCCTGACCTCAGTGCGACAGGCAACAGGTGCAACCACGCGCTACGACTATGACAGTGTGGGAAATCCCACGACGATGACGGACGCCAACGGCAACGTGACGACGTTCAGTTACGATTTGCTGAATCGTTTAAGCAAAGAGGTCAATCCTTCCGGCAATGTCTGGCAGTTCGAATATGACCCTGTTGGCAACCTGATCACCCGCAATGCCAATGGGCAGGTGACGCGCTACGCTTATAATGCCAACGATCTGTTGATACAAATCGAGCATTTCGACGGCAGCAGCGTGGATTTCGGATATGACGCGGTTTCTAATCAGGTGACGATGACCGACCGTCAGGGAACCAGCAGCAACGAGTATGATGAACTGAATAGATTGGTGGCTGCCGTCAATCCTGCCGGATACAAGGTTGGGTATGAATACGACGCGGTTGATAATCTACTCAGTATGACCTATCCGGACAGCCGCAAAATCAGTTATGCCTACGACGCGAACGATTTTGTGAAAGAAGTGCGGATGCCGGATCTGAATCTGTTTGCAATCACACGCGATGCCGCCCAGAATATCAGCAGCATCAGTACTGCTGATTCAATGCGGATTGAATACGCCTGGGACGCGGCGGAACGCCTGACCGAGGTGCGTAACTTGCACGGCGGCAAGATCATCAGCGCCTTTGCCTATACCCTCGATTCGGTGGGCAACAGGCTGAAAGTAGAAGAGGAATACAGTTGGGGCACACCGCGTCAGTTAACGCATACCTATACTTACGACACGCTCAACCGTCTGATCCGCTCTGAGGATAATACAGGCAATCTGACGGAGTATACCTTCGACGCGGTGGGGAATCGTAAGGAGATGAAAACCACACTGGCCGAAGCAAAACCGGAATATCTGCGAACCGCCTATCGGTACGGTCCTGAAAACCGTTTGACAGGCATCAAAAATTTTGTGGACGACGGTTCCGGCCATGAGATTCTGCGGGACGAGACCAATATTGAATTCGATGGATTGAATCGCGCTGTACGCCGTACTTACAACCAAAACGGCAAGCAGAGCCGGATCGACTACATCTATGCCGGGCTTGACCCGATTGCCGAATATGTCACCTCCGACTCCGGTTCCCATCACGTCAACTACTATCGCGGCGCCGGCAGTCTGCTGGGCCTGACACAGGTGGATGCCCAGAATCAAGCCGCTCCGTACTATGTCCATACCGACGGCCTGGAAAGCGTCAGCGCCGTCAGCGACCCACAGGGCCGTCTGGCACACGCCTACCGCTACCGGGATTACGGAAACGTCGTGAATGAATTCGGAGATCCTGCCGGGGCATCGAATTTCGCGTCCCCTCAGAATCGTCTGGCCTTCACCGGTCAGGAATGGGATCTGCCCACTGGGTTGAATCACTTTTTCGCCCGTGACTACGATCCGGAAGTCGGCGTCTGGCTCCAGCAGGATGCGTATCGCGGCGAGTTCGACGATCCGGCCACGCTGCACCGCTATGCCTATGTGACCGGCAACCCCACCACCTTCATTGATGAATATGGATTTTGGGGACTGAAAGATATTGGAAAAGGGCTGAAGAAAGTCGGTAGCGCGATTAATGAATATGTAATCAAACCTGTATACGATCATGTCATTAAACCAATCTACGATCATGTCATAAAACCAATCTACGATCATGTCATTAAACCAATCTATGACAAGGTCCAACAGACCAAACAGCAAGTCACACAACGTGTCCAACGGGATTTTAAAAAACTGCCGCCAACGTTCCAGCAGGCTCTCAAGACCGGCAAGCAGCTTGTGACCGGCGATGCCATGAAGATGAATACCAGCAGCATTAAGCAGGTCTGGAACGATCCGGTGGGGACGCTGATGTCTGCCACCCAGAAAGCCGAAAAATATGTCGGCTGGGTGGATGACAAACGAAAGTTCTATCTCAAAAACGGTATTAATAGCTGTCAATTGTTCTTGGACCAGGGGAAAATCGGAAATTTAGGCAAAAAACTTTTTTTTATTAATCCTGTTATAGGTATTAATTTGCAACGTTCTCAAGATATTTGGGATATTGGACATGTTTTTGACAGCAACTATCGTAAACAGGCTTGGGAAGGGATTAAAAATAACGATTTGAATAAACTAATACCAGTTTATGGAAATTTCTGTGGCCCTGGATGGACAGCAGGTAGTAGAGAGACTTCTATGGATGAATATAAACGACGAGCTAAATGGGATAAGGAATATCGTGAACAGTCCGGTCCACAAAATGATACGGATCAATTCTGTATGTATCACGATGATGACTATCAAAGTAGTTACGGTTGGGATAGCAATCAAAGAATCAAAGCGGATTTAAAATTGATAGGAGGGCTATTATTGACAAAACCGGAAAATGATCCACGAAGTAGAGGATACACCAAAGCTGCAACGGGACTATTTGTATTGAAAGATACTGGTACTATTATAATAAAATCGTACCCTTTGTATCAAGGTTATAAAGGGGGAAAATGGATTATAAAAAAGGTTTTTTAAGATAATTTAGCAGCATGAAATAAATTCACGGATGGTTGTCAATAAAAACGTATGCAAACCGATGATTACCGTTGTGCGCAAACCCAGGTTTCGAGCAATTCTATAGAAAATCCTAATTAGGGTTTGCTGAACAACGCATTTAACCCCGCACCATCCGGGAAGCAGAATGGCTGCCAACTCAGTGTGGTACAAAAATCTCGTTTTACCATTCCT
>PDWJ01002994.1_pt1 | contig 16813 bp, 14 predicted proteins | sample 1430881 | NCBI WGS metagenome assembly PDWJ01 (sample SAMN01162460, study PRJNA174530) | Oral metagenome, whole genome shotgun sequencing project. | biome: Marine environment; feature: Marine mammal; material: Swab sample of the gingival sulcus; isolation source: swab sample of gingival sulcus...
TGTAATGGGTTTAGGAAGACTATATGAAAAATGTAATTATAATAGGAAGTAATTCAATTGCAATAAATATCGCAGAAACACTTTGTAAAAACCCAAACATAAATTTGTACATCATCGAGTCTTCATTTGAAAGATATATGAAAATCAATGATACACTTGATGCTGAGTTTATATTTGGAGATGCTATTGACCCAGAGATATTATTAAGAGCTAATATAAAAGAATGTGATATCCTTTTGGCTCTTTCTGACTCTGATACAATAAATATTACAATTAGTTTGCTTGCAAGACACTTTAATGAAAAAGTAAAAATTATAAATCATATCGATAAAAATTCAGATGATAACTACAAAATTCTAAATAAAGATATATTAAATATTGATAATTTCATAAGTCCTGAAAAGTTGACTGCTGAACATATTTCACATTTAATAAAACACCCAGGAATGATTGAATATCATAAAATAGTAAATGGAAAATTTTTTATCACCGCTTTTGAAATAACACTCCAAAGTCCTATTTTGGGCAAAAAACTTTCTGATTTGAAAGAGTTTCTTTCTGAATATTCTATGTTAATTGTTGGAATTAGTAGCAATGATAATTTTGATATTCCAAAAGGAGATACACTTATAAATGAACATGATGTGCTTTATATTTTGGTTGCACAAAAGCATATTGTACCTATTTTTGAACATTTTGGAATAAAAGGTAAAAAAATAAACACTATCCTTGTTGGTGGTGGAGGGCGTTATAGTGAAGCTTTATTAGATAAAATTTATAAACAAAATTACGAAATCACTGTTATAGAACATTCTAAAAGACGAATTGAATACTTAAAAGAAATTTATCCAGAAGTAAATTTTTTACACCTTGACATCAGAAATTTAGACCGAGTAGAAAGCCAACACCTATTTGATGTTGACCTATATATTTCAATGACTGATGATGATAATACAAACTTTATTTCTTCTGTTTATGCTTCAAATTCAAGTGAAGAGGTTATGTCTATTTATCTTAATCAGAAAAGTTTTGAATTATTCACAAATCATAAAATTAAAAATTTAATAAATCCAAAATCTTTGGTTGTTGATGAATTGCTTTCTTATTTTCACATTGGTAAAATTATTTCGATTTCATCACTTTGGAATGAAGAAGTGGAAATGGTTGAGTTTATTCCTTCTAAAAACTCAAAATTAATGAATAAAACATTAAAGGATATTAACCTTAACCTTCTTATTGGTGTAATTGTGCATAATGGAGTTGCTTATATTGCAAATGGTAATAGTGTGATAAAAGAAAACGATAAAATACTATTTTTTGCTAAAAAAAGCCAAATTGAAGGAATTTTAAAAGATATTAATTAGGAAAATATGAAAAATCATGTAATTATTGTTGGTTTAGGCGATATTGGGTATCATTTAGCTCTTAATCTAATGACACTTGATATTCCTATTGCTGTAATTGAAACAAATGAAAATATTGTAAGAAAAATATCTAAATATCAAGAAGTTAGAGTTATTCCAGATTCTGGAGAAGCATATACTTCTTTGATAAAAGCAGGTGTTGGCGATGCAAAAATCATTATATCCGTGCTTACTCATGATAGCCAGAATATTTTGGTTTCTTCACTTGCAAAAGGAATTAATCCAAAAGTTCTTACTATTGCAAGGATACGAAATAAAAATCTTTTAAGTTCTTCTCATTTACATAAAGTGTTAAACATTGATTTACCTCTTTATCCAGAAAAAGAAGTTGCAGAACATATGTTTGACCTTTTGGAATATGAAAATACAAGAGAATATATCTCAATGTTAGATAAAAAAGTTATTTTAAGAGGTCTAAAAGTTAATAAAGGTTCTAAATTAATTGGAATGACTATTTCTGAGTTTAGAAAAGAATATAAGCATTTAGATTTTTTAGTTACAGCAATTTCAAGAGAACAAGAAATTCATACAATTATACCAAATGGTAAAGAAACAATTAAACTTCATGATATTGTCCATTTACTTATGTCATCACAAGATGAAGAAAATATTTTAAAAACTATTGGGTATAATAAAAATAAGATAAAAAATTCTATTGTAGTTGGTGCAAGTAGCTATGGGAAAGTTATAATTGAAGAAATAGTAAAAAGAAAAATAGGTTCAAAATTAATCGAACACAACAAAGTTAAAGCAAAACAACTTGATGAAGTTTTACTAAAAACTATTATTGTTCATGGAGATGGTTCAGAGCAAGAAATTTTAAAAGAAAATAGAGTTGGTAAGACTGATCTATTTATTTCATCTACAAATGATGGCTTTGATAATATTATTGCATGTAAAATAGCAAAAACAGAAGGAAGTAAAAATACAGTTTCGATTACTTTTAATAAATCGATTTATAATCTTTCTTATTTACTTGGGGTTGATGTTTGTTTAAATCCTCATTTTCCAGTAATCGACAAACTCATTTCTAAATATTATCCAGAAAATATTCAATCAATAAAAACAATTGCAAATGAAGATGCAAGCATTATTGAAATTAATATAAAAGATAATTATGAAATCGTAGATAAAAAATTAAAAGACTTAAACCTTGGTAATTCCATATTAATTGGTTTAATAAAAAGAGATGATGTTTTATTTCTTCCTAGTGGAGAAGATTATATAATGATTAATGATACTGTTTTTATCTTTTTAAGAAAATCAGATATTAATCAGGTTCTTGATAAATTCTTTAAATAGCAGGATATATGAATTTAAAAGTTATTTCAAAAATAAATGGGTTATTTCTTATCTTTTTTTCTATTATTATTGCAACACATATATTTGTAGGTATGATTTATTCTCAAGATAAAGGAACACTTACTTTTTTTATATCATTTATTGTAACCTTACTTTTGGGATTATTCCTTTATTTACCATTTAGAAAAGTAAGCAATGATTATGTAACTCATAAAGAAGGTTTTTTTATTACTACAACTTCTTGGATTTTAGTAGGTTTAGCTGGTGGCTTGCCATTTTTCTTTCAAAAAACTTTTGGTGATTATAATTTTGCAAGCTTTGCTTCTTCTTTTTTTGAATCTGTTTCAGGTTTAACTACAACAGGTGCAACTGTTCTTGATAATATTGAATCTCACCCTCATAGTATTTTAATGTGGCGTTCAACAACTCACTGGATTGGGGGAATGGGTTTTATTGTTTTATCATTAACATTACTTCCTTTTTTAGGAATTGGTGGATTTCAGCTTTTTAAAGCAGAAGTTCCAGGTCCTACTCAAGAAAAAATTACACCAAGAATTAGGGAAACTGCAAAAATATTATGGAAACTATACCTTATAATCACATTGGCATTGGTTGTTTTTCTGCTTTTTGGTGGAATGAGTTTATTTGATGCAATTAATCATGCTTTTGCAACTCTTGCAACTGGTGGTTTTTCTACCAAAAATAAAAGTATTGAAAGTTTTGATAGTGCTTATATCGAAGGTGTTCTTACATTTTTTATGCTTGTAGCAGGTGCGAACTTTAGTTTACATTATTATGCAATTTTCAAAGGTGATGTTACTCGTTATTTTAAAGATATTGAATTTAAGATTTATCTTTCTATCTTTTTTATACTAAGTTCACTTGCTGCAATAAATATTATTTACAGAACAGGAAAGGTTACTTATGCCCTTAGGCATGCAACATTTAATGTTGCTTCGATATTAACAACAACTGGATATAACTCTGTTGATTTTACTGATTATCATTGGGGTAAAATAGCAACTCTTGCTCTTATTTTAGCTATGATGGTTGGTGGTTCTGCTGGTTCGACTGGTGGTGGAGTTAAGGTTATAAGGGTTGTTGTGGCGTTAAAACAGGCGTTACATGAGCTTTATAGACTAATTTTCCCAGATACAGTAAATTCTGTTAAATTTGGTGGAATAAGAATAAAAAACAGTTTGGCATTAAATATTTGGGGTTTTGTTTATTTTTATGCAATATTGATACTTTTAACATCTGTGGTTGTTTATCTTTCAGGTTATGATTATCAAACTTCATTTTTTGCAAGTATTGCATCTGTTGGAAATATTGGACCTGGATTTGGAGGGGTTAGCCCTGTAAATAACTATACTCTTTTTACAACTCCAATAAAGATTCTTCTTGCATTTGGAATGCTTTTGGGGCGTTTAGAAATCTATACAATTTTAGTTTTATTTTCTAGATATTTTTGGAAAAAATAATAAAAACTTATCTTATATTTGTTTAAATCAAATTATTTTTTAATACTTGTAGTCAATGTTCAATGGTTGCATTTTATCCCCTTGAAATTTTTTTATATAAGAGGTATAATCTAGGTGGTTATATTTATAAAAAATTTATTTTTCAATTAAGGGAGGAAAAATGAAAAACTTTTTTATTTCGTTTTTAGTTGTGTTTACAGCTAGCTTTTTTATTGGTTGTGGTACTGAAAAGGGTAAGACCAGTAAAAAATGTACACCTGAGTGCAAATCTTGGGAAACTTGTAAAGATGGTAAATGTGTTTTACAAGAAAATAAATGTGATGATAATAAAGATTGCAAAGAAAATCAATTTTGTGATAAAAAAAATCATCAATGCAATGATAAAAACACAGTTTGTACAGCAGGAAGTAAGCGTTGCAATGAAAACAATGTTGAGCAATGTAATTTTAATGGAAGTGAATGGAAAGTAAAATTCTTCTGTACCAATTCTCAAATGACTTGCGATGAAGAAAGCCTTACATGTAAATGTACTGAAGATGAAAAGCGTTGCAGCAATGGTAATGTTCAAATCTGTAAAAATGGGGATTGGGTTATAGAAAAAACATGTCGAGATGGACAAACTTGTGATAAAGACACTAACAGATGTAAATATCCAGAGCCTGTTTGCAATAAAAATGGAAAAACAGATGAAAAAAGATGTAATGGAAGGAATGTTGAAACTTGTAGTGCTGATGGTCGTGAATGGGAAGTAACAACTACATGCAAAGATAATGAAGCTTGTGATGAGGATAGTATTTCATGTATGCCTATTTTATGTAAAGCTGATCAAAAAAAATGTGATGAAAATAAAAATGCTGTTAATATTTGCAATGAATCTAAAACTGGTTGGAAACTGGATCTTAAATGTAAAGACAGTGAATATTGTAACAAAAGAAGTAATATGTGCAAAGATAAATCCTTGATTTGTAACAGAGGCGAAAAGAAATGTAATGGAAGTAAAATTTTAAAATGTAGTGATGATGAAAAATCTTGGAAAGTAGAAGATACATGTCTAGGTGGCAGTGTTTGTGATGTTGATACTTTTAAATGTGGAACAATTAGTTGTACACCTAATGAAAGGAAATGCCAAGAAGTTAAGCAAAAAGGAATGCCAAGTAAGAAAATAGTAGTTTGTAATGCTTCTGGAACTGCTTGGAATCTTGAAAAAACTTGTGAAGGTGAGAATGTTTGTGATGGAAGAAGCCTTACTTGTGAAAAAGAAGTTTGTAAACCTGAAAGTAAAAGATGTGATGAGCAAAAAATATTTCATTGTAATGAGTGGGGTACAGAAGAAAAATTGGCCGAAACATGTACAGGTACTGACAAGTGTGTAGATGGTTTTAGTTTATTTGAGTGTAAAACATGTCGTAAATTATCTTTTGATAAATTAATACGAAATCCAGAACCTGATCGCCAAGGTATTTATTCTATAATGAATCAAAGTGAAAATATGAGTTTGAGTTTACAGTTTTATCAGCAAAGCCCTGTGGGAAGCTATACTTTAGGTTGGGGAATAAACAACAATTTCAAATATTGTAAACAATGTGTTTTAGTATTTAAGCATGACCAAAATAAACCTGAGTTTGTTACTAAGAAATTTTTTGCAGAATCTGGAACATTAAAAGTTCTTGATGGAGACCCTAAAATAGATAAAGATTCTTCTGGTCAAATACTTAATGCTATACTTGTTGAAGTAACTACTGACCCTAAAACTAAATGGTCAACTCCTGTAAAAGGTGGTGAATGTATTGAAATTGCAGAAGGCAATACATGGCATTGGGGTGAACTTTGCAAAGAAGGTGATGTAAGATGTTCAAAAGATAAAACAAAGTTAGAAGTATGCAATGATAAGCATGAGTGGAAAGGAACAAAATGTGAAGATCCAAGACCTGTTTGTGTTAGTTTAAGTGGTACACCTGCATGTAGAACTTGTGAGCCAAATACTAAGCAATGTGATAGAGAGGAAAATACTACTCAAGTATGTGAAGCTGATGGAAGTAAATGGAAAACAGTAAAAGATTGTGATGATGAAAATAAAGTTTGTAACAACAGTACATTTGAATGTGTAGAAAAAAATAAATGTGTGGGATTATCACTTGATACAAGTAAGATAGAACGTATCGAAAAAACTGGCGGTCTTAGTGGAAGACACTTCAATTATTATCAATTTTTTGATAACTATGAAGAACTTATTGTTTTTTTTGATAAAAGAACTCCTGTTGGAAAATATGATTTATCAAAAGATAAAAATAGTAATTACAAAACATGTGAACAATGTATAAATATAAGAAGAGCAAGACCAAATCAAAAAGTAGAATGGTTTTTCCAATCAGAAGGTGAGTTAGAAGTTCTTGGTGGAGAGCCTCGTAACAGTTTAGAATCTTCATTTAAAATAGCTAATGTGAAACTTGTTGAGGTAACATTATCTGGTTTATGGGAGTCAAAACCTGTTGAAAATGGTGAATGTTTTGATATTCAAACAGAGGTGGTATGGAATAGTATGCCACCATGTACAGTTGGAGAAAAAAGATGTTCTAATGATAAAAAATCTATTGAAACATGTGAAAATGGTAATATTTGGACACAACAAACCTGTGAAACATCATCTCCTATTTGTACAGATGTAAAAAATGCTCCAACATGTGTTATATGTATTCCTAATAGCCATAGATGTAATAGCAAGGGTAATGTTGAAACATGTAGTGATGATGGAACTAGTTGGACAGAAACAGCAGTTTGTGAAGCTGGTAAAACAACTTGTAATGAAAGGTCAGGTCAATGCCTTGCTAAAAATGAGTGCATGGGATTATCTTTTGAGCCAGCGAAACAAATAAAAGGCTTTTCTTCACTATATTACACAGTTAATCCTGCTAATAATATGGAATTACAATTCCAATTTTATAATTCAAGTCCTGCTGGTGAATATGATTTATCAAAAGATAAGAATAAAAACTTAGGAACATGTGAGCAATGTGTTGTTCTTTTTCAACTTAATAATAATAACAAAAAGAAGATTGAGAAGAAATTTTTCCAAAAATCAGGAAAGTTAAAAGTTATTTCTGGTGACCCAAGAATAGGTGGAGCGAATAGTGGTGAAGTTACTAATGTTAAACTTGTTGAAATAACCGAAGATAAAAAACACAATTCAACAGAAGTTCCAAATGGTGAATGTATTGAAATTCAAACAGCAACTTGGGAAAATAAATAAAATCTTTTTGTAATATTCACTTCAATATAATTTTAATTTACAATTTTAATTTACAATAGTTCTTACAGGTAGCATTCCAAAGCCTTTTTTACAAAAAGTCTTTTCCATGCAAAAAAGTAACCAAATATAAAATTTGTTTACTTTTTTAGCCGCTCTGCCAATAAATTGTCTTCGCTCTGAAAAATAAACCCGTCAAGCGGTTTTATTTTTTAATAAATTTTAGGATAATTTAGTGTGAAAAATGTGCTTTACTTCACAATTTTTTCTGCTTCGTACTTATGTTTAGAATCATGAGCATGCCAATGAATAGCTTCTACAACAAAAGTTTTAGGGTCTGCCCCCTCAATTTTTTTATTACCCCAAAAAACATTATTCTTATCTTTAATATAAGATGTAAGTTCATTAGGGTTTTCTTTATTTGTTAAAATTTTTGCTGTTGCATAATCCAAATCCTTAAGAGGAATATGTGTAAAATAATAATTAGTTTTACTTCTTCCCCATTGATGAGAGAGTATTTCAAAATCTTTTGGTGCTACATTAATTCGTTCTCCAAGATGATAAACAGCATTTTTATCAACAAGCCAACAATCATCATCATCTTTTTTGAATGCTCTTTTTATAGTTTTAGGGTCTGCATTTGGAATAATTGATTCAAAATGAAATACATGATTTTTATCTTTCCACGCATAAAATGTAACAGATTCAAATGTGTTAGGGTCTGCTTTGTGAATAAGTTTTTCAGAACTATAAACATTGTTTTTATCTTTTGAAAAATTATTAGCAAGAAGCTTAAATGTTTTAGGGTCAGAATTTGGAAGATATTTTTCATTTAAAAAAACATGTTTTTTATCCTTTGAATATCTGTTAGCAATAATTTGAAATGACGATGGGTCAGCTTTGTGAATAATTTTATCAAAATAGTAAACATTATTTTTATCTTTTGAATAAATATCATTTATTATTTTAAAAGATTTAGGGTCAGAATTAGGAAGTAATAAATTTTTAAGATATGCATGATTTTTGTCTTTTCCATATAATTCTGATATTTGCTCAAAAGTTTTTAAATCAACACCTTTTACTTCTCTTTTGAATGTAACTCCAATTCCTGCATAACGAAAATGATATAATTTCCCATTTTCTTTTTTATATTCCCCTTTTTTACAGCTAGAAAAAATAAAAAGAGATATAATCACCAAAGAAATTAGAGTATATATTTTTTTTTCTGTAGAATACCACATAATATCAACCAAACATAACAATATTATAGATATGATAATGTAATATTTAAAATAAATCAATTTTTTTTTATGAGATGGTGCATAATGTAAGTTTTATAGAATAAACTTATAAATATGGTAACAGAATATTTAAAATAAATCAAACAAAGCTTAATGAATAAAATAAAAAATAAAATATCAAAAATAAAACAACTTGCTTGGTTTATTTTTTAGAGTGAAAACACCATTTATGGTGGTTTCACGACCAAAATTTAAACCCAAAGGGGTTAAATTTTGCATGGAAAAGACTTTTATAAAAAGGCTTTGGAATGCTACCTTTGAATATATTTTAATATATTTAGATTACTAGAAAATAGTTGATTTTTTTAGTTTTTTGCTTGCTTTTTTCTAAAAATAAATAAAAGAGATATTAAAGCCATTATGATGAACATATTTGAAGAACTTGAAAAGTTTGAAGAATATGAACAAGAAGCAATATCTGAACCTAAATATTCTCCACCTAATTCTGTTTGTGAATTACTTGCATTAGGCGAATTATCTTCAGGGTCTAAATAATCAGGAATACCATCTTTGTCGCTGTCATCATTATCAAAATTACCATCTTTGTTTATATCTTCATCTACATCAGGAATACCATCTTTGTCTGTATCGGTTTTTATTTCACAATTTTTTCCTTCATAACCTTTTTTACAAGCACATTCATAAGAACCATTTGTATTTTTACAAATTGAATCATTTTTACATGGATTTGACCCCTCTTCACATTCATTTACATCTTTTTCTAGATAATCAGGGACATTATTTTTGTTTAAATCACCTAATTCGTCTTTTGTAATGTATTCATCATCATCATCATTGTCATCCAAATAATCAGGTTTTCCATCTTTGTCTGTATCTCTTGGGTTATTTACATCATCACCAAGCTCATCTTTGGTTTTTACATCATCATTATCATCATCATCATCTTTGTAATTTGGGATACCATCTTTGTCGGTGTCATCATTATCAAAATCACCATCTTTGTTTAGGTCTTCATCTATGTCTGGAACACCATCTTTGTCTGTATCTGTTTTTGCTTCACAATTTTTGCCTTCGTAACCTTTTTTACAAGTACAAAAATAACCATCTGGTCTATCTGTACAAATTGAATCATTTTTACATGGATTTGGATTACATGGATTATTGATAGTTGCACTTCCTAATTTGTCTAGTTCAAGTTTACACTCTGATTCTTTCTTAGGGCATAATTTATCATCATCATCTTTATTATCATTTCCATCGCTATCACAATAAACCCATTTTATTTCATCAGGATTACTTTTTTTAAAGCCAACTCTATAAGTATATGTGTAATTTCCTTCTATGATATTATTAGGAATAATTGTCTTATATAAGTGATTTTCTTTTGTTGCTCCGAATCCTGTTCCTGAAAAATCAGCATCAATCCAATTAGAAATAGAATTAATATCTGTAAAGTTATCATTTGAAATATAACCAAATTCAACCTTAAGATTGTCTAGTTTTACATTGTTGATTGTTAAATTTTCTACATGTATTTCTGATTTTACTTCTGTTACTTCTTTTAGGTTTTTACTAATTATTGCAGGCGAAACATTACACCAAATTCTTTTATCTGTTTCACAGGTAGCACCACTATATTCTTCTTTACATTCACAAACAATTGACGAACCATTATCATGAGGTTCACAAATTCCATCATTTTTACATGGATTATTTGGTTTACAAGGAGTAAAATTTGCATCTAAATAATCAGGAATTCCATCTGAATTTGTATCTTTTGCATCTTTTGGGTTACCAAGTTTACAAAGATGTTCAATAATAGTATTAAATCCATCATTATCATCATCAGTGTCTAAATAATCAGGAATTCCATCACCATCTGTATCTATTGGTTTACTTGGGTCAGAACCTACTTCATACTTAGTAAAAATGCCATCTCCATCATCATCCTCATTCAAATAATCTGGTTTGTTTGTGGTTGTTTTTTGTGCATCATCTGGGTTACCATCTCCATTTTTATCTGGATTTTCATCTCTTGTTTTAACTCCATCATTGTCATCATCGTCATCTAAATGATTTGGTATTTTGTCATCATCTGTATTTATTTCCTTACCCTCTGAATCTTTTTCATATATATCTGCAATTGAATCATTGTCGGAATCTAATAATTCACAATTTTTTCCAGTATAGCCTGTGTTTTTACAATCACAAGTGTAAGAAGTTGCTTTGTTTTTACAGATTCCTCCATGTTGGCATGGGTTAGAAGTACAATGATCTATTTTTGGAAATATTATCATACTTTTTTCATTGTTAGACATTTCTAAGTTATCTAAAGAATTAACTTCATTTTTTTCAAAATCATTGTAATTTTCGGTGTTTCCAAGTAAAAATATCGGAAATATTAACAATAATAAAATGCTTAATTTTTTCATTAAACCTCCTTAGATTAAAAAATTAGACAGTTCGGATTATAAGTAATAAAATTTTTTAAATCAAATTTTTAATTTTATTTTGATAAATATTACAAATTAAGGCATAAATAAAATAGTTTTGAATTGATGTAATTAGTTGTTTTTCTTATGATAATGCTTTAAATTTACTGATTTTTTTGAAATTAAAGAAAAATATTGAAAAAAATATAAAATTATGGTAGTTTACCTAGCCGCAATTATAATAGTTTATTGTTTCCTTGCTCGTATGCGGTTGACGGGCTTGATCCATAAGGAGGCTTAATGGTATTTAAGTTAGAAAGAATTGAAAGGATTCGTGAGTATGAGATTATCTACATCATGAAGCCAGACCTCACTGACGAAGAGCAAAAAAATCTTGTAAAGAAAGTAGAAGATATAATTGCTGAAAATAAAGGTCAGTTGTTAAAAGTAACACCAATGGGAAAAAGAAAGTTATTTCACGAAACAAAAGGTCAACTAAGAGGTGCTTTTATGCACACTATTTTCTTAGGAAATAACAAGCTTGTTCCAGAATTAGAAAGAAGACTTCGCATTGATGAGAATGTTATTCGCTACCAAACTATAAAACTTATTGATTTGGTAACTGATGTAGAGGCAAGAAAAGCATATTATAATTCTCAAAAATTTGATGAATTTGCAGGTATTATTGCAAAACCAATCAAAGAAGTAAAGGATGATTATGATAAATTTAAGCCTAGAGGAGTTTAAATATGAGTAAAAAAGATAACAAAACAAACGATAGGAAGCATCGTTTTACTCAGCCTAGAAAGAAATTCTGTAGATTTTGTGCTGATGCTGCTTATGAAATAGATTATAAAGATCCTCAAGTTCTTAAATATTTTTTAACAGAGGGTGGTAAGATTACTCCAAGAAGATTATCTGGTAACTGTGCAATGCACCAAAGAAAATTAGCAAAATCAGTTAAAAGAGCTAGAATGATTGGTATTCTTCCTTTTACTATTAACAATAAAAAATAGGGGGCTGAAGTGACTGTTGTAATTTTAAAAAAGGATATTCCTAAACTAGGTTCATTGGGTGACCAAGTAAAAGTTAAAGGTGGTTATGCTAGAAACTTCTTGCTTCCTTATGGCTATGCCGTAGAAGCAACAAGAAAAAATGTTAAGCAAATCGAACACGAAAAAAGAATGTTAGAAAAAGAAATCAGAACATTAGAAGCAGCTGCTATTGTAAATAAAGGAAAAATTGAAAAATTAAAACTTGAATTTACAAGAAAGTCATCTGAGTCAGGAAAGCTTTTTGGTTCTGTTACAAATCGTGATATTGAACTTGCTCTTGAAGAAAAAGGGATTACTGTTGACCGTAGAAATGTAACTCCTTCACATGTAAAAGTTGTTGGCGAATCTACTGTTGATGTTAAATTATTCAAGGCAATTAAGGCAACAATTAAGTTAAATATTATTCCTGAATATGTTGTTGAAGAGAATACTGAAGAAGTTAAAGAAGAAAAGGCAGAAGAAGTTGTTGTAAATGAAGAAGAAAAAGCTGTTGAAACAGCTACTGAAGAGGAGTAAATATGGTTGTTATTAGACTTACTAGAAAGGGAAGAAAGAAGGTTCCTTTTTACAGAATAGTTGCTGCAGATTCAAGAATGCGTAGAGATGGTCGTTTTTTAGAAAACTTAGGTACTTATGACCCACTTAAAAAAGAAGTAAAAATGAATCTTGAAAGGGTAGATTATTGGGTTAAAGTTGGAGCTAAAATGTCTGAGAGAGTGTCTAAGCTTCATAAAAAACATGCAAAAGTGTCAGAATAGTAACAGTAACACTTAATTTAGAGTTGAAAATATATAGAGGTTAATATGAAAGATTTAGTAAAAACAATGGCTCAAGCTCTTGTTGATAATCCATCTGAAGTTGTTGTTAATGAAATTATTGGAGAGCAAACTTCAATAATAGAGTTAAAAGTATCTGAAAATGATCGTGGTAAAGTTATTGGAAGGCAGGGAAAAACTGCTAGAGCTATGAGAACAATTCTTATTGCGGCATCTAACAAAGAAGCTAAGAGAGTTATGTTAGAAATCATTGAGTAATAATGGTTGAGTTAATTTCTATTGGAATATTAACTAAAACACATGCACTAAAGGGGGCGTTGAAAATGCGTCCCTTTAATCCCCATACAGATTTTTTTAATTATACAGACCATCTTTATGTAAATGAAGAAGTTTATATTATAGATAGAGTTCAATCTCAAAATGGTATATTTATTTTGACCCTAAAGGGTGTTAATGATATTAATGAAGCTGAAAAATTAAAAGGTAAAGAAGTTTTTGTTGATAAATCATGTATTTTAGTTGATGAAGATGAAATTTTACTTTCTGATATGATTGGTTTTAAGGCTTTATTTAAAGGTGAAGTAATTGGTGAGTTAGTTGATTTTGCTGATTACAATGCGGGTTTTATCTATGTTATAAAAAATTCTAGTGATAAAACTTTCTATCTTCCTGACCAAGAAGATTTTGTTGAAAGTATTGATTATAATGATGGTAAAATTTACTTCAAAGATATAGAAGAGCTTTTAGAGTGATACATTTTATAACTCTTTCTATTTTTCCAGCTATATTTGAATCTCCCTTAAATCATTCTATAATAAAGATTGCAAAAGATAAAAAACTTGTTAAATTTAGTCATTATGATATTCGTGATTTTACAGATGATAAGCATAAAAATGTAGATGACCAAATTTATGGTGGTGGGGCAGGGCAATTGCTTACACCACAACCTATTTTTGATTCAATTGATTATATTAAGTCTATTCATGGGGATTTAAAAGTTATTTTTTTTACTCCAAAGGGTAAAACTTTGAATACTAAGATAGTAGAAAGTTATGCCAATGTTCAAAATCAGACTTATTTACTTTTATCGGGAAGATATGAAGGGGTTGATAACAGGGTTAGGGAGTATCTTGTTGACGAAGAAATCTCTATTGGAGATTATATTTTAAGTGGTGGAGAGTTTGCTTCATTAATTTTTATAGATAGCATTACTCGTTCTATTAAGGGTGTTTTAGGAAATGAAGATTCATTAAAAGACGAAAGCTTTTCTAATAATTTGCTTGAATATCCACAATATACAAGACCTGCAAATTTCAGAGGCATGAAAGTTCCTGATATTTTACTTAGTGGAAATCACAAAAAAATAGAAGAATGGAAATATGAGCAACAGTTAAAAATAACAAAAGTAAGGCGTTCAGATTTATTGGGGGATTAATGAGGAATTTATATGTTGGACTATTACATTTTCCTGTTTACAACAAAAACCAGCAAATTATTACTTCTGCTGTAACTAATTTTGATATTCATGATATTTCAAGGGCTTCTAAAACCTTTGGAGTGGAGAATTATTTTATTATAACTCCAAATAAGGGTCAGCATCGTGTTGTAGGTCAAGTGATTTCTCATTGGCAGGAAGGTTTTGGTTCAACCTATAACACTGATAGGAAAACTGCACTTGATTCAACATTTTTAATTGATTCGCTAGATGATGTTATCACTTTAATTAAAGAAAAGGATAAAAAAGAGCCTTTAGTGATTGCAACTTCGGCAAATAAAGATGACAAATATCATCATCTAACTATTTCTAGTTTAAAAGAGACTTTAAAAACAGATGGTGAGCCGATTTTATTAGTTTTTGGTACTGGTTATGGTATGGTTTTAGAGCAACTTCCACAAATTAAGTACATGCTTGAGCCGATTTATGGTCCAACTGATTACAATCATTTATCAGTAAGAAGTGCTGTTTCTATTTATCTTTATAGTTTAAAGGGATAGGAGCATTCCAAAGCCTTTTTTATAAAAAGTCTTTTCCATGCAAAAAAAGTAACCAAATATAAAATTTGTTTACTTTTTTTAAAAATAAACCCCAAATTGGGTTTTATTTTTTATATTTTATCTATTAGGGTCTTCGACCCTTTTATATGTCACCATTATACATATTACAAAGTGCTTCCAACCTCATATAAGAACAATGGTGGTGTAAAAGTCACGGAGTGACCGACCTCTTCAGAAGAGCCTCCGACCCCTTCGGAAGACCCTCCGACCCCTTCGGAAGAGGTCGCGACCCGTTCAGAAGACCCCCTCGACCCCTTCGGAAGACCCTCCGACCTCTTCGGAAGACCCCCTCGACCCGTTCAGAAGAGGTCCCGACCCCTTCGGAAGACCCCCTCGACCCGTTCAGAAGAGGTCGCGACCCGTTCAGAAGGGGTCTCCGACCCTTTTACTTGTCACCATTAACCATCTACAATTGGTAACCACCCTCATATAAGAACTATGGTTTAGTAAAAACCACGGAGTGGTCGACCCGTTCAGAAGGGGTCTACGACCCTTTTACCCTTACCATTAATCATCTTACAGGGTGGTTCCGACCTCATATAAGAATTATGTTATGGTAAAAGCTACGGAGTAGCCACCATTAACCATCTACAATTGGTAACCACCTTCATATAATAATCATGGTGTAATAAAAGTCACGGAGTGACCAACAAAAATTTAAACCTTAAATAAATAAAATAAAATAATCATACTATAAATTATGAAATTTTTTTTACTTATTGATGTTTATAATAATGAATTTAGTTGAATAAAAAGCTTTATTTTGTTATTATAATCTTTATTTTTGTTTAGTAATTATTTATAGGAGTTAATGTGAACAAATCATTAAGAAATTTTGTGGCATTAACACTTGCTTTATTTGGCTTAATGCTAGGAAAAGCCTGTGTTAAAGAACCTGAAAATGCCCAAAAAGAAAAAAAGGTTGATGCAAAAAAAGACAATAAGGAATTAAGAAAACTTAATGAAGATATTGTTAAAAAAGCAAATGGAGTTACTAGATACAAAGTATTAGTTAACGATTCGATGCCAATGAAGGGAAAGAAAGATGCTTTGATTACAGTTGTTGAATTTTCTGATTTTCAATGTCCATTCTGCAAAAGAGTAGAGCCAGTACTAGAAAAACTTAATGAAGATTTTAATGGAGAAATTCGTATTTTTTGGATGAACAATCCTTTAAGTTTTCATAAAGACGCAATGCCAGCAGCAGAGGCTTCTTATGCAATTTACAAGTTAAAAGGAACTGAGGCTTTCTGGAAGGCTCAAAAGGCTTTTTTTAGTGATAACCGTAACTTAACTCCAGAGCTTTTTACAAAAACAGCTAAGGAATTAGGTGTTGATATGGAAAAATTTGAAGAAGCAATGAAAAATCACACTTATCAAAGTGCGATTAAAGCACAACAAGCTGTTGCTATGCAGTTTGGTGCAAGAGGAACACCTTCATTTTTTATCAATGGTTCTTTGGTAAGTGGTGCTTTACCTTATTCAAAATTCAAAGAAAAAATGCAAGAAGAATTTGATTATGCAAAAGCGGTTTTAGAAAAAACTAAAGATAGAGCAAATCTTTACAATGAAATCATAAAAGATGGTTTAACTAAGCCAAAGCCTATCAAAAGAGACCCAACTGAAATGATAAGAAGAAGACCATCAGAACCAGATCCATCTAAGGTTTATTACAATAATATTGAAAATGCCCCAATGAAAGGAGCAAAAGATGCACTTGTAACAATAGTTCAATATTCAGATTTTCAATGTCCATTCTGCAAAAGAGTAGAACCAACAATG
>PDWJ01002995.1_pt1 | contig 16813 bp, 10 predicted proteins | sample 1430881 | NCBI WGS metagenome assembly PDWJ01 (sample SAMN01162460, study PRJNA174530) | Oral metagenome, whole genome shotgun sequencing project. | biome: Marine environment; feature: Marine mammal; material: Swab sample of the gingival sulcus; isolation source: swab sample of gingival sulcus...
CTTGGAAGATAGAGCGACTGAGGGCTTCGGGGCGCTCTATCCACGTACACTCTTTGCTTTTCAAACAGAGCTCCATGGTGCGTCGTAGGGCCTCTTTTCGACTAACACCCTGCGGGATTCGCTCAAAAAGGAGAGAGAGAGCCCAGTAGGCTGCAGCCTGCCCCTCTATGAGGTCCACAACGAGTGCTCCTAAATCCAGGCGGAAGCGCGGGGAAAGCGCCGTGTACACCTCTTGAGAGGTGACAAAGGCGTGTTGGGGATCGCACAGGCGCAGGTGGGGAAACTCTCGGGAGAGGGTAGACCAGAGAAAGAGGTGCATGGAGGCGGTCGCCTCCCTAAAGCGGTGGGCAAGGGCGTAGATAGCCAGGGGCGCCAGGAGTTGGGAGAGGCCATTCCGGTAGTAGGCGAGCCGTATCCGTTTGGAGGGTTTGAGAACGAGGGTGCCGTGGGAGACCCTGACGCACCCCTTGAAGCCGCGAAGTGCCCGCCTAAAGCGCCATCTGTGTTGGGTCTTGTCTTCAAGGGCACGAGCCAGGGGCGCGCCCGCTTTGGTAGCGACCGCACAAAAGAAGGTGAAACGCTGGAAGGCACACTCCTCGTCCAGGCGGTTGTCGCCGGGGGTGAGGAGAGCGGCGGCGGTCACCATAGAGGTGGTGATAAGGGTGGCGTTCACGATTTCGTGGATGACCTTCAGGGCCATGTTCTCAACTTTTTGGTTGAAGAGTGGGCTTGAGGCAGGAGTATCCCCCATGAATTCCGCCATATCGAAGGGGGGAGCCACTCGAATGTTCACGCGACCGTATCGGTTGAGCACAACCTTGCCCGCTTTAAGGACCTGTAGAAAGTCTTCCCGCTTTTTACTCTGGCCCTTGAGTTCCGCCTCGTACGCACGCTCCTCGATAACCTTTTCGTAGCCGATAGAGATAGGGACAAGTTGGGGCGAGGGGATGCGCTTCTCTGCTAAGAGCTTGGCGATCATGGAGAGGAGTCCCTGCCGAGGATAGACCACTTTACCAGTACGGCTACGGGTGCCTTCGATAAAAAACTCCACATTGATGCGATCGGTAAAGAGCTGGGACAGGTACTCTCCAAGAACGGTCTTGTAGAGGGCATTCCCTTTGAAGGTGCGTTTAATAAAGAAAGCGCCCCCGCGCCGGAAGATCGGCCCCATGGGGAAAAAGGAGAGGTTCTCTCCGGCTGCGATATGGGGAATGGGAAGATGGTAGCTGTCCATGAGCCAGGAGAGGATGAGATAGTCAATGTGGCTCCGGTGGCAGGGGAGAAGGAGGAGGGGCCCCCGTTTTTGGGTCTCCCGAAGGGCTAAAAACCCATCGTCGTCGAGTTCAAAACCACGGAAGATGCGATACCACACAAAGCGCAGCGCATGTTTGTAGAACTGGAGGGTGGAGCTGGTGGGGACAGCGGGGATAGAAGAGACGGCGTTGTGTATCTCTTTGAGCGCCTGTTTGGGGGTGATTCCCCCCTCAACCGCCGAAAAATAGGAGTCGATCACCGCCTGGGCACGGGCCAGCTCTCGTTTGGTAGTCGCCATGGGCTGGAGCTTGGGGCCGAGAATGGTATTCCACTCCTTCTCTATGGCGTCAAGGAGGGTGAGGCGGAGGGCCCGGGTCTGTTCCTCGGTAGAGAGGTCAGCATGGGAGTCGAGAAAAGCCCCGAGGGGGATGGGGTCGCCAATCTTGAGGGCAGGTCTGAAGAGGGAGGTGAGCATCTGAAGGGTAGTGCGAAGGACCTTGGGCGACTCTTGGGACCCCAGGTACTGGTCCAGGAGGCCCCATTGATCCAGTGAGCGGCGTACGCCGCTTTTATCCCACACTGGGACTACAGGGAGGAGGACAATGTCCAAAGAGGGGTGCTCGGTTTTGAAGCGGCTGACAATGCTGAGAAGGGCATGGTTCGCTTGGGGACGCTCCTGTGGGGTGATGAGGGTTCCCGCTGTGAAAAGGGAGAGCAGCGTACTTCTCCCCTGAAAGAGGGTGTCGGTGAAGAGTTTGGCGTGGTGCTGCTCCCCCAGTCCCAAGAGAAGGCGTCCTAGGCGTTGGGTGATCCCCTGGACAGGGCGGAGCAGCAGGGGCTCCGCTGGGAGAATGCGGTGGGGTGTCGGTGCCCCCTCCTCTCCCAGAACATGGAAAAGCAGCAGAACATCCAGGTCGGTTGCGGTGCGCATAGCGTAGAGGGGGATCCCTTGTGCTGCTGCACAAAGCCGCTGTCTGTCTTCGTCGTGGAACTCCGTGCGTGCGAAGAGCCGCTGTGAAAGCAGGGCTCGCATGGGGGTGGAGTGGGAGAAAAGATGGCGCAGGTGGTGTGAGGTGAACGCGGTCATAGGACTCCCCGCTGGTTGGGAAGTACTGCAACCAGTGAGGTCTTAGTTTGTTCCCGTCCCGAAATTCGCTCCGCGAAAGATTTTTGAAAAAATCTCCTTCGGGCCGTCCTTAATTTTAAAGGTCATTTCGGTCCGCATCCCGAGATGTGTCAGTGGTGTACATAAGGTGTACATAAACAGAGTTTTCGGGATGCAAACTAGTTCAACCTTATAATATCTTTCTCGTCTACGTCAAAAGCCTTTTTCCGGGAGAGTCGGATTTTCCCAGAGCGGTTGTCGATAGAGATGATCTTGACCACGACTGGATCATCGATATCGACCACATCAGTAATATTTTTAACTTTTTTATTCTCCAATTCGGAGATGTGGATGAGGCCCTTAAAGTTGGGTGCAAATTCAACAATAGCGCCAAAGTTCTCAATAACCTTGACTACATGCCCCTCGTACACTTCGCCCACTTCCGGTTCCCGTGTAATGTTGCGGATCGCCTTGATGGCGGCCTGGGCAGACTCTTCGTCCGAGGACACCACGGTAACCAGGCCCGAATCCTCCACATCGATCTTGGCACCGGTATCCTCAGCTAGACCGCGGATAACCTTTCCACCGGGTCCAATCACATCACGGATCTTGTCGGAGTTGATGTTCAGGGTGTAGATCCGGGGTGCGGAGGAGGGCAGTTCAGGTCTGGGGGCGTCGAGGGTTTTAGCCATCTCGCCCAGGATGTGCAGGCGGCCCTCTTTGGCCTGGTAGAGGGCTTTCTTCATGATGTCGCGGGAGAGGCCCTCGATCTTGATGTCCATCTGAACGGCGTTGATTCCGGTGGCTGTACCAGCCACTTTGAAGTCCATATCGCCAAGATGGTCCTCGTCACCCAAGATGTCGGAGAGGACCGCAATTTCGTTGCCCTCTTTGATGAGACCCATGGCAATCCCGGCAACGGGAGCCTTGATGGGGACCCCGGCGTCCATGAGGGAGAGGCTGGCACCACATACCGTGGCCATGGAGGAGGAGCCGTTGGATTCGGTCACTTCGGAGACCACGCGAATAACGTAGGGGAACTCCGCTTTGGAGGGGAGCACCTTCTGGATGGCACGGTGGGCCAGGTGGCCGTGGCCAATCTCCCGACGACCAGGACCACGCATGGGACGAGCCTCACCCACAGAGAAGGGGGGGAAGTTGTAGTGGAGCATGAAGCTGCGGTACTCTTCGCCCGTGATGAGATCGAGCTTCTGGTTGTCCATTCCAAAACCGAGGGTGGCGACCACAATGGCTTGGGTTTCGCCTCTGGTGAAGAGGGCGGAGCCGTGGGCCACAGGGAGTAAGGAGACCTCTGTGTCGATGGGGCGGACTGTGACGGTGTCCCGCTTGTCCAGACGCTCCCCTTTTAGGATCCAACTGCGCACTAGGCGGTACTTGAGGTCGCCGATATACTCTTTAATTTTCCCTTCAAGGCCTTCAAACTCGGGGGCAAGCTTCTCTACTGTGTCGGTTACGACAGCGTCGATAGCTGCGTACCGGGGGAGCTTTTCGGTTTTACTGAGGGCTCGGATAAGTGGCTCTCTCGCCTCCTGTTCGACGCGCTTTTTGAGCTCTTCGTGCACCTCGATGACGGGTTCGGGGCGTTTTTCTTTGCCCACGGCGAGCCGCAGCTTCTCCTGGAGTTCGATGATGGGCTGGACTGCTTCCTGACCAAAGAAGAGGGCCTCCAGAAGTGTGTCCTCATCGAGGTTATTGAGCTCTCCTTCTACCATGACGATGGCGTCCTTAGAAGCGACCAAAGAGATGTCCATATCGGATCTCTCCAGCTGCTCTAGGGTAGGGAAGGCGATGAGCTGGCCATCCACACGGCCCACTTGGACACCGGCGATGGGACCGTGGAAGGGAATATTGGAGATGTGCAGGGCGGCGGAGGCGCCAATCTGTGCCAGGGGGGCTGTGGGGTGTCTTTGATCGTGGGAGAGGACTGTGGCAACCACCTGGATCTCGCAGAACCACCCTTCAGGGAAGAGAGGACGGATAGGGCGATCGATGAGCCGAGAGTTGAGGACCTCCACCTCGCTGAGGCGTCCCTCTCGGCGGAAGAAGTTCCCAGGGATCTTGCCCGCGGCGTAGGCCTTCTCCACATAATCCACGGTGAGAGGTAAAAAGCTGCCCTCGGCACGTGGGGTTTTGGAAGAGACAGCAGTGACCATGACCATGGAGTCGCCGTACCGCACAATGACAGCGCCATCGGCCTGTTTAGCTATCTTCCCGGTTTCGATGGAGAGCTCTTTTCCGTTTATGGTGACAGATTCTTTGACGTACATATTTGCTCCTTGGGAGCGGTCCCTGGGCAGGCCCTTTGCGCAACCAGCTCCATGCGAAGTGGGCTGCGTAAACGACTTGCCGTGGGCTTCTCCCGGTTGAAAAGGTGAGGGCACCCACCCAAAGGGGTGGGTGCCCCGAGAAAGCACTTCCTTGGCCCGGCACTCTACTGGCCTTCGGCCCTAGACGGAAGGAAAAAATTAGCGGCGTAGACCGAGGGCTTTGATGATGGCGGTGTAGCGGGAGAACTGCTTGGCTTTGAGGTAGTCAAGGAGGCGTCTCCGGCGCCCGACCAGCATGAGGAGGCCACGGCGGGAGTGGAAGTCCTTCTTGTGGGTTTTAAAATGCTCTGTGAGGTGGCGGATACGATCCGTCAGGAGGGCGATCTGTACCTCAGGAGAGCCCGTGTCCCCTTCGTGCTGTGCATATTTTTCCATAATCTCTTTTTTACGGCTTGTTGACATTCCCATGGTGATACTCCTCGTTGAGTTGGTTGTTGTTGTGTGTCGCTTCAAGATAGCGTTCAACTTGTGTTGGAAAGACTTTGAGTGGGTGTAGGTGCGCTGGTCGCTGCTCCCCAATGGCGATAAGGTGCTCCTCCGTGTCCGTGAAGAGAACCCGCTTTCCCACGGGGAGATCGGTCACCCCCTGCTGGATCCCCTTTCCGTGGAGGAGATGCTGAGCCTCTATTGGGGAGACAAGAACCTGCGGGAGTGCGGTGAGGGCACAAAGGGGGGAGACAAGATGTTGGGCGAGGGCCTCGGGAGTGAGGGCGAGCGCCTCCTCCAGTGGGAGGGCGTCACGCACGTCGAAGGGGCCCGCTTTTGTGCGGTGGAGCCGCGTGACGTGTGCCACAGTCCCAAGGGCGGCGGCGATGTCCACGGCCAACTGCCGGATATAGGTCCCCTTGGAACAGGAGACACGAAAGGAGAGGGCGGGGAGCTCCATATGCAAAAGCTCCAGCGCAAAGATCACGATTTGTCGGGGGGCTCGCGCAAGGGTCTCCCCTCTCCTGGCGTGTCTATAGAGGGGGCTCCCCTTGATTTTCACCGCGGAGAACATGGGGGGGATCTGCTCTTGGGCCCCTTTGAATACGGCGATGTTCCGCACCACGTCCTGGTGGGTTAGGGGGGGAGTATAGCTGCGCTTTATGATCTCCCCTTCGGCGTCCCCTGTGGCGGTGGCCTCGCCGAGTTTCATGGTGAACTCGTAGGACTTCTCCCGGTCTGTGAGGTAACTTGAGATCTTGGTGGCCCCGTTGAGGAGCAGGGGGAGAACTCCTGTTGCCAGAGGATCGAGGGTGCCCCCGTGGCCCACTCTCCATTTGGTGTGTCGGCGGATCTTAGCGACGACGTCGTGGGAGGTAATTCCTCGGGGCTTCTCTATGATGAGCAGACCAAATGGGGAGATCATCTTAGTTCCCCTCTGCTCTCAATAGTGGAGAAGACCTTCTCCATAGCCTCCTTGGAGGAGGAGGCGGTGAGACGACACCCTGCGGCGTTGCGGTGACCACCGCCGCCCAGTTGTTGGGCAAGTTCGTCCACAGGGTAGTTGCCTCGGGAGCGGAAGGAGACGCGATAGTGTCCCGGGGTATCAAGGATAGGGCGTACAAAAAAAGCGATCTCGACTCCCTCAATGGAGCGTGCATAGTTCACAAAACCCGAGGCGAGGGAGAGGGGAACGCCAAGCTCCCGAACAGGAGCTTCGTCGAGCCGAAGTCCAGCAGCCGTCTGGCGCTGCTCAATGGTGGAGAGGGCTAGGCCCAGGAGCAGGAGTTGCCCCAGGGGCCTGCTCTCAAAGATGGCCTGTGCGGCTTGCCAGGGATCCACCCCTGCCTCTAAAAGCCGCTCTCCGGCGCGCAGGGTGCGAGCATCTGTGGAGCCGTAGCGGAACCCCCCCGTGTCCGTATAAATGGAGGCCCAGAGGGGGGGAGCGGTAGCCTTGGTGAGGGGGATCTGAAGCTCCTCCATGAGCTCCACGACGAGGACACCCACCGCAGCTGCGGAAGGGTCTACCAACTCCAGATCCCCAAAGGGCTCCCGGGAGTTGTGGTGATCGAGGACGATAGTGAAGGGGCGTGTGCCTTGTAGCGCCTTCCCCAGGAGCTGGGGGCTTCCCGTGTCGCAGATAAAGCAGCAGTCGTACTCCAAAGTAGAGGGGAGCTCCTGGACTACTTGATCGAACCCGTGGAGATAGTGGAACTCCTGTGGGTAGGGATCCTGGGAGTAGAGCAGAGGGGTGCCCCCCAGGTACTTGATAATGTGGTAGATTGCGAGAGCAGAGCCTACAGCATCCCCATCGGGACTGCGGTGGGCCGAGACGATGACACGCCCGCTGAGATGGTCCAGAAGGGGGGTGTAGGAGAGCACTACGCATCTCCTTGTGGGTCGTCAAGGGTGGAGATAACCTCGTCGAGCTGCCACGCCTTGTAGATAGTGTCGTCGGGGAAGAACTGGAGATCGGGGACCTTCCGTGTGGTCATCTGCTCTGCGAGTTTGTGGCGCAAGAAACCACCTGCGGTCTTGAGCCCCTCCAGGGCGCTCTGCATGGCCGCCTTCCCACCTGAGGAGGTGATAAAAATCCGGGCATGGTGGAGATCACCTGTGACCTCCACGTGGGTCACCGAGATACCCTTAACACGAGGATCAGCTAGCTGCAGAAGGATGGCTCCTGAGAGGATCTCGGAGACCTCTGAGGCGACCCTCTTTTGGCGGCGGGAGAGGCCCTCTGTGCGGGTGGTGGGGGTTCGTTTTTTCCTTTTCATAGGTCTTTTGTTGTCTCTTTCGTCTGTTCCCAGTCGAGATCTACCGGGTCCTCACAGTCCCAAAAAGGGTCCTCCAGAGTGCCCAGGTTGAGGACCTCTCGCTCCCACAGCTCCAGGGGGGCCAGATAGAGTTTCCCCACAAACCCTACGATGGAGTCGATCACGGCGGCTCCGTGGCGAGCGTTGTTGCTCACCACGGAGACCCCCAGGACGAGACGAGAGTGGTTGTCGTTGGATTCGATCTCGGCAACGCTCGCGGGAAAACGGTTGCGCAGACGTTGGGAGATCTGCAGGCGGAGACGCCGCTTCTCTTTAAGAGAGGTAATGTGGGCTGTGTCGAAGACAAGCCGGGCCACCGCGACCACAAACATGGAATCCTCCATGACATCCCCACAAAGCCGAGTAGGTGGGGTGTCCATCTCGCGTCAGGTCCCCCAAAGTCGCGTTGGAGGCCTCCAGCTCCGGTGGGAGCAACGGGATCTGCCAGATCGGGTAGGATCTGGTGGAACAGTTCGGTGTAATATACTGATTATGGGGTCGTGATCAAGGGGAAAGTGGGGAGAACCAGGGCGAAACGGGAGGTTCAAAGAGAAAATTATCGTTTTGTTCTCTTTTTGGTCCTAGGAAGGGGCCGACTCTTGGTGACTTTCTTGACGATTGGGTTGATCTCGAAGTCCCCCCCAGAGGCGATCTTGACCCCACGGGATTTGCGCTCTGCGAGCACTGTTTTCTGGGCAGCTGTGTCCACCAAAATGAAGACAAAGTTGCCGTACACATCGGTCTTGTCCATGGCCCAGAGCTCGATACCCCCTGAGCCTATCCAGCGAAGGTGGTGGAGTTCAGAATCGCCTCCAACCCCCGTGATGTAGACCTCCTGGGCCTTGCCGTAGGCAGCCTCCATAGCCATTTGAAACTTTGCGAAGCTGTAACCCGAAAACTGCTTGGTGGGAAGGGAGATGAAGATCTTATAGAGCTTGTTGTTATGGAAGAAGAAGAATTTCTGTTCCCCTTTGTCCACATACGCCACCATGGATTCGTTGTTCCCGTGGGCAAACTGGTCGTCAATGATGGAGGTGTCCCAGCCCGTTTTTTTCCCCCTAAAAGCGGTAACGTTCTTTTTCAGTTTCTTAAGCGAACGGTGCATGATACGGCGCACTTTATCCTTGGCGATGTCTCCTTGCGTCTTCTCAATGATCTTCAGGTACCGTTTGGTCATGAGCTTTTTGAGTTGGGCAAAGATAGTTTTTTGGTTGCTCCCGAACTTGTAGGGGCCCTGTAGGGCCTTGATCGCTGTGGCCGTACTGGATTTGGTGTTCCTCTTTTTCTTTTGCTTCTTCACTTTCTTTCTACGGCGGGCGCTTGTGGTGCCGGCGAGGCTGCCTGAAAAGGCCAACAGGACTGCGAGTACCAATGCTTTTTTCATCTCTTCTCCTCCATGGTGCTGTCTCCGAGTTACAGGCCGCTCCCATCCGGGCCTCTAGGGGCTAGGATGTGGAGTGCGGCCTCAGTTTTGAGGTCTCCACGGTGCAATCAGGACCTCAGGGCCTCTTCGGGACGCGCTCAGGTATGTAAAATTCACTGTCTGGGGCATTTGTCCCACCAGAGAAGAACTCTCCCAGAGGGTTAAAGAGGCACCTTCTGGGGGTTGGGCAGCGGAGCGTGACGTACAAGAAGTGTTCCAGCACGCGGGCCCCTTATTCCGCCCCCAGGTGGGAGCAGTACAGGAACAACTTATTCCACTTGCACGTAAATTCAAACCATTTTTTTCATTTTAGGGATGCGCTTTGTGGGAGGGAATGGGAAAAAAGTTTGAAATCTCTCCCCCAGGACTTGAATCGAGTGGAAAGGCAGGGTAAACTTACCTGTCTGCGAGTTCTGCATGCGGTCACCCCCGCGGTGGCCTGCCCCATCATCTGTACTGTACAGCAGGCGTCACCTCCACCGGACTAACAGAGAAACGCCCACGGGCACAAAGACCCTGTGGTTCGTTCTGTTTTGAGGCTTCCGTTCTCCCCCCTGGGAGACACGGTGGGGAGCGCAGACATTGGTTTTTACGGCATTACCTCTGTGTTTGTCCGGGGTTTGAGGGCAAGCACTACACCAAAATCGAGCCGCGTCGCCTACCCGGGTTCAAGAGTTGTTAGTGGGGGAGGTGGCCCGTAGAGTGCCTCCCTGGGGGGCGCCCCTGTCCTCGCGTCTCCTCCAGGCGCCGAAAGGAGAGTTTGATTAAAATGACTGCTGTCGATCGGCAAGTGTTGCACGAAGAAGAGATAACCAAGCGGCGTCTTCGGGGCCAAGAGGCGGGGTTCACTATCGAGAACCTGGGGGACGACCACCCGTTCTTCTCCTTCTTCAGAGTGAAGGGGGCTTCCCACCTCTCCTACGAGGTGGAGATCCACTCCCTACGAGACGACGGGAAGAACTGCTGCACCTGCCCAGACTATCGGTACAACGGCCTGGGTACCTGCAAGCACATTGAAGCGGTGCTCCAGAATTTGAGAGATTCCTCGGCCCAAGCCTACACCTGGACGAGCCAGAAACAGCCCGAGGTGGAGAACGCCATCTACACCAGGTGGATCGACGGCCGGGAACGCCTCTGTTACGGCTGTGTAGAGAAGTACGGGGACGACGAGGCCAAATCCCTCTTCCCCGGAGGGGTTCTCACCGAAGGGCTGGAGCCCGATGCGCCAGAGCTCCTTGAGTACTTCGAAAGAGCAAAAGCACAGAAGGTGCAGTTCATGCGCAGCGCGCTGAACACCCTGGACCGACTCAACAGTACGCAGGATCTCTTTCGCAAGGTGCTTATTAGAGAACGTGAGGGGCTCAATGCAACCGTGCTCCGAAAGCCACTGAAAGAGCACCAGGTAAAGACTGTCCGTTTTCTCCTGGAGAACCGGCAGTGCGTTGTATCTGAGCCTTTTGGGACGGGAAAACGCATCGCCTCCCTGGGTGCTGTTGCCATGGTCAAGAAGGTCAAGGGGAACGCCAAACTGGTTATTGTGACAGATGCCAACTACTTTAGCCACTGGAAACGGCTCATCAAGATCTTTTATCCTCAGGGGGTACATGTACTCGGAGAGTCCCTCCAGCGTGGTGGGCCTGATCCCTTCGCGGTGAAGCCCATCTTTTTATGCTCCTATGCAACCCTTCTCAGGGACGCCCAACAGATCGAATCCCTGGGGCCCACGGTGCTTATTTTTGACGAGATCCAGCAGGTCCGAAAGTGGACCGGCCAGACTGGGCAGCTCGTGAAGTCCCTTAAGGCTCCCTACACCTTCTTTTTGAGCTCTACCCCTGTCATGGCCTCGGACGTTATGGTGTTGAACCTCACCCAGTACCTCTTCCCGACGGAGTTTGGTCCCCTTTGGCTCTACTTGGCAACTTCTGTGGAGCGGAACCACTGGGGAAAGGTGTACGGCTACCACGGCATGGAGCGGTTTCGAGAGCTTTTGAAGCGGGTTGTCCTGAGCCGTCCCACAGAGGAACTCGACGCGACCCTCCCCAAGCGCTCCAAAATCCGGGTGATCCTCTCTCTCAACTCCAAACAGAAACGCATTATGGCCGAGCAGCTTACCAAACTGAGCGCCCTGGCAGGGACTCGGTTTGAGTGGTCCAAAAAAGATATGGTGGCCATCATCGAGACCATCCGGAATCTCCGCCTTGGGTTGGGGGAGATCTCCCACCTCTTCGAGGGCTCCTCCTCCACGCCAAAACAGGAGTATCTGGCCCTGCTGCTCACGGATCTCATGCGGTACCAACCCAAGATCATTCTGAACACCCATTGGGGGCAGTTTCTGGAACCTCTCCAGGCTATCGTGGAGCAGGCAGGTTACGTCTTTCTCCACATCGAATCGGCGTTGCAGGCCCAAAAGTTTGCGACGTTCCAGGGGCCCATCGTGGGCCTGGTGCTGGATCGGGATCTCAACACGCCCATCGACGATATCGACTTTGTGATCAACTACGATCTCCCCTGGAGCAAGGAGCTGCTCAAGAAGCGGCGTCTCAGCACGACGAACACCAGGACGGGGCGACTCGTGGAGTTCAATCTGGTTGTGGCTTCCTCGGTGGAGGAGCGAGGAATGGTGGTCGTGGAGACCCTACCCAAACTCATTGGCGAGTGGTTCGACAGCGATCTCCCCGAGAAACTCCCCGACCCCCAGACTATCCGAAACCTCATCCGAAAACTGGCGGGGCGCCGCGAGGAGCGGGTCACCTCCTCCTCCCTGCGGCGTACAGAGAAGAGTTCTCGGGAGCGGAAGATCTCCCTCAAAGGGATGCGGGAGTTGGGCCGCCCAGGGTCTCGCGCCAAGGAACGCATTTTGGGGATAGGGTCTGCACCAAAGAGCTATAAAAAGTCCATCATCTGGAACGGCACCTCTCCCCTCCCCAGCTTCGACGGCATCACTGTGCTCCTTGATTTCCAGATTGTGCCCTCACCAGAGGGCCCCCAACTTGCTCTGGCGACCCTGGTGAACCCTGCCAACTCCCTCTTTATGGCCTTCACTCCCGAGCACATCCACGTGCTCTCCTCCAAGTTGAGTGCCTGTGCCTACTTCGTAGGGTCGGGGACCAAAAGTAGCTCCCTAGAGGAGCTCTACAATCGCTTCTTCCCCGAGGTTGAGACTGCGGGTAAAGTGGTAGACTTCTCCCGGATTCTATCGGAGAAAGCTGCCGAACCCCTCCTTTTACGGGATATCTCCGAGGCTACCCTGGGTAAACGGATGGTGTGGGACGAGAACGAACTGCGGAGACTCTCGTCCGGGAAACGGTTTGGTGATCTTGCTGAGGTCGCCCAGTCCGATCTTAAAATCTCCTGGACCCTTATGGCCTACATCGCCCGAGAGCAGCGGTTCTTTGCCATGGGTAAGGTGGGCCGAGAAGAGCACCAGCTCCCCCTGGAGGGGATCCTCCCGGAGGAGGTCCTAGAGCTTCTCTTGAGCCGCCACAATATCTGATGGACCTGCAGCTTTTTGGCGTCTCCACCCACAACCTAAAGCGGGTTGATATTACCATTCCAAAGGGGAAATTTGTTGTTTTTACTGGGGTCTCTGGATCAGGAAAATCGTCTCTACTCTTTGACACTATCCATATGGAGGGGCGTTTTCGCTATCTTGATACCCTCTCCGAAGAGGTGGGGTTTTTCACCCACAAGGGGCGTCGTCCCACCCTCATAGGAGCCTCGGGGCTCTCTCCCACGCTGGTTTTAGAGCAAAAACGGGGGCGCCACGCCCACCGCTCGCATGTGGTGGATGTGGCCGCGCTTACGGATACGTTGAAGCTCCTCTATACCCACCTGGGTGTGCCCACCTGCCCCCGGGGTCATGGTCAGGTTCGTGCCCACTCCATAGAGGAGGTGGTGGTGCGTCTGGTCGCCTTCCCCCCACGAACGAAAATGACCCTACTTGCCCCCATGAGCGGCCCACTCACCCCGGAGTTTAGGGTCCTGCTCCTCAAGCAGGGGTTTACTCGGGTGCTCCTCCCCGAGTATGGCCGCTTCGATCTGGATAGCGACAGCCTGCTCCCCGAGCACGACCGGTACTATGTGGTGGTGGACAGAATTCTCCTCAAGGAGAACTCTGCTCCTAGGCTGGCGGGCTCCGTAGAGCTGGCCTACACCATATCCGGAGGGCGCTGTGCGGTACAGATTCCTGGTGAGGCGGACTTGGAGTTCTACCACGATCTCCGCTGTCCCAAGTGTGGGTTTGTGTTCCTCTCCCCGTGGCCCGGGCTCTTCTCCCGCTTCTCTCGAAAGGGGCGGTGTGAAGTGTGCCATGGGGATCCCGCTGCCCGGACCACCTGCCCCTCTTGTGGAGGGAGTGGCTATGCTGAGGCCGCCCGGTCCTACACCATCTCAGGGCGGACTGTGGACGCTATCACCTCCCTCACGATTGACCTTCTTGCCGACCTCGTGCGGGGGCTCAAACCTCGCGAGGAAGCGGTTTGGCGGGCGGTCTGCCTCCCCTTAAAAGAGAAGCTTTCGTGGCTGCAGGAGTTTGGCCTTGGGCGGCTCCCCCTCAACACCCCTCTGAAGGACCTCTCCAAGGGGGAGGCACAGCTTCTGCGGCTCGCCTCCCTGGAATCCAGAGGGCTCACCTCCGTGATCGTCATCCTGGACGAGCCCACCCAGGGGCTCACCAGTGCGGAGCGCCCCCTGGTGCTTAAGCTTATTCAGGATCTTGTGGCGCGGGGGGATACGGTTTTGGTCTCCGAACACGACCCCTCCTTCCTCGCCCTTGCGGACCACATTGTAGAGTTGGGCCCCGGAGCGGGTGTTCAAGGGGGAAAGATCCTCTTCTCTGGCACCTACGAGGAGCTTCTCCTGTGTGAGGCGTCCCCCACGGCAGCCTTTTTGCGGGGCGAGGTAGCCCTTACACGCCCCCAACCTCGACCAGAGCACCAGCTCAGTTTTGGGCTCCGGGAGGTGGACCACCGCTATTTTCGAGGGCTCTCCCTAGAGCTCCCCTATAACCGCTGGACCGTCATCGACGGCCCCATGGGGGTGGGCAAGAGCACCCTCCTCCACGAGATCTTGGCTGTGGGCATGGCCTCACGAGTGCCCCCGGAGCTCTCCTACGGCGAACGGTGGGGTGAGGAGCTTTTTGTGGGGGGCGTTGTGTCTGTGGATTTCGACGCCTTGCCTACCTCGCCTTACTCCCACATCGCCTCCTATTTGGGGATCTTCTCCCCCATTCGGGGACTGTTAGCCCAGACTACCCTGGCAAAAGTGCGGGGTTTCAAGGGGGGCACCTTCTCCCTCAAAACCAAGGGAGGGCGGTGTGCTCTCTGTTCGGGCCTGGGCAGTATCTCCCTGGATTTAGGACCCCTGACCCAGGTGGAGGTCCCCTGCTCCCGTTGCGGGGGGAAGCGCTTCCGTACGGAGGTCCTCGAAGTGCACTATAGGGGAAAGAGTATCCACCAGCTCTTGGAGATGAGCGTAGATCAGGGGGCCGCCTTCTTTGTGAACCACCCCCCCATCGCCCAAAAGCTTGCCCTGCTACAGCAGATTGGTCTGGGCTATCTGAAGCTGGGGCAACCCGTGCGCACCCTCTCGGGGGGAGAGAGCCAGCGCCTGAAGCTGGGGCGGGATCTCACGCGGCGCAATAAAAAGAGCACGCTCTACCTCTTGGACGAGCCCGCGACAGGGCTCCACCTCAAGGATATTCGTCTCCTCGCTGAGCTGTTTCAGCGCCTCGTGGACGAGGGGCACACCGTGGTGACAACGGATCACTCGGGGCTTTTGTCCCCCTTAGCTGATGGGGTTGTGCACCTTGGGGATGGGGCAGGAGCTCTGGGAGGGAGGGTGCGCGCCGTCTCTTTTGGCCAGGAGCACGCTGCGAAGGAGCTAAGTAAAGAGCGCCCGTAGGCCGAAGAGTTGGGTGAGGTATCGCGTTGATCTATCTTCTGCTCCTGTTTCTTCTTCCCCTGCTCTTGGTGCCCCTGGTGGTGGCTGTGGTGCGGCGTAGATCCGAACTCTACCTGGGCGAGGAGGAGCTCGAGAAGCGCCTACGGAAACACAAGATCACTCTTGTGCACAACAGACTAGAGTTCGAGGGGGTCGTGATGGTTGTGTCTGAGTATTGGCAGGTGTTCGAGAAGGAGAACAGGAGGGTACCCTATACCCGCTTAGAGTACTACTATGCGGCGCCCCTGCTCCGCTATTTTCACCTGGCCAAGCGGCCACAGGAGGAGGTTATCAACAGGACCCATGCGGCCTCCCTGGAGATGGTGGAGACGGGGGAACCCAGTTTTGACGCCCTCTTTGTGATCCGTACCAAGACGGGGGCAGAGACCCTAGAGATCGTTACGGATGCTCTGCGCGACGCTTTGGTGAAGCAGGTGCAGGAGTCCAACGGCGAGGTGGAGTTTTTTGATTCGTTTATGCGGTACGCTATTTTGGGCAAGCCCTCGTATGTCGGGACAGAGACCCTGGTGGATCACATCAAGCGGGCCAAAAGGTTTGCGGTACTTTTGGAGGAGGGGCGAAAAAGAAAGCCCCTTCCCGATGAGCAGCAGCGCATGCGGGAGGCCTTGGAGAGGGGCACAGGAGGGGGGCTGGAGCTCAGACGGTGTCCAGACGGAGGGGTGGATCTCATTGCCCGAACCGCCGCCATCGCGCCCCTCTACTTTACCATGACCGCCGGTACCAATGGGTTCTATATCCGGGTCCCCCTTGTAGAGCGGGAGCGCCCCCTCTTTGCCTTTTCGGAGACCTCGTTTCCCCAGGAGTACCCAACAGCCAGGTACCTGGTCCAGGCGGTCACCCTGGAGGGGCGCTCACCCCTTACCTCCCGTTTTCGGATTCTCTATGTGCTCCCCAAGGGGAAAAAGAGGAGCAGGGATGGGAGTAAAGGGCAAGCCTCTTTCCACTCCTCCAACCAACGGAGGGTGTTCAACATCTTTATGAAAAAAATTGTGGGTGCTGGGGTCTTGGACGTAATGGATGAGGCCCTCGCTACGCTGGAGGACGTCTGCCTCGCCTGGTCCCAGGATCGCTTTCCAACTCTGGAGATGAACAGCAAGCATCTCCGCGCTTTTATCCCAGGCCCTATCCCTGAGAGTCTGGAGGTGGGGCAGTTGCTGGAGCCACTGGCCCACATCAGAGGGGAGTTTGAGCGGGCAGAATCGGGTGCAGGATCCAGTGCAAACGCTGCCAACACAGCGAGATAAGAGGGAAAAGAGGCGGATCTCTTCACTGGGGAGGGGGCGTCCCGTTGTAGAGTGGCTACGTGCGGTTCAAGAGGTCGATGTCCTGTTTCGCGCTGGTGAGGATCTCCCGGGCAATACGGTTCTGGGTGGTGACCAGCTGGTGTTCGTCCACGTTTACCAGCTGTCCCTCGGAGACCACCCGTTTGCCGTTGACGTAGACCGTGTGAGCTCGGGTTCGGGAGTTACAGAAGAGGAGCGCGGCTGTGGGGTCGTGGAGCCCACCGGCATAGGCGATGTCGTACATGTCAAAGAGGGCGATGTCTGCCAGGTAGCCAGGCTTGAGGGAGCCCAGCTCGTCGTCCCAACCCAGAACTCTAGCTCCCCCATTTGTGGCCATCTCGAGGACCATGTCACGGTCTGTCGCTTTGATTCCGTGGGGACCAATCCGATGTACAAAAAGGGCTTGGCGTGCCTCGCTGAGCATATCGGAGCTGTCGTTGGAGGCGGACCCATCTACAGCCAGCCCCACGGGAGCTCCTGCCCGCCGAAGATCTACCACATTGCAGATGCCCGAACCGAGCCGTAAATTGGAGGTGGGGCAGTGGGCGATCCCCGTCCCCGTCTGTCCAAGGAGCTTGATTTCGTCGGTGGTGAAGTAGATTCCGTGGGCGAACCAGACGTCCTTGCCTATCCAGTCCACAGACTGCATGTACTCCAAGGGGCGCATCCCCACCGTGTTGAGACAGAACACCTCTTCG
>PDWJ01002996.1_pt1 | contig 16812 bp, 8 predicted proteins | sample 1430881 | NCBI WGS metagenome assembly PDWJ01 (sample SAMN01162460, study PRJNA174530) | Oral metagenome, whole genome shotgun sequencing project. | biome: Marine environment; feature: Marine mammal; material: Swab sample of the gingival sulcus; isolation source: swab sample of gingival sulcus...
AAAAACTATTGAAAAACTAGATGAAAGAAACATAATCCATACTGGTCTTTTTACTGATATAAATGATAATCGCGTTAAAATTGTTGATGTAAATGGAATAAGAATTGCTGTACTAGCATATTCTTCTTGGTTTAATAGCAATGAACATAGAATAACTAAACACGGCGAGACAGTGGTAATTAATAGGTACAGTATTAATAGACTGCGTGATGATATAAAAGAGGCGAAGGCTAAAGGTGCAGAGTATATAATGGTTTCTATCCATTGGGGTGTTGACTCTGAATATAGACATAAAGCCAGTAAATCTCAGCGTAAGGTTGCTCAGGAAATTGCAAAAACTGGAGTAGATATAATAATAGGCTCTCATCCTCACTCACCTCAGGAAATAGAGTATGTAAGAGGTAGTGATAGAGATATCCCTGTTGTATATTCACTCGGAAACTTTATTACAAGCGATAGAACTAAAATTTCAAGGGATAATTATATTGTAGCCCTAAATTTAACTAAAAAAGAGGGGGCTGTAAATACAGAGCTTAGATACTTGCCATGTCATGTGTTTGAGAAATTTGATGGTAGTTCTTATCCTACAGTTCCTGTTTCATATGACTTAGATAGTTTAGATATGAATAAAGAAGAGTATGCGAAGGTTAAAAGGGAATTAGCGGATGTAGAAGATAAAATAACTAGCGTATCAAATAAATACTTTAAGCCATATGGTTTTGGAGAGCACTACACTCTGACGTTGAGTAAAATATCTGAAATACTTGGATTTGATAAACCTTTATTTGATGCTGTTTATTCATCAGTTAAATACGCAGATGAGGCGATAGTTAACTCGGTTGCAATTGCTTCACCATTTTCGTCTGATGTTAACTATATTCCAAGTAAAGAAACCGTTTTAAAAAAGGCAAGAATAGCTGTTGATAAGGGAGCTAGTTTAATAATATCTAGCGTTGAGCTTGGGAGTGATATTAACCATATCGTTTATCCGAGGCCTATTGAAGCAATTCTTAAGATAGCAAGTCATTACAGGGATTTAAACTCACAGGTTAAAACAACAGCTATAACAGGCAGTATGGGTAAGACAGTATTAAATGATATGCTATCAAGTGTTTTATGCGCGCAAATTAATGTGAAGCATACAACCGGTTCAGCTAGTAGTTTTAGGTATGTGCTCAGAAACATACTTGGACTTAATAAAGCGTACGATGGCTATGTACAGGAGGTTAAAGAAGGACCTCCAGTCGGATGTGCTAATAGTATTAGCCAAATGTTAAAACCTGACATTGCAATTATAACAAGTATAGATAAGGCGCATATAAAAGAGTTTAAAACAATTGATAGAATAAGAGAGTGTATTTTTGGAATAGAATCAGGCATTTGTGAAGGCGGTTATATCATAACAAATGCTGATGATAATGAGCAGGAAAAGTTTAATTCAAATGTGAACAGAATTAGATACGGTATTCATAGCGATAAATGCGATTATTGTGCTAGTAACATAGTATCTATTAGTGATGGAACAAAATTCACTCTAAGGTATGATGGCAAAGAAATAGAAGTAAAAATTAACTTGTTTGGTGAGTATAATGTGTATAATGCGCTCGCTACTTTTGCGGCAAGCAAACTATATGGCTTAAATGATGAACAGATAGTTAAAGGATTAAAAAGTTATAAGCCATCTGGGATAAGACAAAATCTCGTTAAAATCGACGGAAAACAATTTTACTTAGATTGCTATAACGCTACTTTAGATTCAGTAAGTAGAGCGATAAACGTTATAGAAGAAATAGAGTCTTTAAGAAAAGTAGCAATACTTGGAGATATTTTAGATTTAGGCGACTTAGAAGTATCTGAACATGAAAAGTTAGGTAGAGTAATTTCTAGTAGCAATATTGATGTAGCGATTTTTTATGGAAGAGCAATGAAGAGCGCCTATGATAAAGCTAATCAGAATAAAAGTGATTCTATTCAACTTTTTTATACAAATGATGAAAGCGAACTACTTGACTTTGTAAGTCAAAATCTAAGAGATGGTGATTGTGTTCTATTAAAGGGAAGTAGGGACCTTAGTATGGAGTTAGTGGTTGACAAAATATATGGGACTTATTATAATGAGCATTTTAAGAGGTATAACTCAAAAATAAGCCGACATACATTTGAAGGTGCTAATTACATTGATTTTGGTGACCATGTTAACTTAACGAAGGGTGTTGTAAGTGGTGAGAAGCCAGTGCTTCCTAAAATGATTATAGAGAAGAAAGTTACAGTTATAGATAGAGCTGCTTTTACCAGAAATAATGTGATAAAAGAGGTTGTTATACCAGAAGGATATAAATGCATAAGATATTGTGCATTTTATAAGAACGAAAATCTCAAAGAAGTTGTTATATCTAATTCTGTAAGGAGAATAGAGGTCTCAGCATTTTCTACTTGTAAGAATTTGGAAAAATTGACAATAAATGAAGGCTGTTACTTTATTGGCTACAGGGCATTTGGTTCTTGTAATAAACTAAGGAAGGTTACACTCCCTAGAACTATTAAAGAGCTAGATGGAAATGTGTTTGATGGAATAGATCAAATAGAGGTAAGTGTATATAAAGATAGCCAAGCATATGAGATATTATCAAAAGCAAAGTATGGCAATATTATTCTAAAGCTTATATAGACATTTGCTAATACTTATGAAAGGAATTTATTAATGTTAAAAAGATTCATTAATGATGTGAAAAAATATATGAGATTTACCATACTCTCTGCAAGGATGCAGCTGAAGACAGAGGTGGCAAACTCTTATCTAAATTGGTTATGGTGGATACTTGAACCATTCTTCTTCATGCTGGTTTATGTATTCGTATTTGCGTTTATATTTAAGTCTAGTACAAAGTATTTTCCCGCATTTATATTTATAGGAATAAGTGTATGGTCATTCTTTAATGCTTGTATGGTGACGAGCGTTACATTAATTCGAAACAATAGAAGTGTGGTTACTAAAGTTTATTTACCTAAGTTTGTACTTATTATAAGTAAGATATATGTGCTCCTATTTAAAATGGGAATTTCTATGTTAATAAGTGCTCTACTCATGGTATTTTACAAGGTTCCTATAACTTGGAATATACTTTGGTTTTTCCCTCTTGTTTTAGAACTAATAGTAGTTACATTTGCATTTATGACAATACTTCTTCATTTTGGAGTATATGTTAGCGACCTTGTTAATGTTGTAAGAATTCTACTTAGAATGGGATTTTTTATGACAGGTATATTCTATTCTATTCAGGATAGAATAGGATCGCTTTATCCAGAGGTTGCATATGCGATGCTAAGTTTTAATCCTATTGCATTTTTACTTAGCTCTTTTAGAAATGTAATGCTTTACTCAAGAGGTGTTGATGTTAAATTGTATTTAATCTGGATGGTTGTAGGACTTATAATTAGTGCTCTAGGAATAAAACTAATTTACAAAAATGAAAATAGTTATATTAAGGTGATATAAAGTGAAATCAGAAGTTGCAATTACGGTAAAAAATTTGACAATTAAATATAAGAACTTAAAGTCTTATTCAATAAAAAGAAACTTACTATCTTTTAACAAATCTAAAAATGATTTTATAAATGCTGTTGATAATGTGAGTTTTGAAGTTAAAAAGGGAGAAATAGTAGGTGTAATAGGCTCTAATGGAAGTGGAAAATCTACTCTGCTTAGATCAATATCAGGAGTTTTTTCACCGGATGAAGGAACTATAAATCTTCATGGAAATAGCGTGTCATTATCTTCAATAGGTGTTGGATTTAGATCTGATTTATCTGGACGAGAAAATATACTTTTATCTGGTATGTTGCTTGGCTTTAGTGAAGAAGAACTGCTTGAAAAAGAGGACCAGATAATTGAATTTGCTGACATAGGCAATTATATAGATAGACCTGTAAAGACATACTCTAGTGGTATGTATTCGAAGCTAGCATTCAGTATTACATCTAACCTAGAAACAGACATTTTGCTTATTGATGAAGTTTTAAGTGTTGGTGATCAAAAGTTTAGAAAGAAGAGTAGAGCTAAAATGCTTGAATTAATAAGGTGTGAGAATAAGACTGTACTATTTGTTTCTCACAATATGCACACCATATCTAGTCTTTGCGATAGAATTATTTGGCTAAATAAGGGCAAAGTTAAGATGATCGGCAATACAGATGAAGTAATAAAAAAATATGAAGAGTTTATGGATTAATATCCATAAAATACATATGTTCATATTTATATTTGTTGGACGCTTTGTTATAGTATTTATGGTATAATTAAGCTTAGTATTGTTGCAAAAAAATATGTTAAGAAAGGTAATTGTTTGATGAACACTTTTAAAAAAGTCAAAAGAAAAGTTGGAGCAGAAAAGCAGATTGTCAATGTAGTTAAAAAAGGCTACAGCAGGACTACAGCCGCAAAATGGTTTCATCTAAATAAGCGGAGAAAAAAATACTACAGTGGTAGGTTTTCGAATGAGTTTATTGAGAAAGCATATAATGGTGGATATTTGCCTACAACTCTTTTCAATTACGGCATAATAAGTGAAAATCAGATTAAGGATTTAAAATATATAAATGATATAGACTATATGGAATTAAAACCATTTAATAACAGTTTTGTTAAATGGGTGGGAGACCATATATCTACAGGCCATATACTAAAAGAATTTGATGATGTGCTTGCAAAAGTCTTAGTTAGTATAATAAAAAGAAATAATGAGACGGTGATAATTAATAAGGCAACCAATGAGGTTATGTCAAAATATGAGTTTATCAAATTTGTGAAAGAAAATGGACCTTTTTTACTAAAGCCAGCTTTTTATAATACGAATAAGAGAACCTATATCTTAAAACATAGCAATGGTGCTATATCACTTAGAAATAATAATGGAGACTATGTTAGCTGGAATTACTTTGTGAAAAAACAGATTGCAAACTACATTGTAGTGAAACCATTTGATGAAACATTCAGAGGGAGTAGGTTTGTAAGAAAAATTGTCAGAGTAGTAGTTGGAAATGACATAGAAGATAGAGAATCTAAAATACTACACTCAACCCTGATGGAATGGGATGAAGACGCAAATAAATATATAGAAATGTATTTTGATATAGAGACATGTAAGGATGAATATGGTGAGAGTGTTATTAGCTCAGAGGTTTGTGAGAAGGTAAAAAGGTATTCGCTTTTATTTTCAGACAAACTAGGACCACTTAATTATTTTTCAATCGATTTTGCTGTAGTCTATGATGATATCAGGCTTGAGGCTTTTAACACGAATCCTGAATTGCCTAAATATGGACCATCATTTAAGCTCAATGAATACTTGACTGAAAAATCCAAAGAAAAGAAGAAGTTATTAAGAGAGAATAAAAACAGTTACTATAAAACGGTTAAGAAAAAAGCGGTTGATAAAATTATTGGAAAGTATTCAAGAAAAGGCATTAGGATATATATGCAAAAGCTATGGCTTTTAGCACTAAAAGATGACCTTTTAAATACTAAAAATATTTCACTTAAAAATAAAGTCTGGGCATGGAAAAGGGGCTTTTTATCGTTTAGAATTCACCAATATGGGTTAACTGAAGATAATTATAAATACTATCTTTCAGACTATGATTATTCTTGGCTTAACAGAATAAATGGTGTATATCAAATATGGCTAAATGATAAAGCAACATTTAGATATACGATGGAGGACTTCAAAGATTTACTTCCAGAATACTATTTTCTTCTTTGTAAAAAGAATGGCAAGACAAATATATATGCAATGCCTGATTATGATAAAGGCTTTGAAGTTGATATAAATAGTGTTATAGAAACGCTAAAAGAAAAAGGTTTATTAGCATTCAAACCATCAGCTGGTTTACACGGTGATGGATTCTATAAGCTTGAGTATACAGATGGCGAATTCTTTGTGAATGCTAAACCTACTACACAAGAAGAGCTTATAAATCTTATGGAGTCTCAGAGATCATTCTATGTTGTTACTGATTATCTTTTTATGACACCAGAGCTTAGGAAGATATACCCAAATTCAATAAATACTCTTCGAATGATGGTAATAAATAATAATGAAAACAATCCTAGGATAGAACAGTGTTACATGAGAATAGGTTCTTCTAAGAGTGGATTCACAGATAATGTAGCATATGGTGGAATTGTAGCAAATGTAAATCTTGAAGATGGACGATATGAAGGCGGCGAGAGACTGTTAGATCATTTCTATGAGACTTGTGATATCCATCCAGATACAGGTGTTGAAATTAAAGGATATATACCTGGATGGGACGATATATGTTCTAAAGTGCTTGAGATTGCAAAATCAATACCTGAACTTGAGTACATGGGTTTTGATGTGGTTGTTTCGGATAAGGGAACTAAGATACTTGAAGTCAATATTCATCAGGATTTACACAAGGTGGCAGAATTTACTGATGAGATATCAAGTTTCTTTAGAAAAAAAATAGATTTAAAAAGAAGAATTAATAACATATAAATTGAGGAGAGGGGGACATAAATGAAAGTTGCTATATTAGGAGCTGGAAATGCTGGCTGCGCTGTTGCAGCTGACTTAACACTTAAAGGAATGGAAGTAACTCTTGTAAAGACATCTAAGAGTATGCACGATGAAAACTTTAAATATTTGGAAAAAGAAAAGAAAATTAGGTTGAGTGAAAATGGTGAAGTAAGGGAAGCAAATATATATGATGTAACAAGGGATCTATCAAAGATTTCTCTTGCAGATATCGTAATTATTTATATTCAAACTAGATACCATGAGGATCTTATAGAGAGAGTTAGCGAGCATATTCGCGATGGGCAGATAGTTATAATAAACCCAGGTTATTTATCTACCGCTTACTTACTTAAACATGCAGCTGATAAGGATATTACCATAGTTGAAGCTACAAGCTCATTTATAGATTGTAGACTTGATGAGGAAAAAGAATTCGGCTTAGTTAAAGTTGGATTTAGAAATGCCAGAAACATGTTAGGTGTTTATCCTAAGAGTAAACTAGAAGAAACGAAAGCAAAGTTAGAGGCATTTAAATATAACTTTATGTATATGTCTACTGTGGAGGTAGCACTTCACAACCCAAATATGATAGTACATACAGTTGGTGCAATAATGAGTATTCCGAGGATAGAAAAGACAAATGGTGACTATTGCATGTACTGGGAAGTATGGACTCCAAGTGTATGGAATATTTTAGAGAAGCTTGATGCTGAGAAAATGGACGTATTAGAAAAACTTGGCTATGAGCGTCTTGAATATGTTGAAGCTTGTAAGATGAGAAATTCACTTGATGATGATAGAGATGCAAAAGAAATATTCTTCTGGTATGCTAACATGCCAACTAGAGCTAAAGGTCCTGTGAAAGTGGACTCTAGATATATCTCAGAAGATGTGCCTGAGGGCTTAGTTATGCTTGAGACATTGGGTAAGTACTTAGATGTGCCTACACCTGTTTGTACATCGCTAATAGAAATAGCTACAGCTGCACTCGGAAGAGATATGAGAGAGCAGGGAAGAACAATCGAAAGACTTGGCATTGATAACATTAAAAACATTATAGAGAATAGTTAACAACTAACTAAAAGGGGATAAATATGGTAAGCGGATTTGATAAGTTTTTTAAAGAAGACAAATCAAAATATAATAAATATCTTTCAAGTGACAACAGTGAAATTGATAGGACTAATCTTGAAGATTATTCTAGATACGAGTATAAAAATGGTGTTCACATAAAAAAAGATTCTTTTGATTCTAAAGAAGCTAGTATTGTTTTTGCAGGGAAAATACTATTTGATAGCGCAATACATAAAGCTTACAAAAGAGAAAATAATTATGACCAATTATTTGAACACGTAAGTGGTTTATTAAGAGATTCAGATTTAACTTTTGGTAAACTATCTACATTAGTAGCTAGAGATTATACTCTTAGTGGTGAGTTTAGACCACATTTGTTTGAGAAAGAAAGCCAGATTAATAATGCCCCAATTCAGTTTTTAGATTCTATTAAAAAAGCAGGTTTTGATGTGCTAATCACATCTGATGAAAAAAGCCTAGAGTTAGGCGCTTTGGGTGTTGAGTCGACATTAAAAGCTTTAAGTGAAAAAAATATTATTCATACAGGTCTTTTTAATGAAGATCATAGCAGATACTTGGTGTTTGATATTAATGGCATAAAAGTAGCAGTGCTCTCTTATAATACGAAAATCAAGGGTTCAGATAAATTAAATGAGCTGGGTGAGAATGTATTAATTAATATGTACAGCACTGACAGATTGCTATCTGATTTAGCGTCCATTCAAAAATTAGACGTCGATTATATAATTGCATTTATTGATTGGACTTCTATTTCATATAACAGACGAAAAGCATTGTCTTCTGAAATAATTAATAATGGAGTAGATGCGATAATTGGCGCAAGTAACTATGTGAATTCAATTGACTTTATGGCTAACTGCGATGGACATCGCTCACCTGTTGTTTATTCAATGGGTAAATTTATAAAAGGGGGCAGAGGTGGTAGCCTCTTAGTAAAGCTTAAACTGACTAAAAAAGACGGGAAAGTATTAAGTGAACTTGAATATCTTCCTTCACATATTTTTAAAGAATTAAAAGGGAACAAGTATGTAAATGTAGCAGTCACTTGTGATAAAGAAATACTGAGTGACGATCAGATAGTTGAATTAAAGCATTCTAAAAATAATCTTATAAAAATTGCGAGAAAGAATTTTAAAGGACTTGGGTTTGAAAACTACTCTATAAAACTATCTAAAATATATGAGATACTTGGGATTGAATTTAACCAAAGTCATGACAAAGTATACAGTCGTTTAAACACACTAAATTCTGTTGCTAAAAATTCTGTTGTTATTCTTCACGATACAGATGAAGTAAATGATGCTGCTATACAAGCTATAACAAAAGGTGCTGGGCTTATAATAACTCCATATGAATTAGATGATGAGTTACCACATATTGTTTATAGTGATATTGAAGAGGCATATGTAAAGTTAGCTACTTATCATAGAGATATCTGCTCTAAAGTTAGAACAACTCATGTGGTCTCTTCTGTTAAAGGTGCTAATAGAACTCGTTTTATCAATGAAATACTTGAATCGAGATTAAATATAAACACTAATAGCACTATATTTTCTATAAGTGATGAAACTGAAGCATATGTTAAGGAGATTTCTTGTATAGATGAGAGCTTAGTTGAGCCAGATTATATTCTGATTGACTCAGCATGTGGCTATAGCGGAAGCAGCACCGTTATAACGAGAGAAGAGAGTAGAAGCAGTGAACTTAAAAATGCGATATACTATAGCATAGAAAATGAAAAATCTGATTACTATGCTACAGATATTGAGTTAAAGGATACTACATTAAAATATACAATTAACCATAACGGCGAAAAAGAAGAAATTGAAATAATTGTTTCTAAAGAGTTTGATGTCTACAATGTGGTTTTAGATTCAATGGCAGCATTTATTATAGCGGACTTACATTCTATAACTCATAAGGATATAATAAGTGCTATTAAAAGACATAGATTAAAAAAAATAAATAAGTTATTAGAGCAATACAATGGTGCTAAATTTAGGGTCAACCTAAGTTGTGATAGTGAAGAGGAAATAATTGAATCTATTAAAAACTTGGAATTTTTCCATTCTGATGGTAGGAAGATAGCACTATTAAGTGATGTGCCTGATGCTAGAGGATATGAGAGAGTTGTGAGTACTATAAAGGATTCAAATATTGACTTGCTAATACTTTTTGGCAATAAAGTTAAATCATTACACTCTAAGTTAGTTGAGAGCACTGGTGATTCCTTGAAATACTTATATTTTGATAAATACCAAGAGTTAAAGGATCACTTTGCAAAACTTATTACTAATGGTGACATAGCTATAGTTCTTGGCAATTGTAGCCATGAATTAGCGCTATTAATTAACGAATTATATGGTGTAATACACAGCTGTATGGAAGCAGAGGAAGTATTACTAACTCAAGATGATTCGGATTTCGTGTACAAAGATTATGGTTTTTCCGCAAGTATTTGTGATGCAAAGGTAGATAATGGAATGCTAATACTTCCTGAGATAATTGATGGAATAAAGATGAAAAGTGTAGATGTGAATGCGTTTACCTCTGACAACTCTATCGAGTCACTTGATGTAGCTAATGGATACTTAAACATTATGGAAAAAGCCTTCTATGAGAATATTAATCTTGCAGAGGTTAAATTACCAAATAGTCTTAAAGTAATTGGAAGATATGCATTTTCGGGTTGTAAAAAGCTTAATAGTATTGAGTTGCCTGAAGGCATGTATTCAATAAAAAAGGAAGCGTTTTCAAGATGCACTAATCTAAAAGAAATAACAATACCTAAGAGTGTTAATGAGATAGAGGGCAACATATTTAGAGGAGTGCCACGAATAGATGTTAGTGTATATGAAAACTCGTATGCACATAAGTATTTTAGAAGGGCTAAGTATTATAATATTTACCTAAAGATTATATAGCTTAGTGGAGGTATTATGAGAGTTGCGATAATTTCAGACACATATTATCCTGATGATAATAATGTGGTAAATACTATATCAAAACTTGAGAATGAATTTAATAATATGTCAATCACATACAGATTGTATTCTCCTGGAGATCCAAACAATACTGATGATAGGCATGTGTTTTTTAAGCAAGCAAAGGTTCGATTTTACAATAAATTGAACTTTTCGTTTATTGTATATAAAAAGTTTAAGAAACAGCTTGATGCTTTTAGACCTGATGTAATTCACATAATGTCAGAAGGACCTATTAGTCTGCTTGCTTCAAAGTATGCAAAAGAGAAAAAAATACCATTTGTTGCCTCTTATACTATAGATTTACACAATTACTATAAGCATTATCCATTTGATTTATCAAAAAGAGTTTATTATAAATATGTTAAGGCAATCCACAAAAGTGCATATCTTAACCTAGTTTCATCAAATTATTGTATTGAACAACTTGAGTCGCTTGGAATAGATAACAATGTTAAATGGAGTGGTGGGATAGATACAAAACTTTATCATCCTAAGAAGCAAAAGAGTTTACCTGAAACTAAAAGACTGCTTTATGTTGGTAAAATAGATAAAGATAGAAATATAGAGACGCTTATAGATATAGCTAGAAAACTAAGCGATGATGGATACGATTTCATATTTGAGATTGTTGGTGATGGACCTATGCTTTGTGAACTTGAGAAGCAAAATGTTACCAATATTAACTGGATAAAGCCTATAAAGGGAAATGAATTAGCTAGGAAATACAGGGAGTCAGATGTTTTTATTTTTGCATCAGAGCACGCAGCATATGCAAATGCTATTCTTGAAGCTATGGCCTGCGGAGTGCCTGTAATTGCACTATATAGAGGAGGAGTTGTAGATAACTTGATAGACGGCTTTAATGGATTTGCCGTTGAAGAAAATGACCCAGAGCTATATGTCAAGCTTATAAAGAAACTCTTCTCGGATGAAGATGTATATCTAGATATGTGTAGAAAGGCAAGGATACATACACTTGGAAGCAGTTGGAAGTTTTCGGCTGAAAAGTTAGTAGATTATTATATCATGGCACTTGATAATAAATTGATAGGTTAGCAAATTAGTTAAGGATAAAAGTTATAAGTAAACATCAGTATCAATTATAGGTAACATTGAAAAATATAGCTATTGAAGAGTTAGTAGTACCAATCGGATATTTGTGGCTTTTAAAGATTTAGAAGTAGTCTAACTATAAATATTATATAAGGTGGCGTTCATACGCTACTTTTTAATGTGCGAAAATTGATAATAAAGTATAAATATGGTATAATTCTAAGTTACAGGAGGTACTATGAAGAAGATAATAAGTTTTTTGATGATTATTATGTTGTTTTCTAGTGTGGCTTTTTCTGAGCAAAAACTAAAAGTAGATACTGAACTGCTAAATGTTAGGGACTCAATTTATGGAAATAAGTTAGGTATGATTGCATATGGTGATGAATATGCCATAAAGGGTTCTGCTAATGATCAAAATGGGAATAAATGGTATAAAATAGATTATAATAATGCAAACGGATGGGTTCATGGAGGCTATGTAAAAGTCTTTAATACTACACCAAGCGAGAGTGCTAAGGGTACGTTTAAAACCGATAGCACAATACTTCGTGCTAGGTCAGGTCCATCTACGTCATATTCAATTAAGGGCTTTTTAGTAAAGGATAAGGTATATAATTACTATGCTGAAAGTGGAGTATGGCTAAAGATATGGTTTCAAGATGGATTTGCTTGGGTTCATTCAGATTATGGTGTAAAAACAGCGAACTCAGTTCCTAAAATAGGACAGTACACTGTTGCAATAACAAAGTTAGAGGCAAGAAAATCACCAAACAAGAATTCTACTCTTAGAGGCTATATTAAAAAAGGACATGCTTATAGCTATTATGAAGAGAGAGATAGTTGGCTAAAGATATGGTATAAAGGGAAATATGCTTGGGTTCATTCAGGTTATGGAGAGAAAACGGTATATGGGACCGCCCACAAAGGTGAATTTGAAGTTATTGCTGATGGCTTAACCGTTAGACGAGGTCCTGGAGTTGATTTTAACGCAAGGGGTTACCTACAACGTGGTTCAACTCACAAATACTACAAAGAAAAAAATGGTTGGTTAAAAATTAACTATAACGGATTTTACTCATGGGTTTATTCATCATATGTAATAAAGGATGGAGAAGAGCCTGAGCCTGGCGGAATTTTAGGTGAAATAAAGATCAATACTGAATCGCTAAGAGTAAGAAAAGAGCCAAATACATCAAGCGATATACTTGGTTATGTAAGTCAAGATGAGACATATTCATATTATGAAAAAGATGGTGTTTGGTATAAGATCGATTATAACAATGAAAAGGGATGGGTTCACGGAGACTTCGTTACCGAGTTTAATGGTATAACAGCAAACATCAAAAGAACTGATTCATATTCAGAAGTTGTAAAGGGAAGAACACTCAAGTTTTTAGCTAGTTCATCTAAAAGCAATTCAAAGTATGAATTTAAACTAAAGAAAAATGGGAACTGGTACACTCTAAAGAGTTACTCAGATAGTAAGACTGTATCGTACAAGCTAGTCGATTCTACTCCATTTACAATTAGAGTTAATGTTAAACACAATGGGAAAATGAACTACGCTGACATTAAGATAATTCCTATAAAAAAAGAGATAGAGTTTAAGTCAAAGCAAGGATATCTTTATAAAAACGGAAATGTTGAATTTACTTCAAGTACAAATGGCTATAAGAAGCCAATGTTTAAGTATGTTTTAATAAAAGATGACGAGCAATATGTGTTGAGAGACTTTTCTAAAAAGAGATATTTTGTTACTAGTTTTAGTGAGAGTGGGACAGTAAGAATAAGATCTTATGTTAAGGACTCAGTTACAGGATATATAGGATATAGAACTAAGAATTTTGAGGTTAGAAATTCTAGTATAAAACCTATTCAAATAAACTTTAGCAGTAGCAACTATGCAAAAGATGAACCTATAACTATAAGTATAGATCAAGGTCAGAACAGCGGTGTTAAGTATAAGGTTTATGCAGACAATGGATATAGTAAGAAAATGATCCGTGATTACAGCACTAATAAATCTATAGAATGGAATGTAGAGAAACAAGGAACTTATAGTATAGTTGTATATGCTAAAAAAGGCAGTGCTTTTAATAAATTTATTAAAAAGATAAAGACAACAAAAACTGATTTAACCAATTTCGCTAAATTTGTACGTTTACCAATTAGTATTGCAGAATTTGTAGATGAACAGTTTGGAAACGCAACTACTTATCTGCAAGGAAGTGGATGGGTAACAGCGACTAAGGATGAAATAAGGTCTGAATTGGATCCTAATAATATTAGTTTGATAAACGGTGCTTTTGATGGAGACGCGAATTATAATATTATTGTGGACACTGCAGTTCTAAATGTTAGAAGTGGTCCAGGTACTAACTATGATATACTTACTCAAGTATATGAAGGGCAAAAGTACAAGGTGCTAGATAGCTCTGGTGTATGGAGAAAGATCAAAAAGGGAAGTACTACTGGTTGGGTACATTCTAACTTTACAAAACCTGAGAATATGGAGTCTAAGACTGTTGAAGTTCAGGAACATGTAATTGTAAAGGCTAACCAATTAAATGTTAGAAGTGGTCCAGGAACGTCTTATTCAGCGATTAGCTCGATAAAAAAAGGTAAGATATATCCAGTTTTGAGTAAGAGTGGAAATTGGACTAAGCTTAGAACAAAACAGACAGAAGGTTGGGTATATAGTCCGCTTGTTGAACAGACTCAGGGAGTTAATTCAAATATGTATCAATTCTTGAATCTAGAAGGTTCAACGGCTATTACGGTAGATCAACTCGACAATGTACTAGAAGGCGAAGGTATACTTGATTCAATGGGCTATGCATTTAAGCAGGCAAGTGATATGTATGATGTAAATGAGATGTACTTAGTCTCGCATGCACTACTTGAAACAGGTCATGGTACTAGCACACTTGCAACTGGAAGTGTATACACAAAGCCAGATGGAACAGAAGTTGTGGTTTATAATATGTATGGGATTGGTGCTTATGATAGCAATCCTATAGTAAAAGGAACAGAGTACGCATATAACAAAGGGTGGTTTACAGCAGAAGAAGCTATTATTGGTGGAGCAAAATGGATTTCGGATAATTATATCCATAGTAGCTATGGTCAAAACACACTTTATAAGATGAGATGGAACTATGTAACCCATAATCATCAATATGCGACTGATATTGGATGGGCAAGAAAACAAACTCATTATATATCTAGATTATATAAAAAGATAATCGGATATGAGTTAAGGTTTGAAATCCCAATGTATGATTAACAAGAAGTTCTTTTTAGAACTTCTTTATTTTGTGAGGTATTATGTATAAAAAAGAATTAGAAATTATGAAAAAGGCTGCACTAAAAGGCGCTGAAGAGATATTAGACATATACTACAACTATGATTTTGATGTTGAGTATAAGTCTGATAATACTCCATTGACAATTGCGGATCAGAAATCAAATGATGTTATAGTTGATATGTTAAAAGAGAATTTTCCAGACTATGCTATCTTATCTGAGGAGAGTGAAGACGACTTAAGGCGATTTGAAGCCGAATATGTTTGGGTAATTGATCCACTTGATGGAACGAGAGAGTTTGTTAAGAAGAACGATGAATTCACTGTTAATATAGCACTTGTAAAAGGTGAAGAAGTGGTTGTTGGACTTGTATACTGTCCTGTAATAAAAGAAATGTACTATGCTGTTAAAGGCGAGGGTGCTTTCTTTGAATATGAAGGTAAGGTAGAGAGACTATATGTGAAAGAAAATACAGATAAGCTTGAGATAATCAGAACTCATAGCGCTGTAAAAAAGGATTTATTAGATTTGTTTGAAGATCCGAGGATTAGTGTTATAAGAAAAATGGGTGGCTCTAGAAAAGCTGGTTACATTGCTAGAGGACTGGCTGATGTGCATTACTCATTTGGTATTACAATGGAGTGGGACGTTGCTCCTATGGATTTAATAATAACTGAAGCGGGTGGAATATTTAGACAGCTCGATGGAACTGTTATGAAATATAATAGAGAAGACAATATGAATAGAAAGGGATTCTATATTCTGAATACAGAAAAGAATTTACTTTTATAAGGAGATGAAATGATTAGCTACAGCAGTAGAGATGAGATATCAAGTGAGTATAAATGGGACTTAAGTCCCTTGTACAAAGATGACGAGGCTTTTTTAGCTGACTTTAATAAATTAGATGAACTCACAGATGAAGTGTTAAAGTATAAAGGCATACTTACAGATTCTAAGGAGAACCTATTCAATGCAATAGAAGCATCGCTTAAACTAAATAGATTAATTCACAATGTCTATGTGTATGCACATTTAATGAGTGACTTAGATTTAAGAGATGATAAGTACCAAGCGTACCAGAATATGGTTAAGTCAAAGTTAGTTGAGATATCTGGAAAACTGTCGTTTTTTGAACCCGAACTGCTAAAATGTGATGAAACTAAGATTATTAAATATGCTGAGGATTACAAAGGTGGCAAATATTTAAAGCATCTTGATGATATATTAAGGGAAAAGCCATATGTCTTAAGCGAATCAGAGGAAAAAATAATATCAAGTCTTGGAGAGGTGATAAGCGCTCCAGGATCTATTTTTGGAATGTTAAATAATGCCGATATGAAGTTCGGTAAGATAAAAGATAAAGATGGTAGTGAAGTAGAGCTTACTCATGGAAACTATGTGCTATTTCTAGAGTCAAAAGATGAGAGGGTTAGAAAAGAAGCATTTGATAAAATGTATAAGGTGTTTAAAGAGCATACCAATACACTCGCAGAAGTACTATCAACAGAGGTTAAGAAGAGAGTAGCATTAGCTAAGATTAGGGGTTATGAAAGTGCAAGACACAGAGCGCTTTTTGCAAACAATATCCCTACTGAGATATATGATAAGCTAATTGAAAAGGTAAATAGTTCATTGCCAAAGCTATATAAATACAATAAAATGAGAAAAGAAATCCTAGGGCTTGAGAAGATGCATATGTATGATATGTACTTACCGCTATTAAAGGATTTTGAATATAAGGTAAGCTATGAGGAAGCTAAGGATAACATAGTAAACGCCCTACAGATAATGGGGGATGATTATGTTAATAACTTAAAGCGAGCATT
>PDWJ01007548.1_pt1 | contig 16809 bp, 10 predicted proteins | sample 1430881 | NCBI WGS metagenome assembly PDWJ01 (sample SAMN01162460, study PRJNA174530) | Oral metagenome, whole genome shotgun sequencing project. | biome: Marine environment; feature: Marine mammal; material: Swab sample of the gingival sulcus; isolation source: swab sample of gingival sulcus...
ATCTATGTCAGGACATAGTAAATGGTCAACCATTAAACACAAAAAAGGCGCTGCCGACAAAAAAAGAGGCAAAATTTTTACCAAACTCATCAAGGAAATTACCGTGGCCGCCAGAATGGGCGGCGGTGATATTGATGCCAATCCCAGACTGCGCCATGCCGTCAATGCGGCCAAGGCGCAGAACATGCCCAAGGACACCTTTGAGCGCGCCATCAAAAAGGGTACAGGCGATCTTGACGGAGTCAACTATGAAGAGCTGATGTACGAAGGATATGGCCCTGCAGGTGTTGCCGTGATTGTGGAATGTCTTACGGACAACAAAAACCGCACCATTGCCGATGTCCGCTATATCTTTGGCAAGGCAGGAGGCAATGTGGGTACATCAGGATGTGTGTCATGGATGTTTGACCAGAAGGGCTTGATTTCTATCAATAAAGCAGATGCCAGCGAAGATGCCGTCATGGAAGCGGCCCTGGAAGCTGGCGCCGAAGATATCCGGGATGAGGGAGACGTATTTGAAATTATTACAGAACCCCAGGATTTTGATGCGGTAAAAGATGCCGTGGATGGGGCAAACATTCCCTATGAACTTGCTGAAATTACCATGATTCCCCAGAACATGACCAAGGTGGAAGGAGACCAGGCAGCACAGGTCATCCGCTTCATGGATGCCCTGGATGACTGCGATGATGTCCAGAAATTCTACACCAATGCGGATATTCCAGACGAAGCCTTTGAGGATATGTAATTGGTTTTCGATTAGTTATTCATTGATATAACCTCTGCCCCCCTGGGCACAGCAAACTCAAATGCGGATTCGGAAATGGTTTCAAACCGAATCTTGCCAAAGCCAAAATTTGTGAAATCTCCATAAGTATTTATATGGAAGTTTCTATAAGTTACTAAATTACTTTCATTGTTCGTTGTGGGCTGATCTGGAGGATAACATACCCAGTCGGCCCGTGGCCGTTATATGGAAGTCTCTATAAGTTACGTAAATACTTTCATTCTTGGTTGTGGGCCGAGTCTGGTCACCCATCCAGAGACAATTTGGGAGATTTTTTTTGAGGGTTCAGATAGATTGGGAAGTAATTTTTAACTCAACTTTCGAGTTTGGTTCTATGGATAACTTATTGGCATCAAAATGAATCCTGAAAGTTGAGTGATAAATCAAATTTTTTTCTGTAACTTATTGCCCCAACTTCCTTTTTCGTTACAGCACCTTTTGTTAAATAATTTCTTTAACTAAAATTAAGCTAGATGCAATCTTATGACTACACTGTCTAATAAAAACAAGGCATTTTTTATATTTTTTCAATTTACTAGACAGTTTATTTGTTTCTAACAGTTTCTAACATAGCTCTTTTTGTAATGACAAATCTATGCTACAATTAATAAACTATAGCTTTGACTTGAATCATTCATATAAATACCATTATGTATTACGCACGATAAAAAGAGGCGGTCATTTTGAGGGTAAAAAAGTTGAGGGTAAAAAAGCGGAAAACTTTGAAAGAGGCGCGGAATGATTGAGGAAAAACTCTTATCTGAATTTGACATTTCCAGAGAACTTCACACAGGAATTGCAGTTACCCGATTTTTGCTCAATCGTTTTGAACATTTTTTACAGGCAGATACAAGTTCAGGACGTCCGCAATATCCCTACAACAGCATCGGAATCCTTATAAAAATCAAGCAGGCCATGGAAAAAGGCCAACCCATGGAGCAAATAGAACAGACTATTACTTCGGCCATTTCCCAGCAAGAATCCTTTGATGCAACGGATACAGAAACAGTCGATAAAGAAAAGACACCCCAATCTGCCTGGCTCCAGGAATTGCTGGCAGATTTAAGCGAGCAGCAAAAACGTCTGGCCATTGCCCAGGAAAAAAGAGTACAGGCAGAAGAGCGGAAAGCCGCTGCCATAGAAAAAAGAGCAAATGCAGAAGAACAAAAGGCCATTGCCATGGGTAACATTGCAGCGGCCCTGCAGGAGCTGACCTCTCTTGGTTCTGCTGCCGCCGACCCACAGATTTCCCAAATTGCCTGCCAGACAGCCCAGATATTTCCCATGGAAGAAGATATGGACATGGCAACAGATGTTCAGGATTTTCTTTCCGTTCCATTAGAAGACATGATCCATTCTCCTGGCCAGGAAGAAAAGTCTGAAATTGATTTGGACGCAGAGGGCGCTCAGGATCTTTCCCTTTTGCTGGATGAAGCCTTTCCCGAAAATGCTGTAGCCTCCTCTGTCCCGGATCTTGCAGATATGCCACAGGATCTGGATGACGATGATGATTTGACCTATCTTAGTGACCTGGATGATCTCAGCGATCTCATAGACACCATGGCAGAAGAAGAGTCCAGTCCTCTATCCCCAGACAGCATTGACCTTGATACTGATGATATGGAGAAAGATTTTGCCCTGGACAATCTGAACGATCTTATAGACGCAGACTCCATGCCAAAAACCCAAGCAGATACTGGTTCAACTCTGGACGATCTGTCCATGCTCATTGACGATGCTTCCACGAAAGCATCAGCCACTTCAGCAGCCCCTGAAAAGATGAATGATCTGTCTGCCCTGATTCAGGAGAATCCATTGCCAACTTCTGCTAAAATGGATAATTTATCTCTTCTCGTAGAACCACCGGGAGAACCCGGCAAAGAGAACGCTTCGGCTCCAGTAAGTCCAAAGAATCCAGTCCCCATGGATGATCTGTCTCAACTTGTGGATACCCCTTCTTTAAAACCTGCCATCACACCGGAAGAAGATCTGGAAGCCTACAAAGCTGCCATTATTGATCTTATTATGAAACAAAAAGCCAATGGGGTTACTCCTGAACAAACTGCGGAAAGAATGAACAAGGATGAAGTACGAACTTTGTCTGGCAAACCGAAATGGTCAGTCAAGGCTGTGAAACAGATTTACAAATTCATTGATGCTGCTTCCAGCCAATGAAGCAAAAAAGGCCCTGGATATGCAACCCAGGACCCTTTTTATACTGTCGTATATTTTTACCGCAGTTTTTGTAATTACCGCGCTCCCGCTTTTTCCGCAAACTGGGTATCCACAAATGAATCCAGATCCACCGGGCTTGTCATAATTTTCATTTCATCCATCATATATTTCTGTATTTTTTCCAGGTCTTCTTTCACAGGAAGAAGTTCCCCCGTAAGAATCCGATCTGCGGGCTGTGTCAGGACCCTCTGAATAATCTCTCGTTCCTGGGAAAGGAAATTGGCACCAATAACGGAAGCAGGTTCTGGCTGGTCATCAATAGCAAGACCTGACCGGACAAAACTGGTACAAAGCTCCTGAACCGCCTCAGGGTACTTTTCAATCACATCGTTTCTCATAACAAAGACACAGCAGGGATGGGCAGGCCAAAGATCCTTGGACAAATAAAGTTCTTCACCAAAGCCCTGGGCAATCACCTGAGAGCCAAAAGGCTCTGCCACGATAAATCCGCCAATCTCGCCGTCTTCATCATACTGGACAGCATCCGGCATCTGAAATGGAGCAACAACTTCAAGAATCACATCAACTCCAGATTCATTGGCCCTTCCAGGCTTCAGTCCTTTCTTGGACAATAGCTGATGAAACAGCATGTTATGAACAGATAACTGATATGGAATAAGAACGGTTTTTCCCTTAAAATCCTCGATTTTTTCAATATGGGCATTTTTATTCTTTACCAGAACACTGCCGGATTTATGGGCCAGCAGCAATAACTTGATATCCACACCAGATTTTACCAGGTCCAGTGCCGTTGGGAACAAAACCATGGCCGCATCAATGGATTTGGTTGCCATGGCATCGGCAACCTCGTTCCAGCCGTTTTTTGCCACAGGTTCAATAGAACAATGCTCAAAAGTTTCCATTCCCTTCTTGAGCTTTAAGTCGGTTACGCCAAGAATCAAATGATCTGTTATCTTAAGATACCCTATCTTAATTGTAGGTTTTTCTGCCATAAAAGCCTCCAGCTTGTTTCAGTCAATGCAAAAGATATTGATTTTTTATATTTGCCATAATTTACATAGAATGTAAAGAGAGTCTCCATCCTCTGTGATCCACCGTCAGAGTCCATGTCCTGCACAGGCGGCAATTTGATGAATATTGGGATAAAATCCCGTTTTTATCGTTATGTATCAGACATCTTCATCTTCCTGCGGATATCCAGAAACTGATAATAATGTCTGATCTTCCAAAAGATAGCGGGCAAAGGCCAAATCAGACATGGTGGTTATTTTGATATTTTCGGAACTTCCCTCCACAATGGACACAATTTTGTCTGCGTGTTCCACCAGAGAGGCTTCGTCCGTACCCGTAAAATTCGTTTCTCTGGCATGGGAAAAAGCATCCCACAATATATCCATATCAAATGTCTGGGGAGTCTGGGCAAATCCAACACATTTGCGGTCCAGGGTTTCTGTCACCTGGGCATTCCCGACATCCAGAAATTTTACCGTATCCACAGAGGGCAGCACAGGAATACACGCACCGGTAAGCAGAGTTTTTTCCATGCAGTCTTTGATTACAGACTCTGGCACCAGAGGTCTTACACCATCATGAACCATTACAATCTGCTTTCTGTCTTTTTTGCGTCCTGCCACCATCTGCCTTACAGCAACAAGACCGTTATACACGGATTCCTGACGGGATTGCCCGCCGGCAATCAATGAAACCGGACTGCAAAACCCAAAAGGAGCAATGATATTGTCCTTACAAAATAAAATATCATCTTCCGGTACAACCAGCAAAATCTGATCAATCAACGGACATTGATCAAATACCTGAATGGTTCGGCTCAGAACTGGCATATCCCCAAGGGGTAAATACTGCTTTTTGATAGCCCCCCCCATCCTGGTTCCCATACCACCGGCAACAATGATAGCATAACAGCTCACAGGTAATTGCATGCCCTCGCACATTCAGATAAGATAAGATAATTCTTCGGGTAAGGGAATTCCCTTTCCCATAACATTCTCGCCATAATTCACACCCGCAAGCACTTGAATATCATTTAATGCTCTGGAATCGCCTGAAAATCTAACGGTTTTTATTTCTTCTTTCTTGATTTTTCCGCCAGCCCATTGAATATCCAGAACCGAAGACGCATCAAACTGGTCTTCTCCCACATGGAGAAACACTTTTCCTCCATAGTACTGGACAATTTTGGCCACCAGCAGGCTGGGCCGGGTGTGGAATCCTCTATCCATAGGAATCCCCACTTCAATGACAGAGGTTTCCATATTCTCGTTCAAAACTCTTATGGCCACTTCCTTGCCTGAAGATAAAAATTTCCATGCATAGAAAAGGCAAAAATTTACGGCTTGATCCAGCAGCACATCCCGGTCGATGATGGCAGCAAGATCCTGACTGACTTTTTTATACACATCCTTAAATCCACTACCGTACAGGTGACGTTCATAAAAATGCAGCAGCCTGCCCATTACCTGAAGGATATGAAACACAATGGAAAAATAACTGCGCAGCTGATCCAGAATCTGCTGTTCGGAACGGGGGCCGCACACCACATAGGAATCAAAGGAAGACTGAATATTATGAACCTGCATTTCAAAATTCCGGATCAGCACTTCATTGATCTTTTCAGGAACAAGCTGATGCAGAGTCTCTGACGGATAGCGCTCGTAAAAGGAAAGGGTTTCAAAAATCTTAACAACATCCAGAAATTTACTGGAAATCCAGGTAAGGTTTTTCTCCTGGCTGTTGGCAACAGTATTGAGCGCATCAATATCATAAGGTAAATGCTGGGCAGAAGGGATTCCCGGGAAAAAACTCAAATCATAGCCTTTGGAAGGAATATCAATCTCCAGACAACTGGCTTCCTGGATTACCATTGCCGCTGCCCGCTGCAGGGCATTCTGGAGTAGCAATACAATATCCAGGGTCTCTTTCTTGAAATCTTCATAAAAGGAACAATCGTCAAGAAGATAAAAGCCTGCCCTGTTCATAATATGGCGTTGGGAATAGCAGGCTAAAGACAGATGGCGGACGGTGGCACACAATTCCCTGTAATAAAGCCAGTGGGCGTTTTTTTTGGCTCCGTGAAAATCCAGAAAATCTTCCAGAATATGGGAAGTGGTGGCAAGTTTGGATAACAGTTTTTTGGTAAAAATATAATTTGGGTCATCCAGTTGAGCTATGAACAACAGGCACTTGATGTACTCAAAAGAAAATATGTTGACCTTTTCCCGAAAGGAAATATTGCAGATATATGTCATGGATTCTCCCCCAAACCCAGGATCTGGCTTACCGTCCAGGCTTACTGCCCAGAGGGTATTCCCAAACCGTCTGTATTGCAAGGGTTTCATTGCTGAAATGATTTTTCAAAAGACCGGCCTGAGTGGGAAATAAGCCGAATTCTGTTACCTGTAAAGGTTACCCTCCATCAGGTCAACGATCATTCATCTAGGATGCATGTTGCCATGCACCTCCTGCAACCTACCCGGAAACTCGGACGGACAGCCCTCAAGCGTTTCCCTATTTGGTCTTGCACCGGGCGGGGTTTACCTAGCTTTCCCAGTCGCCTGGGAAACTGGTGCGCTCTTACCGCACCGTTTCACCCTTACCTGTCTGCATTGCTGCAAACCGGCGGTCTGCTCTCTGTTGCACTTTCCTTCATGTCGCCATGACTCCACGTTATGGAGCGCCCTGTCCTGCGGTGTTCGGACTTTCCTCCCGGCACATACATGCCCGGCGATCGTTTTGCCCACTCAGACCGGAATCTTATGAAAATAATTTCCTTACATTTCCTGATTTACCGCATCATAATACAAAATTCTACTACATTGGGGACAGGATATCAAATTTTTCCCCCGCTGCACTTCAATATACATCTGGGGAGGGACATTCATGAAACATCCCATGCAAACCGAATCCTGCACCTTTGCCACGGCAAGCCCCTTGTTCATCTTTGAAATACGCTTGAACAAAGTCATCAAACCTGGCTCCAACTGCTCTCCAATCTGCTTTTGCTCTGCCCTGTAATCTTCCAGAAGAGAACTATTCTTGGCAAGTTCCGTCTGGAGTTCCTCCTGCTCTGCCTTTACCTGGCTTTGTAGCTGGGTAAGCTCCTTTTCTGATTCCTCTATGTCTCCAGAAAGCCGATCTTTTTCTTCCATGAGATCCAATAAAGAAGTTTCAATGTCTTCCTTTCTGCGCCTGTTCTCTTCCACCTCTCGCAACATGGCCTGATACTCCTTGTTGCTTCTGACCATGCGAAGGGTTTCATTACTCTTTGCGATGCGCTGATCAATGAGTCTGATATCCTGCTCTATCTCCTCGCAGGAGGCAGTACAGGTAGCAAGATCTTGTTTTTGTTTATCCAGCCCTTTCTGGAATTGTTCCTGCCGGGCCAAAATCTCCCTTTGTTTCTGCTCGTCCTTTGCAAGGGTATCTTTTAGTTGCACGATCTGGGTTTCTGCTTCCTGTAGCCTCAATAGTGTTTCAATATCCTGTTTTGAAATTTCTTTCATATCCAAACCTTTTATATGTAACCACCTGTAAATTAATAAATTATTTTCATTTCTTTTTGTTGCAGGCTGATCGGGAGGAAAACATCCCCAGTCGGCCCGTGGCTGTTATGCAATAATAAACGGATCTTTTTCTCCTGAATAGCCTTTGATCTCCAATTTGTGGCCTTCCTGGGCCGCCCGTTGACCAATGGTTTCCACGAGTAAATTTACCGCCAGGATTTCTGATCCGAAATGTCCGATGTCCAGAGCCACCTTGTCATGATCTTCTATGGTTCTTGCCTCATGGTATTTCAAATCTCCTGTGATATATACATCAGCTATGCTGTTTAAAAAATGATCCACCAGAGAGCCTCCAGAACCAGTACAAAGCGCTACTGTCCGAATCTCATGGCAAGAATCGCCAATAACCATGACATGGGGCAGCCCTATGGTTTGCTTAATACAGGAAACCATTTCGTTAAGTCTCCTGGGTGCAGGAAGAGAAGCAATCCTGCCAAGACCTGTAAAACCGTCTTCCTGAAATGTTTTCTCCTGGGAGCAAGATTCCTGCACAAAAGCAGAGATTACCTTCAGCCCCATCTTTTCTGCGACATAATCGTTCAGGCCCTGGGATGCCTTATCCAGATTCGTATGAGCAGAAACGATGCTGATCTGATTTCTCGCAGAAAAGGCAATGGCAGAACCAGGCATTTTCCCAAAATCCAATCGTTTCTCTCCCTTTATCAGCAAAGGATGATGGGTAAGAACCATATCTGCATCCCATTGGGCAGCATCTTCCAATAACCCCATACTCACATCCAGGCCAACCATAATCCGTCGCACAGGCCAGTCAAGACCTCCGGCCTGCAAACCGCAGTTGTCCCAGGATTCGGCCAGCCCAAAAGGAAAAACACCGTCAATCAACCCAAGAATATCCTTTGTCCGTGTCATGATGTTCTCCTTATCATTTGTATTGTCATATAACGGCCACGGGCCGATCTGGTCTGTCAACGATCAGGCTTGGCCCCCAACGAAGAATGAAAGTATTTAAGCATGCTATGGAAACTTTCATATAACGGCCACGGGGCGATTGGGTATTTCATCCTCCAGATCAGCCCACAATCAAGAATGAAAGTATTTAAGTAAGTTATAGATACTTTCATATAAAAAAATAGAAGATTATTCAATCTCTCTGGCTTCAGATAAAGACACAAAACAACCTGCATATCTTTTAAGCTTCATACAACCGAATAATTTCCCAGCTCATAAAAACAAAAAAAGCGTGCACAACTGCCACGCTTTTCATTTATACTGTCATCCTGCCAGGAGAATCATTTTTGCTTCTCCTTTGCCGACTGGTATCTCTTTGTTTCAATATTCATAGTATCCATACAAAATCTTCCATAATACAATAATCATTATATCTTTTGATATAATGATATGGTGGGCCCACCTGGGTTCGAACCAGGGACCGACCGGTTATGAGCCGGTGGCTCTGCCAAACTGAGCTATGGGCCCTTCCTAAAAAAAGGCTGGGGAAGTATATAGGAATTTATAGGGTGAGTCAACCCTGAAACACAGATATGTCAGGAGATCAGAAGAATGCGTTTTATGGAAGCTTACGAAGGATGGCAGTACCCACCAATGGGTTCCTGGGGTTTATTTGGATTTGATAATTACTATTCTTGTGAGGGGTTTTTCTGAATACTCATTTTTTTCTATTGGATATCTCGTTTATGCTATTTTGCAAGCAAGTCAGCGGCATTTCTAAAACCTGGCAACATGAAAGAAAGAAATTGGTCTTTCATAAGAAAGACCTCTCTTTCTATAATATGATTTGGGGTATATTCAATTCTGAAAATATACGTTTGAAATGGCGACAATTGAACATCCGCATGGCCAGCGCGATCCGTTTCAAAAGATTGCAACAGATGCTTTTGCGCATCAAATACCTTGAAGTGTAAACCAGCATACTCTTCCCCAGGATTATACAAACTATTTTCATTGGAATCTGAAAAAGCTAAGATATACAGGCGTATCATATCAAAATATTTAGAATCAAGAGCCTTTAAATCAGAAATTTCTTTGGCACCAACCATCATCCCCTGAATATTGCCATGATTACCGGAAAATTTCATTTTCGGTGTAAAAGACGAAAACTGATTGGAAAAAATTAATCGTTCGCAAGGCTTAGGTTTTCCAATAAATTCATTTTCCATAAGTTCTGCAAAGACTTGAGATACGGAAACTATCTGATCTGATGTCTCCCACGGGCTGGTTTCAGATAAATAGGCAAAATCATATTTAGAGAAGCAAAATCCGGGATATTCCTCATTAAGACTGTAAATATCTTGGTCGGTTTTCAAAAAATTGTATAAGCCAGAATTAAAAAATACTGGATTATAGGAGGCTTGTAGCAAGGTTTTTACCCTGATTTTTTTTTTCATCGCAGAGAAGAATTCCCTTCTCATAAATGCGCTTGCTGCCTGGGGCCAGGCGCGTACCTGATTGATAAGATTAAGTAGCTGCATTTCCTGAAGAAAAGGCCCCCCACCCAGATGAAAAGAAAAAAACCATGCGTTGTTTCCCTGAGCAGTAAGGCCGGACGAAACAAAAACCCCTGCATGGGTTATTTTATGGGAAAGCAATCCTTTTTTCTGGCCTGAGTCTAACTCCTCCCTGAGAATATGGGATATAAAGATACGGCAGGCTCTTTCCAACGGCATATAATTCAGAAAAGATATCACAGCACTTCGATTAACAGCGTTCACATAGAGCAGGTCTGTCAAAACTGCTTGACTATTACCGTTTTCTGAAAATTCTGGGGAGTTATGGTTGTTCCAACCCATTGAAACATCATTTGCCAAATCTGCTGCTGCCCGTTTTTGAAGAGATGCATCTGCTGTCATTTCCGGCAGCACAGTCTCTGGAAAAATATTACGTTCCCGTAAATATTCCGGGCTATATCCAAGGGAAACAGCGGTTTCATAAGGGGTTTTCCGAACCTGATTCATCTGCTGTAACAGATACTCTTCCGGTGTCTGGGAATCAGCAGAACAAGGAACACCACCAAAAATCAGTACCGTGAAAGACAAGATTATATGTATCATTATCGTTTTCATAATACCGCATACTCTATGCAAACAAAAGGCCAGAAGAATCAAATCTGACAAAAAGAATGAAAATTAATTGATATCATTTACAATATCCGACCAAAGATTACCATCTTTCCGCCAGCAATAAAAAAACAGATCTGACTATTGTATAGATATAGCCAGATCTGGTCAGAAACAAAGCTGCTTGTCAGGATTATTCTCGGAGTGCCATATCTACATTTTGCAACAGGGGACTCAACAAATAGGAAATAATGCTGCGCTGATCCGATGCGATATAACAGGCGGCTGGCATTCCCGGTGATAAATATGCCTCTTTGTCCTTCAAATCCATCTGGTCAACGGTTACCCGCACCTGATAATAGGGCGGAACCATCTGGGAGGCTCCGGGAGGAACCACAAGGTCTGCGGAAACATAGACCACCTTTCCCTCAATGGGCGGGGTGGATTTTCTCTGGAACGCAGCCAACTGTACCTTGGTTGACTGGCCCAGTTTTACGCTGATAATATCCTGGGGCCGCACCCTGGCCTCGACAATCATATTTGTATTGGTGGGCACAATTTCCAGCAACGGCATACTGGGAGTAATCACTCCGCTGTTTTCCGAATGAACCTGCATATTGATAACAACACCGCTGATGGGCGCCCGGATCATCAGGCGTTCCTTTGCGTCCAACTGGGGCTTTAATTGTTCCCGCACCTCAAAAATAATGTCAGACACCTCTCCAAGTCTTGATACCGCCTGATCCCGGTACTGATTTTTCATATCCATGATGCGAAAATTGATCTCTTCAATTTTTTGCTTGGACTGGGCAATGTCCTGAATGAGTTTACCCTTGCGTCCCCGATAACTGGCAAGGGATTTTTCCAGATCCAGGATATTGGATTTGCTCATATACTTGTCCTTTAGCAAAGGCCGTTTGCTTTCCAGATCATCGGAAATATTTTTGATAATGGTTTCCACGCTTGCAAGTTCTTCTTTTGCTCCTGCTGCCTGATTTTCCAGCTGTTTGATCTGGGAACGATATAGTTTAATTTTCCCTGCCAAATCCGTTACCGTGGAATCAAAAATCTTGGTTTCCATGATTTTGACTTCCTCCACCGTTTCAGATGAGGACTCCACAATCTCTTTGGGCCAGGTAATTTTATCTTCCATTCTTGCCTGGGCCTTTAGTCTTGCGGCTTCTGCCAGCTTTGCCAGGAGTCTTCCTTCCAGTAAATCCACGTTGGAGCTGATCCGGGAACTTTTCAATTCAATGAGAACCTGGCCTTTTTTGACTTCATCCCCGTCCCTGACCAGAATTTTTTCAATAATTCCCCCTTCCAGATGCTGGACGACCTTTCGTTCCCCCACTACTTTAACAACGCCAGGGGCAACAACGGCTCCCTGAAATGGGAAAAACACAGACCATATAAAAAGTCCGCCGAAAAATAAGGCAATTACCACCAGCCCTGCCACAATATAGCGGCGAGGATCTGTATCTAATACATTTTGTTCCTTCATTGTTCTGCTCCTGTTTCTGCGTTTGCCGCCTTTGCAGGCACCTGCTTCTGTGCAAGGCTGGCAAGAACCTCTTTGGTGGGCCCATACAATGCGGGTTGTCCTTCTTTTATTACCATGGTTTTATCCATATATCCCAAAAGATCACTACGGTCTGTCACCAGCACCAATGTCATTTTTTTCTCTTTCAGACGCTGCATGGTCAAAAGAAGCATTTTGCTATGCTGATCATCAAGATATCCTTGGGGCTCATCAAGGATCACAACCCTTGGTTCCCCGTAAAAGGCTCTGGTCATGGAAATCAAACGGCATTGCCCTGCGGAAAGATTGGTTCCTGTGCCATCTACCTGTGTATCATATCCCTGGGGTAACTTGAGAATCATATCATGGGCACCAGCCATTTGAGCGGCGGCCACCACTTTTTCAGGTTCAATTTCCTGAAACCTTGCGATATTCTCACTAATACTGCCAGGAAACAATACAGGGTGCTGGGGAGAAAATCCCATATACTTGCACAATTGTTCCTTTGGCCATTGAACAAGTTCTGCCTTGTCCAGACGAATTTTTCCTGCTGATGGAGGCAGCACGCCTGCCAGGAGACGACATAAACTGGTTTTACCCGAAAAAGACGGCCCGGCAACCCCCAGGGATTGTCCAGGTAAAAGATCAAAAGAAATTCCCTGTAATACCATTTTCTGACCATGTGCAAATACCAGTCCTTCTGCCTGGAAAGCACCTGTTGGTTCCGGCAGGGGAAGAGGACTTTTTTGTTCTTCTGTGCTGACAAATGTATCCAGTCGTTTATACGCTCCTGCGGCCTCGATGTTCCATTGCATCCCGGATAAAAACCGATCCATGACCAAGAACAATCGAAGAGCAACCATGGTAGCAGCAATAATGCCCCCCACAGAGACCTCGTTACTGAAGAAAACAAAAGCACCAGCACCAAATACAGCAGCCACAACCATCATGTGAATCATGCGGATTACTGCGCCAATACGAATATGGGCATCCAGAGCGCCTTCAAGAATTCGGCGTGTTTTCTCCCTTTGGGAACCTTGCTGTTTCGCCAGAACATCTTCCATTCCAAGACCTGCAACGACTTCATCATGGTCAGAATACAGCTCATTGGTATGGTAGGACAAATCTTCCGCCCCATCTGCCACCAGATATTTTTTCTTGTCCAGGCGGTATAACAGAATCTGAAAAATTCCGGTGATCAATACACCGCCAAGGGCAACATTACCCACAAGGGGATGGATGACAAATAAAAAAATCAGATATATGACCATCCAGGGAATTTCCACCAGAAAAGAAAAATATCCATGGGTCAGGGCTTTTCTTACACAGTCCAAATCCGCAAGCCCCCGACGATATAGCGAATTGCTGCCAAGATAAGCAGACTTCCTCAAAATTGCGGGTTCAAGCTCCCTTGTCAGCATTGTCCCGGTAACAGACAACAGCCGGGACTTTAAATAATCCAGCGCAGCCACAAATCCCAGACAGATCAGTAACCCAACTCCAAGGGCAAACAGACTGGCACGACTGTAGCTGAATAATACCCGGTCATAGACAATCATCATATAAAGGGGTAAACATAAATAAATCAAATTCATGCAAAGGCTGAACCCCGCAATAATAAAAAAATACGTACGCCAGGTCTTTCTCATATAGTGCATTAACTGCCTCCCATCATCTGCTCAAAAACTTCTGCCCGAGGCCCGAACATGGTCTGACGGCCCTTGTTCAGAACCAGAATCTTGTCTGCCACATGCAACAATTCGGGCTTGTGGGTAATAATTATAGTTGTGGCACCCACGTCTTTTAAATATTTTAGTGTATTGCCAAGAGCCGCATCCCCAGCCTGATCCAGGTTGGAATTGGGTTCATCCAGCAGTACCAGTCTGGGATCTCCAAAAACAGCCCTGGCAAGTCCAACCCTCTGGCGCTGTCCACCAGAAAGACTTTGGCCAGCTTCCCCAATATCGGTCTCATATCCATTGGGAAACTGCAAAATGGTCTCATGGGCACCGGCTTTTTTGGCGGCCCCGACCACCTCCTGTGCATGGGGTTCTCCCATGCGGGCAATATTTTCGCTTACCGATCCTGCAAACAACTCCACGTTCTGGGGCAGATACCCCACCACCTTTGCCATGTCAGTATCATCAATATCCATTGTCGGAATATTGTCAAGGCTTACACTCCCCTTGCTTGGAGGCCACATACCCAGCAAGGTTCTGAATAAACAGGTTTTTCCAGCCCCATTGGGCCCCACGACTCCCAGGATTTCCCCTGGAGCAAGGGTAAAATTCACATCATCCAGCACCCTGGTTTCTTCAATATCCAGAACAAGATGGTCAACGGATAAAGCCGGGACAAAATTTTCAGACACAGGAGTTCTTTTGCCCTTGTCTGTGGCAAGTATCTTTGACAGATTTTCAAAGGCTTCCCTGGCGCCAGCGGTTTGTTTCCATGCGGTAATTCCCTGAGTAACAGGGGCCAATGCCCGACCCATAATAATGGACGCAGCAATAATTACTCCAGGATTGGCCTTGTTTGCAATTACCAGAAGCGCGCCCACGCCAAAAATGGCCACCTGCATAAATACGCTGAAACTCTGGGCCATTGCCGTAAGAAAATGCCCTTTTCGACTGGCCCGGTTCTGGCAGGTCAGTTGTTTTTCACTAAGCCGGATAAAATGCCTTGTGGCATTGGGAATCATACCCATAGATAATAATTCCCTTGCGGTCCTGAAACTGATGGTCAGCCATTGACTGGCCTGGGTCTGAAATTCGCTTGCTTCTTTCATATCATCCTTGCTCACACGGGTTTGCAAAAGCCCAATGGTAAGGGAACCCACGGCACCGAATGTGGCGGTAAGCCCTAAAAGAGGATGAACAAGGTAAATAATGCCAAGGTAAATAAAAATCCAGGGCACATCAAAAAAAGCAAAAATAGCCGTGCCACCGAGGTAATTGCGCAGCACGTTAATATCCTTGATCCCTTGGTTATAGGACAATCCGTCCAGTCGGCCCAGATCCCGAAGCATGGCCCTGAGAACTGTCCCGGTCAGCAGTTGATCCAGTTTAATGCCAGCACGCACCAGAAGTCTGGAGCGGCACATCTCCAAAAAACCAAACACAAACAATGCAGTAAGGGCAATAAGGGTAATTACATACAAGGTTGACATACTGCCGCTTCCCAGCACCCGACTATAAACCGCCAGCATATACAGGGAGAAGGTCAAGTGCAAGGTATTGATAAACAATGAAAAAAGCCCTGCAAAGGCAAAATATGGGGCGCAGGATTTCAAATAGGATTTCATGACGGCCTCTGGGATAATGCGGCAAACACCTGATTTGCAGGGCCAAACATGGCAACCGTACCATTTTGCATTACCAACAGCTTGTCCATTGGCTGCAACACAGAGGGCGTATGGGTAACCATGACACAGGTGCATTGTTCTTGTTTCAAGGCATTCAAAATGGCAATGAGATCCTGTTCTCCCTGTTGGTCCAGATTGGATGAAGGCTCATCCAGAACCAACAGTCTGGGATTCCCGTACAAAGCTCTGGCAAGGCCCACACGTTGTCTTTGTCCGCCGGACAGTTGCACGCCTCCGGGAGCTTCCAATATGGTATCCAGTCCTTGGGGCAAATTGGCAACAAGATCTGTCAGACGGCTTTTTTCCACAGCCTTTTCCACAGCTTCCATATCAACTTTCCCCAGTCGGGCAATATTTGCTGCCACGGTGCCAGGGAATAATTCAATTTCCTGGGGTAAATACCCAATAAATTCTCCCAGCTCTTCTTTGTTCCAGGAAAAGGTTTCCACTCCGTCAAGACATAGTTTTCCCCTGGATGGCCAGATGCCCAGAATCAAACGGCACAAGGTTGTCTTTCCTGCTCCGCTGGGGCCGATAATCCCTAAAAACTCCCCCGGCTCAATGGCAAAGGACACATTGTTTAAAAGCATATAAGGCCCCATGCGAAAAGATACCCGGTCCGCCTGCAAGGCACCGGAAGGAGAAGGCAGGGGCATGGGAGTTTTCTGACTATCAATAAATTCGGAAAATCCTTTCAGTCGCTTATATGCTTCATGGGCCTGTTTGGTCATGCGCCAGGTGGAGGTTGCCTGCATAAGGGGAGCAAGCCCTCTTCCCATAATAATGGAAGCGGCAACCAGCATCCCCACATCCATGCCTTCGGTCAAGGCCAGATATGCACCCACTCCATAAATACAAACCTGAATAACATTCTGCATGGGTTTAATCATGGCCTGGATGGTGCCAGCATAGTAACTTGACTGGGTTTGGTTTTCCATAACCAATTTATTTTTTGCAACAAAGCGATCCGTAACCGCCTGAATCATTCCCATGCCATTTACCACTTCAATATTCCGTAAAAAAGAATCCACAAAACGGCTGTTTTTGGCAGCCTGGACATTGGCCTGTTTCATTCGTTTGCCAATGAGAATCTCCTGTAAAATACCAAGTCCTGCCATAACAAGAGTACCCATAGTGGCAATATATCCCAAAACAGGATTAAACAAATACACCAAGGCCAGATAAAAAGGAGACCATACCACATCAAACAAAGAGTAAAAGGCTGGGGATGAGCTATAGTTGACAAGGGCCTCCAGGTCATTGATTCCTGCCCGATAGGCATTGGGATTTCCAATGGAAGCCCCCTTGATCATGGTGGAAAATACATC